>OCQC01001424.1_pt1 | contig 17605 bp, 17 predicted proteins | sample 1538401 | NCBI WGS metagenome assembly OCQC01 (sample SAMN04571689, study PRJEB22368) | human gut metagenome | biome: human gut; material: stool | host: Homo sapiens | place: Luxembourg | collected 2012-08-03 | reverse complement strand
ATTGGCAACGCAGAAACTATCCTTAAAGTGGTTGATTGATTTTTCAACATTAACCCTGATTTTGTATGTTTCATCCCATTCCTTAGAACCTCGTTCTACACCGGGATAGGCTCTGAGATTTTTTTCGGGATAAACATAGATCATTCTGCCGCATGAAGAATTTGAAAAAGGGTGATGTAGCAACGAGTTTGAGATATGATAACTGCCAATATGGCACGAAGGTGCAGGTAAATGCACGAAAAAAAGGAAGTACGAAGAACGCAACTCATGTTATGTATAAAAGAGATGCAGGAGGGATGGATAATGCGATTGTGGATATATGGAAAGAAGGGGTTGAATATTGGGGATATAAGTATTCAAAGAATCTATCTTTGCCGGGCAAAACAAAGATTGTCCATAATTAAGCACATTAACATATTCATTTCTTTTGTATTGGTTATAATGCTTTTTGTGGGATGTCAGACTACCGAGAAAACACTCCAAAAGGATTCAGGCAATCTGGCGAAAACAAAAATTACAGAAGATAAGTATATAACACTTACAAATACATATGTGGCAGATCAGGCAGGGGAAAATAATGAAATGATGGTTATGGATGTTATAAAGTATGATTTATCAAATGGGACAATATCTAAAATAGCTTCCCTGCCCTATACTTCGCAATATCCATTGACTATGTATGATGCAGAAGAAGAAAAAGTATATTATACAGCAAATGCCGATGATGGCAAGGGAGACGAATTATTTGTTATGAATTGCAATACTGATGAATCAGTGCAGTTAACAAAATATTTCTTTGCGATCAATAATATATATCCTATAAAAAATGGCATCTTTGTTGCTGGGGTAAAAAGACATGAGGAACTAGTTAGACCCTATTTTTATGACAAAAAAACAAAGAAAGTTAATGCAATCTTGCTGCCTGAGGATGTTAATATAACTTGCACTCATTATAATCCAATTAATCAGGAACTATTCGTGGTCGGATATCGAGAACAAGATGACAGGAAAGCCTTAGAAGAACAAGGTGAAAGCGGTGATGTGCAGGGTATTACACATACTATATATAAGTTTGAAGATAATAAATTCAAGCAGATATATACCAAAAAGAACTGTTATATCAAGAGCATTGCTACTTGTGAGGATAGCTTATTTATCAAATGGGGGGCGAGCTATTTTAGCGAGCATATGAAACTATCAACAGTATATCCAGGGAAAAAAACGGAGGAATCTTTCCAATTTCCGAAAAGTGAAATGGAAAATCTGGTTGATAATGCTTTAGTGTATGTGGATGAAGATGAGATTTTCTATTTAAGGAATTTTGAAAAAAAAGGCAAGGGAGAGAGTGTAGATCAATTGTGTTGTTATAGCAGACGCGATAAAAACATCAAAGTATTATTTGATACACAAACGGAGTCAGCAATTAATAATGCTCAGTTTATTGTTAAGAGATGATTTTTTTCAAGCCTATATGTTGCTAACCTTGTAAAGAAATTCGAGAATGAAATATAAAAAGAGAATGCTTCGGGAAAATAATTATTTTCAGAGAAACATTCTCTTTTTATGTTTTGTATTTATAGATATACCGATTTTACAGTGTCTTTGTCATCCTGTCCTATAAATACCCTTTAGAAAGAGAACCACACGCATCACTTTTGGTGGAACTTGGATTTCAGCCGTTGGCAATAGCAGAGCGGCTGGGGCATGAAATATCAGAACGGAATGTATATATGGGGAGAAAAATATCTGACGGATTATGACGGTAAGGAGGCTTCGCTTGAAATACCTGATGGAATAACGGAAATAAATGCCGGAGCATTTGCACAATGCACTCAGATGCCTGAAAAGATAACAATACCTGACAGCGTTTTTAAAATTGAAAAATATACATTCAATAATCAGAACACAGGCAGACTTAAAGAGATTGTAATGAGCGATAAGACGATTGCAGACAAAGATGCCATTGAACCGGATGTCATGAAAAAACGGATGTATTGCTTCTGGACGAGCCTACAAATGGTTTGGATGATAATACTGTTAAAGATTTTTGGAATATAAAGGAAGAATCAGACAAGTTATAATTGTGTTTAAAGTTTCAGTATTCCGTTTTCTAAGTATGACTGGTAAATAATTATTATACATGAAAATATATAATTGTGCCCAAAAATGGGAAAAGTGGTCAAAAAACGGGGAAAAGTGGTAAAAAATAGCAAAAAAACAATGAAATTTACCACTTTTCCTTAAATTTTGACCACTTTTCCCATTTTTTCGTTTTTGGTCGAAAAAAGGTGTATAGTATAAATTGTGCAAGATAAAAGTGCAATTTTGATTGCAAAAGTTTGTCTTACACAAAATTTTATCTGTTAAAGACTAAAAAGTCTTGAGCGGAGTACGGAAAGGAGAGAGGACGGGTTGAGAAAACTAAAGAAGTTTATCGAAAAGCATGGCAACAGGATTTGTGCTATGGCGGTGGCTTTCGGGGGAGTTTCGCTGATGAGTTGCAGATATTTCTTTTACGAACCGGAAAAGCCTGAAGGCTTAGACAAGCTGGTAAGCAGCCGTGCTAAGAAGTGATGTTGATGTTACAGTGTAAAAATGTAACATTAATATCGAAAGGTGTATAAAGGGAATGGGACTATTAAACAAAATACACCCTCACCCTTAACCTCTACCCGGGTGAGGGCTGTTAAGATGATGTGGGTAGAAGAAAATAAAAGATTGGAGTAAGAGATTATGAATAAAAAAATTTTATGTATAGCTAAAAAGGTGATAACAGGTTGTTTGGTTGCAGGTGCATTAATGATGAATGTTTCGTCTGTGGGAGCTACGACTAAGCAATTAACAATAAATAAATTAGGCGGAAAATTTAAGTACACAAGTGACCGAAGAAGCCATAATCATGGTTATGTTAAGGTGAGATGTGACGGAGTCAGACCGGAAATGCCATACACTAAAGATGGATTTGAAAGAATCCGTGTTAGAATTTGCAGAAAAGATGGTGAGGGGAATTATAGACTTTTTAGTGTAAGAACTGAAAATGAGTATAATACATACATAATTAGGGAAGGAGCTGAGACAAGGAAAATTTATTTGAATCAGGATTATCTGGGAGTTAATACTGCATATTTTGGGTGGTGCGGAAACAGTAAAGATTATGGTGCGGTTGCGGAAGTAGCATACGACGCAATGTAATAGAATGTTAAATAGTTGCAGATTATAATAGTAAGTCGATGATAATTGATTTGCTTCAGGCTTTGCAAAAAAATGCAAAGTCTGAAGCAGTTGTAACTGATTTTTGCAAAAATAATTTTTACCGTTTGGTGACCTTATGATTATCTTTTGATTAGATTGTTATGGTAGTGTTTTTAATAACAAAAGAAAATTATTATGATGTAAAAATGTAACTAAGAAACATTTAGAAATGGAGTTAAGATGTTAAAGAATATAAAAACGCAGATAAATATTATAGCCAGACAAAGGGGTGTTTTTTACTGTTACTTTTGTATGTTTTACAGTTCCTTTTTTGATTGAGATTATATTGAATGTATGTGCATTTCCAAATGAAGCATCCGAAGAAATGAGGTCAGTTTATCAGGCATATGACAAAAGGAATAATGTCGATGGTACCGGTGGGACATTTTGGATGTGTGGTATATATTATTTATATCCGGGATTGTACGCAGTTTTAAGGATTGTTTTGACCGGTTTACAGGCAGGGTTATTATCGTTGGTTCCATTGGCAGTCTCATGTTTTTACTGTAAGTATCAGGCATATCTGCTTTTACCTGTATATCTTATGTCTGTTTTTTGGAATAATACAACTTTTAAGGTGTTTGGACATAAAATAGAACATAATTACGCAAGTTATCTGACATGGGGAAATACGAAACTCGACACATCAGATTGTATTTATTTCCTGATTATGGTATTTACGGTTGCGTTAGTGTCTGTAATATGTATGCTTATATGTGCGGGAAGAAGGGAGAACAAAAGGTGAAAGTTTACAGAAGATATTATTTAATACCATTTTTGTATGGGATTATTTTTTCGTGGTATGGCAGTTTTCATAATAGTAAAAAGATTGAGTTATGGCAGATGGTTTCGGCGATAACCGGTGGAAATATAATAAATTCAATGAGTAATCATGTGATTTCAGCAATTTTGGAACATTATGTACCGTTTTTTATGTTTATTATAATATTTTCTACATACATATATAGAAATTTTTGCAACAGCAGTGTTTATGTTTTTTCAAGGTGTGAAAACAGAGTAAAATGGTATATGAAAGAAATTTTAAAATTACTGTTATTTACATGGGCTAATGCAATGATGATTTTAGCAGGATATATTATTACTGCTGTTGTCGGCAATAAATTAGCATTCAGGACAGACTCGATTTTTTTGGTAGTCAGATATTTAATTATTTACACATTATGGAGTTTTTCAATTGTACTTTTGGCTAATATTATATCTATTTTAAAAAATGGAATACTTGGTAATATTGTAGCAATCAGTATTCCTATAATAGTGACGGTATGTCTTATGACAGTCAATTTTGAAAAATTAAAAGGGATGGAATGGAAGAAGCTGATATGGAATCCGTGTGCGTATCTGGTTTTTGGCTGGTATAATGTGAAAATAAAAAATAAACAGATAATTGGCTCAATGTCGAGAGGTCTTTCGATACAGAGAGGATATTTGATGTTTGCGGCAATAAGTCTGATTGTTGTCATTGTAGGTGCAGCTGTTGTTCAGCAAATTGATATTATGGATAATAAAGAATGATTGGAGAAGTGGCAGAATGAAAATAAAGTTGAATAATGTGTCTAAAACTATTAAGAACCAAAAGATATTAGATAACATAAATGCTGAATTTGAGAGTGGAAAAGTTTATGGAATAGTGGGCAGGAACGGCTCCGGAAAAACCATGCTTTTTAGAGGAATGTCAGGTCTTATGAGGATTGAAGGGGAGGTCTGGCAGGATGAAATGCTGCTTGGACGTGATATGCGTATTTTGAAAAATCTTGGTATTATTATAGAAAATACGGATATGTATCTTGAATTTTCAGGATATATGAATTTAAAGTTTCTGGCAGATATAAATAAGAAGATAGGGAAAAAAGAAATAAGACAGGCAATGAAAGATGTCGGTCTTAATCCAGATGAAAAGAAATCTGTTGGAAAGTATTCTTTGGGAATGAGACAAAAATTATCGATTGCACAGGCTATCATGGAAAAACCGGATGTATTGCTTCTGGACGAGCCTACAAATGGTTTGGATGATAAGACTGTAAAAGATTTTTGGGAACTTATAAGGAGAGAAAAGAAAAGAGGGGCAGTTATATTACTAGCCAGTCATAGTAAAGATGATATTAGGGAACTTGCAGATGAAATTTATCATATGAATAGTGGGGTTCTGACAAAGGAGTGAATTTAGATGAAGTTAAAAATAAGCATAATATCATTGATATGTCTGATTGCGGTTGTTGCGGGGATTGTTGCACATAATGCAAGAAGTGATGCGTTAAATGATGAGAAAAATGCAGGTGAACAGGTCGTTTCTTTTTTTAGAAAAGACTATCAGCCGCTATTAGAAGAAGTCAGGGAGGAGGCATTAGGAAGCAAATTGATATTAGAAGTAAAAGGAAGAAAAAACAGAAAATTTGTTCACGGGGCATTAGTTCAGGAAGTAGAATTGATAAGGGTTGTAAAAGGAAAAATCAATACCAAAGATTATCATCAGAAAATGTATGTAGTAGGTGATGTGTGGGTTGAAAGCAGAAACAATGCCGGAATGGGATTTACAAACTATATAAAAAATGGGGACAATTATATCCTTTTTGCTAATAAGGTGTATGAAGATTATGAAAATAAATGCAGTGTTATCGATATGAATAGGGATATGATAGGTTTTAACAGGCTTAATGTTTCGGAAAATAAAAGTTATGTCTGTAAAAAAGGTAAAAAACATACAAAGTATAAGAATGTGCGTGATAGTGAATTTTTTTGTAATAATGAAAAAACTTTGAAAAAAATTTTGGAATTTAAACAGGGAATAATAGATACATTACATGATTATCTGGAGCCGGGAAGTTTTTATGAATAATAATACAGTAACATAATCTTAAATGCTTAATAACTTTTTTCTTAAGAAAATAAAGAGTAGTATATTTATTAACAAAGGGAAATAAATATATACGGAAAATACAGGAAGTTCAAAAGGGAGGAAACAAAAAGTATGCCTGTTACTAATTGACTATGGGACTTAACAGAAATTATTCCAAATATAGAGAAAGGAGGACGGAAATGTTAGAAATCATTGGTGCAAAACAATACTGTTGGGGATTTTGGCAGTTACTATGATATTAGGAAACTCAGAAAAAACATTTGCTTGTGACAATCTTGAATGTGAACGAAGTTCAGAAATTGTTACATTATCATCAGTTTTGGTTTGAACCGGAAAAGCCTGAAGGCTTAGACAAGCTGGTAAGCAGCCGTGCTAAGAAGTGATGTTGATGTTACAGTGTAAAAATGTAACATTAATATCGAAAGGTGTATAAAGGGAATGGGACTATTAAACAAAATACACCCTCACCCTTAACCTCTACCCGGGTGAGGGCTGTTAAGATGAGGTGGGTAGAAGAAAGTTTTGGGAGAAAGATATGAAGAAAAGATTGTATGTTTTGGTGATAATAGCGTCTGTGTTAGTAAATGTTGCACAGCCTAAAGAAAGATTTGTAAAAGCAAAAGATGAAATTATAATGATACTTCTAAAATAGCAGGAATTTATAATGATGATTATAATGAGATTATTTTACATTTAAATAGTGATTATAAGAATGGAATTGTAAAAACAATAAATCCATATGCTTCTAAAGATTCTAATGGAAATTATTTTGGCAGTAAGGTTTCTAATAAAACAATAAGTTGGTATAATATATTTGGATGGTGTATGACTAAGTGGAACGGAAGTGCACCTAATTTTATAGAAGCAACAAATAGAAATCGTTCCATAGTTATTTTAGGACTTGCATTGCATAATGCGATGGATATATTTTCACATTCTTCGTGTAGGGCAAATGGAACTTTGATAACACATGAATATAATTCTTCAGGGCAAAATGCTGATACAGCGTCATACTATTCAAATAGATTAGAATGTGCAAAATATGTAGCCAAAAATATACTTAACAAGTATAAAAAATCAGAGGATATTGTGGCAAGTGATTTTTATTTTTCAACTGCATATAATACATCAAGTAATAATTACACATTAATGGGGTATGCAGAATATATGAAGAGTTATAATTGGGGATATTATGAAAATCATAAAAGCAATGTCGATAAAATGAGTCATGATTTTAATTAAATATGTGCAACATCATTCAAATTTTCCTGTTATATATTATAACAGGAAGTTTTGAATAATGAATTTACATGGGAGGGATTGATATGAAAAAATCTAAATCTGAAATTTATCTGCTGGTGATGGGACTTGCAATGGCAGGAGGAATTTTTTATGGAAAGGAAACTGTCGGAGCAAAAAGCTTTAGTAAAAATGTGCAGGTTGCAATAGGGAACAGTGAAAAACTTAGTGTAGGAAACAAGAGTAATAGTATTAAATGGACGGTAGTATCTGGAAAAAATAATATTAAAATAGTTGATAAAAAAGCAAATCAACTGAGTATATCCGGAAAAAAGACCGGTACTGCAATAATAAATGCAAAAGTATCCGGAAAGAACACAACATTTAAGTATAAGATTAAAGTTAAGAAAGTGGTTTATTCATTGAAGAAAGGAACTCTTACGATTAAAGGAAAAGGCAAAGCTTTTTCTAAGGAAAGCGGTCTTTTTTGGGAGAATACTGCTATTAAAAAGGTAGTTGTAAAAAAAGGAATTACTGAGCTGCCGCCATCTGCATTCAGAAGCTGCACAAATATTGAAAGTGTGAATATAGCATCAAGCGTAAAGAAAATTGGAGACAGGGCTTTTGGGGGATGTAAGAAAATAAAGGAAGTTGTATGTCCGGGAGAATTTAATGTTTATGGAAACGGATATGCAGACAATGGCAGCAATTCAGATAATTCATGGAGTAAAGATACACCTTTTCCGGAGGAGTGCGGCACGGTCAGATTTAATTCACAGCTTAATACAAAGAAAGTAAATACTGATATTATATCTGCAAAAAAGATATATGTATGGTCAAAAGACAAGAAATATAAAAATATAGATGGCAATATATATAGTAAGGACGGAAAGACATTTGTTATGTATGCCGGAAAAAATACGGTGTTAAAATTTGCTGATAGCTGCAAGAATGTGGATTTTTCATTTAAAGTTCCGAAGAGTATCGTTATCGGTAAAGGAATTGAAAAGATTACGACCAACTCGGATGTGCCTTTTGACGTAAGTGAAGAGGGTACTGCATATAGTGGAAATCTTAAATGGAGTGACATTACATTTGAAAATGGCATTGTTCTTGAATATGATAGTGTAAAGGCATTATTGACAGAGGGATATTTTGGAAGAAAATTGTATAAAACTTTTGATAAAGAAATGAAATATCAGAACGGAATGTATATATGGGGAGAAAAATATCTGACGGATTATGACGGTAAGGAGGCTTCGCTTGAAATACCTGATGGAATAACGGAAATAAATGCCGGAGCATTTGCACAATGCACTCAGATGCCTGAAAAGATAACAATACCTGACAGCGTTTTGAAAATTGAAAAATATACATTCAATAATCAGAATACAGGCAGACTTAAAGAGATTGTAATGAGTGATAAGACGATTGCAGACAAAGATGCCATTGAACAGGGTATAAATGTAACTAAGAAACATTTAGAAATGGAGTTAAGATGTTAAAGAATATAAAAACGCAGATAAATATTATAGCCAGACAAAGGGGTGTTTTTTACTGTTACTTTTGTATGTTTTACAGTTCCTTTTTTGATTGAGATTATATTGAATGTATGTGCATTTCCAAATGAAGCATCCGAAGAAATGAGATCAGTTTATCAGGCATATGATAAAAGGAATAATGTTGATGGTACCGGTGGAATATTTTGGGTGTGTGGTATATATTATTTACATCCGGGATTGTACGCAGTTTTCATTTTTGGTAGTCAGATATTTGATTATTTACACATTATGGAGTTTTTCGATTGTACTTTTGGCTAATATTATATCTATTTTAAAAAATGGAATATTGGGTAATTATGATAGGTTTTAACAGGCTTAATGTTTCGGAAAATAAAAGTTATGTCTGTAAAAAAGGTAAAAAACATACAAAGTATAAGAATGTGCGTGATAGTGAATTTTTTTGTAATAATGAAAAAACTTTGAAAAAAATTTTGGAATTTAAACAGGGAATAATAGATACATTACATGATTATCTGGAGCCGGTAAGTTTTTATGAATAATAATGCAGTAACAAAATCTTAAGCAAATCTTAAATGTTTAATAACTTTTTTCTTAAGAAAATAAAGAGTAGTATATTTATTAACAAGGGGAAATAAATATATACGGAAAATACAGGAAGTTCAAAAGGGAGGAAAAAGTTATGCGTAGAGAGATTTATGAAAATATAATAGGGACTTTACTTGGAATTGCAATGCTTGCGGCGGTTTTTGCAATTGTCATAGTATTTTTCTTTGGCGGAAAAACAAGCAAGACCAAAGTTTCACAGCCGGTCAAAGCAGCATCGGCAAAGTCGGATATATCAGTTAAAAATGATATGAGTATTTTTAACAGAAATAATTCTATACATAGAAGCTGGAAAAGTGAGCCGGTAGGTGATATGAATCTGTGGTTGAGAATGACAGATGTAGGAAAGCCATATGACGATGAGGAGTCGGAGTCCGGTGATGTTTCAGACAATGCTGCTTATAGTGACAAAAATGAGAACTCGGATTATATTCCGGTTTTGCAGAAGTTTGACGGGTATCGTGTGTCTGTGAAAGCGAGGTCTGACAGGTATCGCAGATTTAAAAGTAAGGAGTTTTTTATTCCAGCAGATTATCTTGCAAGTATAGATTACACGCAGGCAAATATTTATACCATATGTAAAACGGAAGAAAGCGGCGTATATTCAAAAAATATGTATTTAAGTGTGGTCGCACCGTCAGATTGTGAGTACATAAGAGCTGGCGATCAGACTGTTGCAGCTCAGAATTGCGAGATGTATATAAAGAAAGCGGGTATGCTTAAGTTTAGTGTATGTGTGTTTGAAACTGACAGTGATACAGATATTTACGCTAACGGTTATATCAGGATGTATGATAAAAAAGGGGAAATGCATAATCTTATTCCAAACAGATATGGGGCTTAGGAGGAGGTTATAACAGTTCAGTCATAAAAAAGATGAAAAAAAATGTAAAAAACTGTTGACACATAAAAAACAGTGTGATATAGTAATATCGTTGTCGCAAGACAGCGGTGTTATTTATATTGTATGCGCTTCTAGCTCAGTTGGCAGAGCACCTGACTCTTAATCAGGGTGTCCAGGGTTCGAACCCCTGGAGGCGCATTGAAAGTCCTCGTTTGGCAGTTAAATCTGTTGGGTAGGGACTTTTTTTTGTGCCTTAGCAATGAATCATGTCTTAGATAGTATTCAAAAAGAACTGCTTCAATTAGCAAACCTTGAAATAATTAGCAAAGTTTGAGATAATTAACGATGTACTAGAATTAACATAGGGAAAGCTGTTGATAATAATTTATATCGTGTGCGCTGCTGATTGCAGCATTGAGGTATAAATATTTACAGATTGAGGTGATATTATGGGAGTTGTTATAACTCATAAACAGATGGAATTTTGGAAAAGAAATATTACGGCGGTCGTGGGTATGCTGATTTTTTCTATGGGCATAAATTTCTTTATCGTGCCCGCTGACCTGTATAATGGTGGAGTGCTTGGTGTCAGTCAGATAATCAGAACATTTCTTGTCAGGTATCTGCATCTTTTTTCGGGAAGTACGGATATTGCAGGTGTTATCAATATGCTTCTCAATGTGCCGCTTTTTATTTTGGCATATTTCTCAATAAGTAAGAATTTTTTTGCGAGAACTCTTGTGTGTGTGGTTAGTCAGACTTTGTTTCTGAGTGTTGTGCCGATACCGGCTAAGCCTATTGTTGCGGATGCACTTTCAGCGAGTATCATAGGTGGTATATTTGGTGGTGCAGGTATAGGTATTGCTTTGAGGTCAGGTGGTTCAAGCGGTGGAATGGATATTGTAGGAATGTTCTTTACAAAGAAGTTTAAGGGATTTTCGGTCGGCAGGATTTCACTTATGTTAAATGCCGTCGTGTATGGAATTTGTGCTGTTTTGTTTGGCGTTCAGACGGCAATTTATTGTATAATCTATTCGGCAGTAAGTATGCTCGTGACAGACCGCACTCACACGCAGAATATAAATGCTGAGGTTATTATCTTTACCAAGAAAGAACCTGTTCAGATAATGGATTATATAGTGAAGCAGTTTAAGCGTGATGCTACATGGTGGGAGGCAAAGGGCGGTTATACTGAGGAAAAGACTTATATGACGATTGTTATTTTGTCTAAATATGAGTGTGCACAGCTTAGGAGAGAGTTAAAGCAGATTGATGAGCACGCTTTTGTTGTTGAGAAGGATGGTCTTAACATCATGGGACGGTTTGAAAAACATCTTTGATATTGAATGTGAAAAAAACGGAAAGATACAGGCAAAAAGTACATGAAAGAAGAAAAACAAAGTTACAGGCGGCAGTCGGGGTGCGAAGCAGCTTATAAAATGAAAAAATCGGGAATGAGGGAGGTTTTGGTGTGGGAGAAAATGAAAAAAATCAAAACAAAATGAGATACGAAAAGATTATCATGAATATCTCTTTAATAGGAAGTATTTTGTTTATGCTGTCAGAAGGATTTATGGCATATTATACAAAATCACATTCGCTTTTGATGGATTGTATTTTTGATGTTACAGATTTGATAATGATAGGACCGTTTATGGTGCTCGTACCTCTTTTGTATAAGCCGGTCACGGAAAAAAGACCGTATGGATTTTCGCAGGTGGAGTCTCTCTTTGTAGTTATCAAATACAGCGTTTTGCTTGTTATAACGATTCAGCTCGTGTGGGACAATCTCTATACGATTTTTCACGGGGGCAGGCATGTTGATGGCGGGAGTATCGCTGTTTTTGAGCTTGCGGTATGTGCGGGATGTCTTATAATCTATATTTTAATGTACTATTTCAGCAGAAAATACGCTTCTCTAACGATTCAGGCGGAGATTTACATATGGAAACTGGATATTATCTCAAGCTTTGGTGTGGCGGTTGCTTTTTTTATACAGATACTTGTTAAGAAAACGCAGTTTGCATGGATTGCATATTATGTCGATCCTGTGGTTGCCATAGTGATGGCTTGTTTCCTTCTTATAGAACCGGTGAAAATGATTTTTGTAAATCTGAAAAATCTGGTGCTTTTTGCCCCAGAACAGGATATAATGGATAGTATAAGATTTGTTGCGGAAAAGCATATGGACAAGGTGTATTGTGATATTGAATTTCTTGATGTTATTCAGACGGGAAGAAAAACATGGGTTGAGATTTATTTTAAAAGTCACAATGATCTGATAAATACAAAAATTCTTTTGCAGCTTCGTAATGACATCAGAGCAGAACTTAGAAAGGAGTTTGATCAGGTTTATGTTGAACTTATTCCAAGTCTGCCTGATTAAATTTTGTAAATATGATAATGTACTTTTAAAAGATAGTGACGGTGAAGTGCATTTTAGGCTGACGGATGCATAATAGGTGTGAACGGGACAGCCAATGTAGAGGAGTTGAGCGATATGGGCAGAATACTATCGTATGTGATGTTCGGTTTTTTTGTCTGTACTACGATAATGTCAGCGAGTGTTTTGCGTAGTAGGGAAAAATTAAAAATAAATAATATTCTTTTTGCACTTGTATGTATAGGAAGTTCCATTTGGAGTTTCTGTTTTGGATTTATATGGATTCAGACAGATCCGCTTCGTGCATATTACTGGCGGTGTGCGGGTATGGTCGGCACATTTATGTATATGATATGTGCTATGTTAGTCATTGCAAGATGGTGTGGACAAAAGAGATTGTGGATAAGTGCGATAAAAGGCTTTACTTTTTCGGCAATTTTGCTATATCCGTTTTTAATGCAGAAAAGCAATACTGTATATCATATGTCTGCAATAGGTATGACATATGTGTTTGTTCCGGGAATATGGAACACATTATATGATATATATTGTATTGTGTGTGCTATAGGCTTGTTTGCACTCAGTGGTTTTATGAAAAAAAACGGAGAGCGCAAGTGGGAGCGTATCGTAGGTAAACGCCTGTTGTTTTGCGAGAGTGTTATTGTTGCCGGTATGCTGCTTGATACGATAATGCCGGTGTTTGGATTTAATGCTTTTCCGGGAAGCACACTGTCACAGTTATTTGGGGTGCTGCTTCTTTACAGAATTTATCTTTTTATAAATAAAAATAAAGTTAAGCTGGAAAATGTATCAGAGTTTGTTTACTATTCGGTCAAATCGCCGATTCTTATATATGATTACAATAAGAAACTTAGGATTGTCAATAAAAGTGCGACGGATTTTCTGAAAATTTCAGAACAAAATTGTGAGAATGTTTTGTTTACAGATCTTTTTGAAATGGGAAATGAAAAACTTAAATATGGTGGGTATTCTAATAAGATAGATGTAAGGTGCAGGGCGAATGGTGCTCACTGCCGGCTTGATATAAACCAGATATCTGATGAGTACGGCGAGACAATGGGATATATTATTATCATTGATGATCTTACAGATAAGATAAAGACTATTGAAGCTCTTGAGGCGGCAAGGAAAAGTGCTGAGGCAGCAAGAAAGAGTGCAGATGATGCAAATAATGCAAAGTCAAATTTCCTTGCACAGATGAGTCATGAGATAAGGACACCGTTAAATACGGTGCTGGGAATGAATGAGATGATTTTGAGAGAGTCTGACTCTGAGACGGTTTCAAAGTATGCTTCGTACATAAAAAATGCGGGACAGACATTGCTCGGTATTATAAATGATATTCTTGATCTGTCTAAGCTTGAGGTGGGTAAGACAAATATAGTTGCAGAGGATTATAATCTTAAGTTTGTAATCAATGATATAATCAATCTTGTTTCTTTGAAAATCAGGGAAAAGGGGCTTAAGTTCCGGCTTGATATGGCAAAGGATATTCCAATGTATCTGCATGGTGATGTTTTGAGAATTAAGCAGGTTATCATCAATATCATGAACAATGCCGTTAAATATACGGATAAGGGTCAGATTACGCTCGGTGTCGGCTGGGAAAAGGCTGATAAGGAGAGTATAATGCTGATATTTGAGATAAGAGATACCGGGCGTGGTATAAAAAAGAAAGATATTGAAAGGATTTTTTCACCGTTTGAGAGGGCGGAAGAACAGCGAAATCATACGATAGAGGGGAATGGACTTGGTCTTGCCATCACAAGAAAACTCGTAAGGCTTATGGGTGGAGAGATAAGTGTGAGGAGTGAATTTGGAAAAGGTTCCGTTTTTGAAGTCCAGATATTGCAAAGGATAGTGCACGAGAAGAACGGTGAAAATGTTTTGAAGCTGCAAAACAGGGAAAAACATGAGGATACACATATAAGTGCACCTGATGCAAAAATTCTTGTTGTCGATGATGTTGAAACAAACAGGATAGTTGTAAAAGAACTGCTTCGTGTCACTGATATAAATGTGGAGGTTGCAAGCAGCGGAGAGATGTGCCTTGAACTTATGAAAAACAACAGGTATGACCTTGTTCTTCTTGATCATATGATGCCAGGAATGGACGGGATAGAGACATTAAAACTTATAAGAAAAATGGAAAATTCACCTAATAAAGATACTCCGGTCATAGCGATGACTGCAAATGCGGTTCTTGGAGCAAAGAGTATGTATCTGTCAGAGGGATTTGACGATTATATTTCAAAGCCGATAGGCTATATAGAACTTGAAAATCTTATAAAGCGGTATGTGGACTGTAAAAGAGCTTAACACTGTAATCGTTGCCGGTCACACAGTAGGTTGAACAGTAACAGGCAACAGAGAGGATTGTGAATATCTGCTTGGATTTTATTGAAAAATGTCAGAATATAGTTTATACTGATTTTATGTGTCGTAACAGTTCAGCCATAAAAAGATAGTTGGCAATGCAATGAGCTTGTTCATTGTATTGTTAAGTACCTTTTTATGGTAGAATAGCCTTTCATTTCTGAAATGAAATAAACATAAGCTGCATAGCAGCGACTGACAGCTTGCTGGCAGGTTTATGAATGTAAGAAATGAAAGGCTGAACTGTTACTATGTGTCTGCGTGGATTGTGAATATCCTTGACATTTTTTTAGAGGGTATATTTATATGAAGAAAAATATGCATAAAGAAAAGAAAAAGCATAAAAAAAACAGTAAAAAGAGAAAACAGGTCGGAATTTTGTTTGTGCTTATCGGAGTTTTGCTTATTTTGGTATTTGGATTTGGTGAGTACCAGAGATATAAAAGTGCTATTGAGATTAGAAAACTTCAGCAGCTAAAAGAAGCTTCAAGTGACAATGGAAACGGGATTGATACATCAAAAATACTTCCGGAGTACAGAAATCTGTATAAGACAAACTCAGACCTTGTCGGATGGCTTGTGGTGAATGGCACACAGATAAATTATCCGGTGGTTCAAAGTACCGTATATCAGGAGTTTTATCTTGACCATAATTTTGATGGTGAGGATGACGAGTCGGGAGCAGTTTTTGCCGATGCCCGCAATGATGTTTTTAAACCGGATGACAATGTTATATTGTATGGACATAATATGAAAAACGGTTCTATTTTTGGAACGCTCCAATATTATCTCGATAAGTCATATTATGAGAAACACAAGACTATTTCATTTGATACTTTGTATAAAAGATATGATTATCAGATTGTGGCTGTAGGGCTTTCCAAGATAACGGATGAGTCTGCTGATACTTTTAAATATTATGATTTTCTTAATGCAGCCGGTGAGAAGGAATTTGACAACTTTAAAGAAAAGATTAAAAGTCTGGAAGTTTATGATACAGGGGTTAAAATGAAATATGGGGATAAGCTTATAACTTTGTCTACTTGTAACAGCGTAGAAAAAAACGGAAGACTTTTTGTTATTGCAAAAAGAAATTGAGATTAATGTGAAAAAATTTAACTCACAAGATTTGTGTCTGTGCACATTTGACACAAACTTAACGGATATAGAAAGTGTGCAGAAATGAGGATAGTATGAAATTGATAAAAAAGGTAATGGTTTTTGTTGTCGTTATGGCATTATGTATGTACGGAGCAGGTTTTGCATCTGCTGATGAAAATGATACATATTCAGTTACATATAATCTCACGGGACTTACGGCATCATCACAGGAAACAACCGTAAATCAGGGAAGTTCAATGAGCATCACGCTTACTCCTCAGGATGGATATACACTTCCTGACAGTGTTACGGTTACGATGAACGGTGCAACGCTTACTGATGGATATACATATGAAAACGGTGTTCTTACCATAGATGAAGTTTATGGAAATACTGTTATAACAGCTAAGGGTAAAGGCGGTTCGAGTGGAGAATCCACATATAAGGTTTCGTATGACTTTTATGGTGTTACGGCGAGCAAGGGTGAAAGCAATGTAAAGGCAGGAACATCTTTTTCTGTCAAGCTTACTGCAAATGACGGATATAAACTTAAAAGTTCAAAAGTTTCAGTTGCCGTAGACGGAAAGAAAGTTTCAGGCGGATATTCATACGACAGTGGAGTATTGACAATAGACTCGGTTTCGGGGGATACTACTATTATAGCGATAGCTGACAAATCGGGTTCAAGTGACAGCAAATCAAAGAAGAAAAAGACGACTGCAAAAAAAACTACGAACAAGAAAAAGTCAACAGGCAATAAGAGTAAAAGCGGCAGTGGTACGAGCGGCACTAAGTCAGGAAGTTCAAAGTCTGTACAGGCTCTTAAAAGGTCGGGAAAAGCACCGGTTAATTATCATACAGGCAGCTATAAAGCTCCGAAAACAGGACAGGATTTTGATACAAGATATGCCGGAGCAGCAGGAATTGTGTTTATCGGTGTTGGACTTGTATTGTTAAAGAGAAGAAAAATTGTATAAATGATATTAATATGCAGGGGGCAAAATGTTTTTTGCTCCTGGTGCCCCACTGCTTTACGAACATTTTCCTATACAATAAAAAAGATTCCACTTTCGTGGAACCTAAGAAATAGAATATGTTGCAATGCGCCTCCAGGGGTTCGAACCCTGGACACCCTGATTAAGAGTCAGGTGCTCTGCCAACTGAGCTAGAAGCGCATATATTGTCTTTTTTTAACTCGACAACAATCAGATTATATCAGAATGTTTATGCAAATGCAAGCACTTTTTTTGAAAATACGGATTTTATTTTGTGACCATTATTTTTTTGAACAGTATTTGTAGCTGCCTTATATTTGTGATTTTGTGACAGCAAAAGTAACAGTTCAGCCTTGCATTTCTTACATTCATAAACCTGCCAGCGAGCTGTCA
>OCQC01001416.1_pt1 | contig 17710 bp, 10 predicted proteins | sample 1538401 | NCBI WGS metagenome assembly OCQC01 (sample SAMN04571689, study PRJEB22368) | human gut metagenome | biome: human gut; material: stool | host: Homo sapiens | place: Luxembourg | collected 2012-08-03 | reverse complement strand
ACGGAATTCCACCATCAGATTATTCGGCTCACGTCCCGCTACTGTCTCTCCCCGAAAACGATATGTATCCCAAACATCGCCTTTCTCATATTTCTCGAAACGCATCTTCTCGGGACGACGGCGGAGGAATTGGGGAGCACGATATTGTTCCATCGGATGACGGCTATCGATAATCTCATAAATAAACTCTCCCATCTCCCATTCCGCATCCGGCGTAACCAATTGTTTGTTCAAATCCTTATCATATAATTTACGAATCGTACCTTTACGGGTATTGAAGTCGATGGCATACCAAGGATTCTCCACATGTGTCTCTTTTAATTCCGTTGCGCCCTGTATTTCCGGACGTGGCGCATCCTTTACTTTTATATAATACTGCGCATATCCCAAGGCCGGGACATCTTTCACGTAAAAGCTCCAATAGGTACCGTCGGAACGGCTTTCGCCAGCTTGTGCGGGAATTACGTTGCCAGCCGCATCCACGATCTCGAAAGCCTTGTCTTTCGGAAGAATCTGATGATCGACATAAGCTTTAGCGATACCGCTATAACTCCAGTTGAGCGTATTGAATACAGCGATAGACGGAACGTCGCTTTTGGGCACGAACGATTGTAATATACCCATAGTGGCCTCTCCCAGCAAACCGGAATGGCGATAGGCTTCCCACGCATACGATTGTTTCAAGGAGCGTTGTTCCCAAGTTTCCAGTCCATAAGCGTTACGTACGCTCTCGCTATGCCCGAAAGTATGCTCATCATAGAACAAAAGAGCTTTGTTGATGTCCTGAATCCGATCATTGATGTCTTTCGACAATTGAGCGCCTAGCATTTTAGCAAATGACAATCCGGCTTGATTCGCGATAATATCCGAATGAGTCACACGAGATATGGCGGCTTCACGGGCACCGGAAGCGAAACCATCCGTCCACCAATCCGTCCAAGCTCCACGAATAGTCTGAATATGATCCGCATATTGGCTCTCTACCGTCTTAAAAAACTCACTGGCTACCGCCGTGCGTAATTTCGGCCATTCATACTTCTCATTCCATTTCTGTAACATCTCGCAACTTTTAGTCGAAGGGGGCGCATTATCCGTAAGATATCCCGAATGCTGCACCGCTAATATATCATACGGATAATTTTTCGCTTCCATTTCACCTAAATAAGTTAAAACACGCTCCTCAAACTGGTCAAAGTTATCTGTATGAATCCCGAAAAAATTACCATAGTGATAATGCTCCGCACGATAAGTCAAGACCTTCTTCCCAGAAGGTGATTCCCACCAAAACACCGTAGGTTTATCAAAGCAGATCAACGCTCGATGACCATGGGTTCCCATATTCACATATTTCACGCCGGCATCTGCGAAATACTCGCTGAAACACCAACCGATACCATTCACGTCGTCTTGCATAGCTACCTCGGCACGCATCCCATTTTCCCTGAATTGCTTGATCGGATAAAGAGAAGCGGCAAGTGTCTGCTCATCCGGTAATTCGTCAAAATTCAAGAACATCGTTGCTAATTCAATACGGCCTTCCTTTACCCGTTGCTTCAAGCGAGCGATCTGTTCCGCAGGACGACATTTCAAATATTCGCTAACCGCCCAAGCGATCTCGCAAGTCCAACGGAACTTAGCGAAATCCGGATAATTATCCGTAGCGTCACAATAATCCAACGCATAATCAATATATCGTAGATGTTCCGCTAAGATTTCCATTTGGGAACGGGTATAACCGATATCCGTATGCGTGTGCTGCACCATATTCATCTGCCAATGGCGAACCGGTTTTACGGTAACCGTACTTTCCTCTTTCTCTTTCCCACTTGTCAGCGTCAACGGTAATTGGCGAGTCGTGCTAACCTCGGGTATCTCGATTCGGAATACATTATCCCCGGACACCAGTTTCTCTTTATGGCTTTGCTCGCCTAAATGGATCGTCACTGTAGAAGGTTCTCCTTCATGTTTTACGGAGATCTCGACCTTTTGGGTCAGTCCGTTTTTCGATTTATAAACCGCCGGTAATACACGGCTCTTGACATCCGATAATCCCGGAGACGCATGAACCGACAATGTCCCGATCAACAAAGCCAATCCTGCTGATAAATAAGTTCTTTTTTTCATCTTATCGTGTTTTTATTGATATAAGTCCTATATACAACATACATATTAATAATAGCATCAAGCCGGCTACCTGTCCGAACATATCGGCTATGCCTCCCATACAAGGCGTAATCAAAGCGCCTCCTGATACACCCATAATCATCAAGGCCGAGACCTCGTTCGATTGCTCCGGCCGATGTTCCAACGCAAAAGAGAACAGGATCGAAAACACATTCGGCCAAGCCAACCAGTACGATCATAACGCCCATGCCCCACAAGCTATCCGAGATAAGCAATCCTACGAAAGCAAGGATAGCGATAAGCATGCTTCCCCTTAAGAAGGGTCGTGACGAGATCCTCGCCAGCAATATAGCCCCCAGGAAAGAACCTCCGGTACGAGCGGCGAAATAAAGGCTACTCCCTAATCCAGCCTCTTGCAACGGCATGGATAACTTTTCCATCAATAGCTTAGGGATCGTCGTATTCAGACCGACATCGATCCCGACAATACACAGAATCCCCAAGAAAAGCATCCGTATCCTAGCATCTTTACATAAAGCTAACGTAGAGGCGAACGAGGCTTCTTGCCCCTCTCCTTCCTCTTTACCCGGAATAGTCGTTATCAACCAGATGATAGATAACAAGGTAGTCACCGAATAGACAATGAATATCAACTTCCAATCTCCCCAGAAAGAAGAAGCTATACCTGCAATAATCGGCCCTAAGAAGGAAGATACCGCCTTAATAAACTGCCCTAAAGTAAGCACGCTCGTTACTTTATCCGGATTTACCACCCGCGCTACCATCGGATTCAAGGACACTTGCAAGATCGTATTTCCAATTCCCAGCAAAGCGAACGCAAACAAGATACAAGCAAAGTCATAGAAGAATAGAGGTATCAGCATCGCCAAGGTTGTGATAGCCAAGGCTACGACCACCGTATTCCTACGCCCGTGCCGTCCCATCCAGATACCGGTAGGGACAGAGAACAGGGCGAACCAAAGAAAGACCATCATGGGCAATAGGTTCGCCAACGTATCGGACAAACCAAAGTCCATCTTCACATAATTCGTGGCAATTCCCACGACATCCACGAATCCCATCACGAAAAAGCCGAAAAGGATCGGGAATATAGCGGAGTTCGTACTTTTAGTTCTCATATCGATCTTTTGGTTGGTTACCCATTTCTAAAACCAAATGTCCACCTTGAACAATCTCCGAGAAAGGAATACGAGTATCCGTCAATGGTTTCCCGTTTAAGTCCATGGATTGCACGTAATCATTTTGCTTACTATTATTACGAGTCTCGATCACGAATTCCTTCCCTTTATAATAGCGGTCATTCAGCCGGATCGTAATCTTATCGAACAAAGGACTACCCAAAGCGAAAGAAGGCGCTTGATCCGTCAAGCCTTTCATATCGAATAAGCCTAAGGAAGAGATCACGTACCAAGCCCCGAGCTGGCCTTGATCCTCATCCTGTCCGTAGCCATAACCGTGGATGCCATCCGTACCATAGAACTCATTCAAGATCGCCCGCACCCATTTTTGCGTAAGCGAGGGACGACCGGCCTCGTTGAACATCCAAGAGATGTGCAAACAAGGTTGGTTTCCTTGGTTATACAAGGTTTGCAAACCGGCGAAAGCCCCTACTTCCGTGCCTCCGCTAAAGATTAATTTACGAGACACCGTGAAGATGCTATCCAACCGATGGTTAAACACGTCCGCACCTACTTTTGCGACCAAGCCTTTCGCGTCGTGCGGTACATAGAATGTATATTGCCAAGCGTTACCTTCTTGGAATCCGCGCCATACTTGCATCGGATTGAAGTCCTCGATAAACGTACCATCCTTCTTTTTAGGACGGACAAAATTACAGGAAGGGTCATAGATACGCTCCCAGCCTTTCGATAAGTCCATCAAACGGTTATAATCGTCCGTCTTACCCAGTTGCTTCGCCCATTGGGCCACGGCCCACGCACTATAAGCATATTCCAAGGTATGGGAAGCGGAAAACATGAAAGCCTCGTCCGGCCCGTCCCCTTTATCCAAATGAGGTACATAACCATATTCCACGAAATAACGGGTATCGATCTTTCCCGCACCCAACGGACGATTCTCCCCATCCAACTCATTCTTTAAGCAAGCCTCATAAGCCGTATTCACATCGAAATCCCGGATGCCACATTGATAAGCGCCAGCGATAATCGTACTTAATAAATTCGTACCAACCCCGGAGACATAACGGCTATTAGCGATTCCATCCGCCAGCCAGCCGGCGTCCTTGTACACCAACAAATGGCTACTTATATAATCCGAATAATATTCCGGATAGGCCAAAGCCCAAACCTGTGTCAGATTCCATTGCGCTCCCCAAGCGGCATCGGTATTGTATAAGTTATGTACCGGTTTCCCGTCTTTCAAAGGGATTTGTCCTACCGAGCCATCATTTCTCGGATAAGCGCCATTCACATCGCTAGCCAATCCACGCCCCAATAAAGCGTGATACAAACCGGTATAGAATTTCACCTTATCCTCTCGCGCTGGAGTCTCTACCCGAATACGTCCCAAATATTCTTCCCATGTTTGGCGAGATATTTCCCTTGCCTCGTCAAACGAAAGGGTAGCGGCCTCAGTCTCCCTATTTAACCGGGCATTCTCCACGGATGTATAGGAAAGACCTACTTTAGCGGTTACCGACTCTTGATCTTGGGTACGGAATGTCAGATAAAGTCCGGCCCCCACGCCCGTCGCTTTCCGTTCATCCGGACGGATATCCGCTCCGTTGAAAGCGCCAAATCCAACGGGAACCTTGTCCAGCACCGCCGAGAAATACAAAGGAACCGATGCCCCGGGTTGATATTTCCTCACATATTCAGGCTCGGTAATCACCCAGCCCTCGATACGCCCGTCTTCCGTAAAAGTAATTTCAGCATCCCGTACAGCTCCGCTCTCTCCTTGACGGTTTCCTATATCGAACAAGATATGGCTATCCTCCCCGGCCGGAAATGTATAACGCTGAATAGCGACACGAGGGGTAGCGGTAAGCTCCGCACAAATCGAGTAATCTTTTAGGAGAACGGAATAATAACCGGCGGTAGCGATCTCGTCCGTACGGTCAAAACGGGAACGGTATCCTATACCTGTCGAGTCGTCTACCGCCCCGGGAATTGTTTTCAATGGACCCGTCGTAGGCATCAGTACGATTCCACCGATCTGAAACTCATGCAAGCAGGGGAAACCCTCGATCGATTGATCCCGATAATCGTAACCGGTCGCCTCCCAACCGGATTTATTCCCGATATGCCCGTTCGTAGAAGGAGCCGGCTTGGCCATACCGAAAGGCATCGCTCCCGGGGTAAAATGAAACCAACGGCAATGCGCCGTACCGATCCGAGGTTCTACATATTGGCTAAGCTCTTCTTGCTGAACTTTCTTGCCTTGTGTCACGCAGGATGTGAAGAAAGCACACGCAAACATCAGGAACCATACAGGTCCTATACTATATTTTTGTCTCATATTCCTTTAGATAGATGGTTTAACGCAAAAACATAAGCTCCCATAGCGATCGAGCGATTAGCACCTTGTTTACTTACGGTCACCCCTATCCGTTTACAAGGATCATACCCTACCTTGCGATTGGTACCCGGAATGGGTACCTCGACAGCTCCTCCTTTAGCAAAATCAGCGAAACTCTCCGCATCCTCCAAAAGATAAGCTTTCATTTGCAATCGGCCGAAACGACTTCCATCCATCATACCGGTAGATGAGTTCAATTCTTTCAACAAAGCAGGGAGAATATATTTAGAAGCCCCCGATAGTCCACCACCGATCACGATGATGCCATCGATTAAAGTAATGGCAGACGCCAACGCATCCCCCGCTAGCTCCCCTAATTCGGAGAAAGCCGTAATAGCAGCCTCGCGGTTACCCGGGCAAATACCCTCGGCGATCTCAAAGATCTCTTTCGGAGTATGCGCTCCCGTATCACCGGATCGTTCCGCATATACTCGCATGACCGCACGTATGCTGACACTCTCCTCTACGATATACTCCGGATATTTCTTATTCCGAAAACACCAGATATCTCCTCCTGCCGCATTATCTCCCAATAGAAGCTCTTGATTAATGACAACCCCGGCACCAAAACCGGTACCCAAGGTGACTCCCAGCAGGTTCTTATATTGCTTCATGCTTCCTGCCTCCCGCAAACGGAGGTTTATATCCGGAAGGGCTCCGGTTAACGCTTCTCCATATGCGAATAAATTCCCATCGTTATTGATAAATACCGGTATCCCGAATATATCTTCCAGAAACGGGCCTAACGCTACTCCACCCCGGAAAGAGGGGAAGTTGGGTAAATCGCCTATGATACCGGCTTGATAGTCTGCCGGACCGGGAAAAGCGAAACTGATAGCGACCGGAGTTTCCGGCAAGCCTGCCTGAATTGCCTTAAAACCCTCTACCAAATTGCCTAAACACTTATCTAAACAATCCGCGCATGCCGGAAGAACTACCGGATCGGCTATCTCTTTTCCTCCTTGGATGGCAGAGAAAACAAAATTCGTTCCTCCCGCATCCAATGTCATTACTATTCTATTGTCATTTGTATACATCATATATTCCTTTTCTTTATTTACCCATGTTCCGCCAGTGCCACCACGGTGGCACAGCCGTGCCATAGGGTTGGCATTGGCGTGCCATCGCAGTGGCACTACCGTGCCATCAAGGGTGGCACAGTTGTGCGATGCCTATGGCACGGTGATTATTGCCTAAATCGTACGTAAGCTTTTATAGTACCACAGTATTTACCTACGGACGATCCATACGGGCGGATCGTATATTCACCCACGCAAGCCGGAATGATAAAAGTCTCCGCGTAATGAACGATGAATGGTTCAAAAGCGTCTGTCGGACTCTCCACGATCAACTCATCTCCCTTGATTACATTCAGCACTTGCACCCCTCCATTCGTATTGTGAGGCACGATATCCGTGAACCAATGACGGCGGGTCTCGATGAACTCGTTCTCATGCAAGCCGGTCCGCTCCTCCCGCCAACCGTCTCCCTCGGCGATCATCTCCACTTGGTTGATCAAGTTATGACGGACAAACTCCGTTTGCCGCTCCCATTGGATCACTTTCGAGCCGTGGCCGATATTAATCGGTCGAGGCAGTCCGTCCAATCCCAAGCGGCCCCAGTCCCAAAGCTTAAAGGTAAAGATACTTGGGGTAGCGCTAATCTCCAGCACCATGGCACCGGCTCCCGAACAATGGACCGTTCCGGCGGGGATCAGATAATGATCATGGCGTTTGGCAGGCCATTTGTTGACATATTTCTCCGTATCGAAAGGCTTTCCGGTCTGTTGGGACTCGTTTAGGGCAGCGATCATCTCGTCCGGGTTGACACCGGTTTTCAATCCCAGATAAACGGTAGCGTCCTCCTCGGCATCCAGCAGGTAGTAGCTCTCGTCCTGCGTATAATAAATCCCGAACGTATCCCGGATATATTGGGTGACCGGATGCACTTGCAAACTTAGGTTTCCTCCTCCCATCGTATCCAAGAAGTCGAAACGGATCGGGAAATCTTGTCCGAAACGAGCCTCGACCGGCCCGCCCAGCAAGTCTCTCGTCTTATAGAATACCAAGTCATTGGAAGGGATCTCAAACAGCTCTCCGGCAACTTTCAGGTATAAACTATTTTCCTCGGGCACGCAATCAAAACACCAGCCGAAGTTATCTTGCTTTTTATCCAGATCACAGACCTCTTTCATCCATTGGCCGCCCCAAGGAGCCGGATCGAAGAAAGGTACTACCCGGAACGGAGTATGCGCCGTTTTCTCCAACCCTTCTTTCAAGATCTCCCCGGAAATCATCTTAGGTGTTCCGACGATATGGGTATCCAACCAATAATCGACCTTGGGAAGGACTTTCTTCTTCAGATTATCGCAAACAATCCAATCAATAAAATATCCTCGCTTATAATGGTACGACGGGGCTTCCTCCCGGTTTTCCACACCTAGCCCGTTCACCTCTTTTCTACGGGAACGCATCTGGATCTCCCAACGAGCCATATCCGCATAGATCAATTTGTCCGGAGCGGGAACGATCTCGGCGGCGGCGTGGCCATAAACGATTGTCCAGCCTTTTCCATCACGCAAGGACTCCCGGCAGGCGTTCACCTTCTCCTCATCCAAGAAATCCGTATAAGAGAAATGAGCCCGGCGGCCAAACAACCGGTCATCCGTCAGATAAGGATAGGTCATCGCCTCTATATCTTCTGCCGATTTAAATAAATCTCGCGTATTGATAAAACGATCGGGCGCGAGCGCTTGCAGTTCACGCATTAACTCCTCGTGATGAACCCCTTGATAGCATTCCACCACCCAAACTTGTGATCCATTCGTTTCCGCATGTATCTCCGCCAATCGCTTCCGTATCGATTCCCAGCCTTTCCACAAGGTACCGTCTACAACGGTGGCCGGCATTTTATCATAATTACTTTTTCTCATCTCTTTTGATATTTAATATTGCACGCTTGTATTTAACTCTTATTTTTCTCTGCCCAATCCCTTAATAATTCAATCGCCTTAGATAGCACTCCGGCCGATCCCTTGAAATTACCAGAGCCGCTGGGGACACCGCCTTTGCCATACCATTCGTAGAATCCGTCATTTTGGATCACACGCTCGATCATCGGATGAATCTCCGCATAAGCCTCCTCAACCATTCCATTAACGACAAGCTGCTGGATCATCCGACCGCCAAACCAAGTCCAATCCCCGCCATTCTGATACAGATAAGCCTTTGACATTCCTCCATGGAAAAAACCATCCGGATACACGGGATATAAGGTAAGACCAATACTCGGCATACCCGACAGGCGAACATTCTCAAGCATCTGGGCATTTACGGTACGTATCTCGTCTTTCGATAATAAGCCGGCCTCTATAGCGATAGCCGTCCCACCATGATAATGAATGGCAAGTTCATCAAAACCTTCCGGAATCGGAGATTTCTCCGGATAAATATGAGGAATGAACTTCTGGCGCTTCTCGTCCCATAAATGAGCCCGCACATTTCTCTCGATTCCCTCACGCAGACTTTTCCAACGGGAGGCTTGCGGAGAATCAGGAGCCATTTCCAACAAATAATCCAAGGCGATTATGAACATAGCGTTATCATATACATCGATAGCTGGATCCGACAAATCATTCATATCACATCCGAAATCGTCATTCGGCTGTACATCGCCCCAATCAGCGGTCATTGCTCCATAAAGCAATCCATATTTCTCATTATATCGTTCCCGCATCAGATAATCTACCATCGCGTTCATTCGCTCGAGAACGGTCTTCCCGGCAACTTTCTCATTCAATATCTCCCGATCACCCGTCTTACGAATGTATTTACCTACGATCTGAATCAAGGAAGACTCTTGGTCCGTCTCTACCGTATTCTTAAAAGCGACATGTTTCGGGGCGGCATTCGAATAATAAGGCGTATCATCATACCATGTAAAATCTCCTTTCAGCACATAACCATCGATCATCTCATCATTCGGCTGTTGAAGAGCGAAAAACAATAAGATAGCTTCCCGCAGTTCGTGTGGATCACTCTCCTCGCAAGCGATCTCTATAAACGTATTCATATCACGAGCCCATATCTGGGAATAACCGCTGCCCGCGTTAAAACCATTGCGGATGGTAGCACGAGCCATACTATCGACCTTCAACAAATTCGTATCAGACAATATCTGATTGGCCAATCGCTGTCTATCGGTTAATCCCGTACAAGACAAAAAAGATACAAATACAAAAGAAGTTACAACTAGAATTTTATTCATGGCATTATGTTATGATTTATGTCGGCAAAATTATTTCAATAATCCAGAAAGGAATACTACATTTGTTCCGATTTACTTGTACAATCTTATGATTTATAGATCATGGTCAAGATAAAAGAAGGATTTAAGGGAGAACGGCTCGTTTCTTTACCCGAGGAACTATTGGCAAGCTACCGGAGGGAACCGCTCATCAATAATTTATATGTACGCAAGATCGGTTTCTTCCCACGTGTTAAATATCATTTTCTCCAAAAAGAACATGGCTGTGACTACGCCATGCTTATTTATTGTACGGAGGGAAAAGGATGGTATCGTATCCTCGGTAAACAATATACCGTGGAGAAATACCAATATATCATCATCCCTCCCGGTATCCCCTACTCATTCGGGGCAGACGAGGGAGATCCATGGACTATTTACTGGTTACACTTCCAAGGGAAGCTTCGCGATCAATTCCTGCCGTCGCATCCGGTTCCGGTCACTATTTCGCCGAATGAATATTCCCGTTTACAAGATCGGTTACGGCTGTTTGAGGAGATATATAGCAGTTTCTCCATGGGATATATTAAAGAATATATGATTTATTCCTCCATGTGCCTTTACAATTTTCTGGCCTCTTTCATCTATCTGGAGCAATTCCGCCATATCATGATTCCCTCGCAAAAAGAATATCCGTTCACGGCACGGGTTATTCATTATATGCGTGAGAACATCCAGCAGAATCTTACCTTGAAGGAATTAGCGTCTTATTTCAAATATTCCCCTTCTCACTTCTCGGCTCTCTTCTTTGGCGAGACCGGGGTCTCGCCCATGAATTACTTCATACGCTTGAAAATACAGAAGGCTTGTGAATATATCGAGCTAACGAATATGAAGTTGAATGAGATCGCCACGCATCTGGGATTCGAGGATGCCGCCTACTTCTCGCGTACGTTTACGAAAGTTATGGGTTGCTCTCCTTCCGTTTATCGTAAAAAGGAGATGGAGATATAGAATTCGTTTGGATTTCTAGTATTTCTCATAAGAATAAAATATATTTGTACAATAGATATTTAAACGAACATAAAGTAAGTAGTTACTATGATAGACCTAACACAGTTCACCCCTTGGACTCTCTTTACGGATCTTGGATTCATTTCGATACTTCTATTGGTTGGCAAATTCATACGAGTCAAGGTAAAACTGATACAACAATTATTCATCCCACCCAGCTTGATCGCGGGCTTGCTAGGACTGGCGTTCGGACCTAATGGACTGGGGTGGATTCCGCTTTCCAATGACTTAGGTACTTATGCGGCTATCCTTATCGCCTTGGTGTTCGGCGCATTGCCTTTATCTTCCCCGAACGTCTCCATGAAAGAAGTAGCGAAACGAGTCGGGCCGATGTGGGCATACGCTCAGGTGGGTATGTTATTGCAATGGGCATTAGTAGGCTTGTTCGGATTGTACGTGATTAAGCTGATCTGGCCGGACCTGAATGACGCTTTCGGCATTATGCTGCCGACAGGCTTTTATGGCGGACACGGCACGGCCGCCGCTATCGGGTCTGCGTTCGAGGGATTGGGCTGGGACGAGGCACGCAGTTTAGGCATGACAACCGCTACCGTGGGGGTTATTTGCTCGATCATCGGAGGTTTACTGATGGTCAAATGGGCGGCCAAGCATAAACAAACCGCTTTTATCTCGGATTTCGACGATCTCCCGGACGAACTGAGAAGTGGGTTGCTGCCAGAGGATAAGCGGGATTCCATCGGAGAGGCTACGACTTCCTCCATATCCATCGATACGCTGACTTTCCATGTGGCCTTGGTATTTGTCGTGGCTTTTTTGGGATATATGGTTAGCCAAACCGTAAAGGTGTATTATCCGGTATTGGAGTTACCTGTTTTCAGTTGTGCCTTTATCATTGGATTAGTATTAAAGAAATTCTTCGACGCGACAACCATATCCAGATATATCTGCCCGCAGACGACCCAGAGGCTGAGCAGTTCCTTCACGGATATGTTGGTAGCTTGCGGTGTAGCGTCTATCAAGCTAGGGGTGATCGTAAAATATGCCTTGCCGCTTATCGTACTCATCATAGCGGGCGTGGCGATCGTCTGGTGCATAACATTCTTCTTAGGAAGAAGATTAGCCAAGACCTTTTGGTTCGAGCGCATGATTTTCGCTTGGGGATGGTGGACCGGCACGATGGCCATGGGCATCGCCTTGCTGCGGATCGTCGATCCGAAACTTTCCAGCAAAGCGATGGATGATTACGCGATGGCTTACCTGCCTATCGCTCCCATAGAGATCTTATTGATCACTTTCGTCCCCATCCTTTTCGTAAACGGATTGGGAGTTTGGTTGCTATTAGTCTGCTTGGTCCTTTCCCTACTGATTTTGCTACTGGCGTGGAAGATGGGATGGTGGATTACTCGCTCTTGATACTATTTACCGGATTCTCGTTCGCCGCTTTCCAGTTCTGGAAACTCACGGTCAATAACGTGATTACGGTTACGATCAATAAGGCGATTAAGAATACCCACCAATGAAGCGGAAACCCTCGAGCCACATCCTCACGCCCTGCCAAGCGATCGGCGCCGCTATCACGAAGCAAATACCTACAATCCTCAGATAGGCCTTATTAAACATCAGCAGGATCTCCCCTACCGTAGCTCCATGTACCTTGCGGATACCTATTTCCTTACGGCGGTATTGAGTCTCGAACACCACTAAGCCAAATACCCCGACCAAAGAGATAATAATCGCCAGCAGACTGAAGACCGTAACCAAGCTGCGTAAGTTCTCTTCCTTCCGGTAGAGATGATTAAAGATCTCATCATAGAACTCGATATTGAACGGATAGGAAGGGTCTAATTCTCTCATCGTCTCCTGGATGTGACCTACTACGGCATGAATGTCCGATCCGGCTTTCAAGCGGATATAAGAGATTGGCAAAGAATAACCAAAGTTTCCGACCAAGAAAGCGATATTATCCTCTCCACCACGAAGCGAGGTGAATTTCACATCGTCGGAGAAACCGATAAGATGACCGGGAGAATAGCTATCGAACGCGTCACCCACTTGCATATCCAACCCCTCCATCGCCGTACGATTGAATATATAAGACGTATGATCCGAAAGTTCGTCCGCCTTTGAGAAATCTCTCCCTTCTATAACCGGAATCCCCATCACCCGCAAGAAATTGGAAGATGCTATAATTATGAAATACTGAAAGTCCTTACCCTTATAACTACCGCCATTCGTGTTATACCCGTCCTTAGAGCCCACTTTCTCCATAGCGAAAGCCACATCCTCGATCCCCGGGTTCTCTTTCAAGCGATTCACATATGTATCGTGATGCTTATTGTACATTGTCTCATTCAGCTCCACGATAGCTACCTGATCCTTATCGAATCCTAAAGAGAAATTCCTCATATAACTATTCTGGATTTGCACAAAGCAAGCCCCGATAATCAACACGATCGAAACAACGAACTGGACACAAATCAATGTCGTACGTAACTTACGCCCGGAAGGAGATAACCCGAAGCTGCCCTTCAGCACCAAGGCCGGAGGAAAAGAAGTTATATAATAAGCAGGATAAATGCCCGCCAGCCAACCGATAACCAACGCTACGATGCCACACAAGAAAACGATCGGAAGATTTGAGACCAAACTCAAATCGGCCTCGATAAAAGGTAGCGCTTCCGCCCAATCCAATCCCCAAACGATAACGAGACTTACCAGCCATGCTATAAAACTAATAAGGGCTGCCTCTATCAATAAAGATCTGCGCAACAAAGTATCCGAGCTACCCAATACCTTCTGCGTATTGATGCTTTTGATTCGCAACGGAGTCAGAGAAGTGCTAAAGTTCGTGAAGTTAATAGCCGCGACAATGACGATCAGAAGGGCTATACCGAACAATAAGGCCGTGACTTCCTTGTTTCCGCTCCGGAATGTACCACCGTCTTGCGTCTCATTCATATAATAAATATCAGTCAGCGGGACGAGCCGGATCTGTTCTCCCTCATGGTAAATCTTCTTGAAATCAAAATGACGGTTGAAATTATCGGCAACCTCATCTGCCATGGCAGGATTATCAAGCAATAAATAACAAACCCAGTTACTTGAGCTAAAATTATTGATATTATAATCCGGATCGATCGCCGTATAGACCACGTTCCGAAGCTGCGTGTTCTCCGGGAAATCCTTATAAACCGCGCCAATCGTAAAGAGTTTAGCCGATTTAGTCCAGATATTTTCTTCCGCTCGCAACGTCTTACCAACCGCGGAGATGTCTTCCCCAAACAACTTGTCAGCCAAGCTTCGGGGTACCATTACTTTCTCGGGATCTTTCAAGCAATCGATATCGCCTTCCACGATCGGGAACGCGAATATCTTCGGTAAACTAGCGTGGCAGGTTGTCACGATTTCCTTAAACCCAAACGGTTGCCCGTTTCTATCCACCGAGAGATAAACACCATTCTGGCCAAAAGAAGGAGTCAACAATGTACCCGCCTCTATATGCGGGGAAGATTGGATGACAGCCTCCACAAAGGCACGGGGTAATATTGTCCCGAAAGTACCCGGAATGGTCAAGTCCACCCTAAAAATCCGCCCGGACGTAGGATGGCAACGGTCAAAAGTCCGCTCAAAATTAATCTGTATCAAAATCACGATAAAAGCGGCGAAAGCAACCGCAAGACCGGCTACGTTCAATGCGGTCGCCATTTTAAACCGCCTCAACACACTTAGAAAGTTTCGAATAATCGTTTTCATCTTATTATTATAGTTTCATTTATTATTCCGTCTTAATGCTATCCACCGGGTTCGCGTTCGCCGCACGCCAGTTCTGGAAAGTTACCGTAAACATCGTTATTAAGGAGACTATTAATAGAGCGAACGCAAATATCCACCAATAAATAGGAGTTTTATAAGCGAAACCCTCTAACCATTTCCGTACGCCATAATAAGCCAAGGGAGCCGCTATGATAAAGCAAACGCAGACAATACGGAAATAAATCTTATTGAACATAACCAAGATCTCATGAACCGTGGCCCCGAATACCTTACGAATGCCGATCTCTTTCCGGCGATACTGGGTCTCGAATATAACGAGGCCGAATATACCGACAATAGAGATAATCACAGCCAACAGGCTAAACAATAAAATCATCGTACTTAAATTCCGTTCCTGATGATATAAATGATCGAAAATCTCATCATAAAATTCCACCTCACAAGGATAGGTAGGGTCCAAGCGAGCCACCGTCTGGCGGATATGATCCACCACACCCACGATATCGCTTCCCGCCTTCACCCGGATAAACGAATACAGCATCAAGCTGGGTTCATTGATAACAAAACCTAACTCGGAGACGCCCTGTCGCAAGGAGGTGAATTTGACATCATCCACAAACCCGATCAAGGAACCATCGGCCGATTCCTCCTCAAGCCATGGAATCCGCATGATATCATTCGGCTCCATGCTCCATTTATCCCGCATTTGTTTATTGAATACATAGCTATAGCTGTTGCCTTTCTCATCAGACTCGGTAGGCATCCGCCCCCCGATCAAGGGAATACCCATTACCTTGAAGAAATTCCAAGAGACAGCGAGAGACGTAAAACCGACACTCTGTTCCTTATAGATGCCAGACCACGTACGGTAACTATCCTCCGACCCGAACTTCTGGCGACAAAACGCCACATCCTCTATCCCCGGATATTCTTTCAATCCGCCCACGTAACTATCCTTATGGTTACGCATAATATTCCCATTCAACTCGACAACCACTACCTGATCCTTGTCGAAGCCTAAAGAGTACTTTTGCATGAACCTATTTTGCTGACGAACGAACATGGCTGATATAATCAACACGATAGAGACCACAAACTGAAAACCGATCAATGCCGTACGCAACTTCTTCCCCGAGGAAGAAAGCCCGAAGGAGCCTTTCAAAACCACTGCCGGAGGAAAAGATGTCATATACAAAGATGGATAGATCCCCGCGATAAGACCTATTATAACAGACAATGCTGCCAAGCCTCCCACCAAACCGGGATAAGCGGACAGTGCCGTATCCGCTTGCACGAAATACAACCATCCCATATGTCCTAATCCCCAAACGATAAACAAAGAACAAAGGAAAGCAAGCAAGCTAATGCCCACGGCCTCAAATAACAGGGAAGCACGTAATATGCCGGCAGAACTCCCCAGCACTTTTTGCGTGTTGATACTCTTGATGCGCAAAGGCGCCAAAGAGGTACTAAAATTCGTGAAGTTGATACCCGCCACGATAATCACCAGAAAAGCGATCAGCATCAGTAGCCGGGTTTTCTCCGCACTACCGCTTTTCACTAAACTTCCGCTGGAATCCTCGTTCATATAATAAATATCGGTTAGGGGGACCAGCTCGGCATGTATATCTTTCGCCATATCCCCATATTGCTTCGAATAGTCAAAATGGGCATCAAAGTTCCCAGCCACTTCTTTCGGGGAAGCAGAAGGATCTAGCATCACGTAACAGAAATAGTTACTACTTATCCAATTCGTCAGTGCGTAATCCGGAGACATCTCTGTATAAATCACGTTTTTCAACTGTGTGTTTTCCGGGAAATCCTTATAAACACCTCCTACGACCAAATATTTCACACCCGGTTTTGTCCAGATCCCACCATCGGAAACGATCTGCTTTCCAATTGCCGATTCCTTTCCAAATAACCGGTGAGCCATACTTTCCGGTATCAAGGCTTTTTCCGGTTCCGACAAGCAAGAAGATTCTCCTTCACGCATCGTAAACTGGAACATCCGGGTAATCTCCGGATGGCAAGTTATGATCGTCTCCTTGAAACCTTGCTTTCCCTCTTTTCTTGTAACAGTCACATACATCTCTCCTATATACGGATTAATTAACGTACCGGCCTCAATATGCGGGGAAGAGTGGATAAACGACTCTATCAACGGGCGGCAATGGATCATGCTCGCTCCATCCGGGAAAGAAAGCCCCATCCGATAAATCCGGGTCGAGTTCGGATGACAACGATCGAAGTTATGCTCAAAGCTTACTTGCATCATGATAATTAAAAACGCGGCGAAAGCGACCGCTAATCCCGCTACATTCAAAAAGGTAGCTACCTTGAAACGTATTAATACATTGATGAAATTGCGTATGATTGTTTTCATAACTTACTCTATTTTATTGATACTAAAATCGACCCAAAAAGAGTATTCCTTAAATAAGATGGCTGATATTCATTCGTTTCAAGATATTCAAAGAAACCTTGTTCAACGCAATTGTCTCAACCTCTTCCGTACGGAAAAACTTACTTAAACCTTCGATCTTAATCATGGCTGTATTTGTTTTAATTTATTATACTCAAATCCATCTAATAATATTCAAATAACGTGCCAAACTACATATCAAACTAATATTCAATAAATTAATTCTCAATTCATAAAACAGAAGTGTCCAATAATTGGACACCATTGTACAATTATTGGACACATACTTTTCTATGAAAACAGCAATATGATTCTACAAAAATCTTCTACTCATTCTTAATACTATGTACTGGATTCTCATTCGCCGCACGCCAGTTCTGGAAAGTGACAGTCAATATCGTGATAACCGCTATGATAGCAAAAGCGATCAAATACACCCACCAATACATAGGAGTCTTATAAGCGAAATTCTCAAGCCATCGATGTACCACATAACCGGCGATAGGCGCCCCCAAAACAAAACAAACACATAAGATTCTTATGTATGTC
>OCQC01001396.1_pt1 | contig 17871 bp, 10 predicted proteins | sample 1538401 | NCBI WGS metagenome assembly OCQC01 (sample SAMN04571689, study PRJEB22368) | human gut metagenome | biome: human gut; material: stool | host: Homo sapiens | place: Luxembourg | collected 2012-08-03 | reverse complement strand
CTTTGATTATAAAAACAAAACTTGCATTTATAGATTGCTTCCTATGAAAAACAACTTTGCAATTAAGGAAAAGGAAGTTTAGATAGAGAGAAGAAGAATTTATCTAATAACAGATTGGAGATAGGAAAAGAGTAAAAGAAAGGATTCACCAGGTGAAAGGGAAGGGTTCACCCTCAAACCCCTATGAACAGGGAGAAGTGAAGGGTGAAGGGAATATGGGTGCAAAATAGATTTCAGAGATAATAAGTCGAAAAGTTACTCTTCTTTGGCTGTTCCGCCTATACTACGGATGTATTCATTCGGAGTAACTCCCGTACTCTTTTTGAATGAGCGGAAGAAGGAGGCACGCGAACTGAATCCACAAAGTTCTGCCAGTGCAGTCAAAGTATAGCGGGAATATTGGCTATCCGCTACCATCTTTTTGAATTGGGTAACGCGGTATTCGTTGATAAAGTCATAGTAAGACTGATTAAGATACTGGTTCAAAAGATACGATAATGAATGTGAAGAAGTATCCAATGCAGAAGCCAAGTCACCCATTTTTAAGTCGGGATTGATATATGGCTTTTCTTTCTCTACATAAGCCACCAGTTTCTTATGAAGTTCTTTACACTCCTCTTCGGTCAGTCTATTGGTCTTATATTTCTCTTCAACAGTGGAAGATTGTTGCTCTGAATTTACTTCCGAATGTTCTACTGTTTGTTCTCTCTGTTGTATTTCCTCCTCCGTTGATGTCGAAATCGACGAAGCAGAGGAAGCAAGCAAACGACGCATACGTTTCCAGACATAATACCGTATAAAGGCTATAATTCCTACGATTAATAAAACGGAAAGTCCCCATCCCCACCAAGGTATCATAGGGCATACTGTCACTTGACAGCTAGCTTCGGATTGCTCATTTCCCGGAAGACGTACACGGAAAGTATAAGTCCCGGAAGAAAGTCCGTAATAAGAAACTTCGTTCTGTGCTGCCAATAATTTCCAGTCCTTGTCCACTCCTTCCAGTCGATATTCATATAGTAAGGCAGATGGGAGACCATAAGCAAAGTCTGTGAAACAGAAAGTCAAATTATTCTGATTGTATTTCAAAGAGGAGCTGGTAAAAGGGACACCATTAGCTAATATGTCAGTAAATACGATCGGACGGACCTTGCCACGCACCTCGTCCACACGTTTCGGATCGACATAAATCAGTCCTTTAGTGTTACCAAACCACAATAGTCCTTTTTCATCTTTATAAGCAGCTCCATTCGTAAAAGTTGGTCCCGGCACTCCATCATTAAAAGTGAAAGCATCATATTCCTCTCCCTCTTCTTTGATACGCAATAACCCGTCATTGCAAGCCACCCACAACCAGCCTTGGTTATCTTCTACAACAGACATTAGCGAATTGTCCGGAAGAGTAGAAAAGATAGAGCGGTTCTGGAAACGGTCCATCGTTAAAGTAGATGTAAACAAGCTCCCTTTCTCACGGATAAAATAGAGATTGTGTCCAGCATCTTCGTAGATAGTACGCACTTTATCCCGATGAACGAATCCCTCCGGAAACACATTAGAGCGTAAACTTTGAGAAGCCGGATCATAAATACACATACCGGTTTCGGTAGCAATCCATCCTTTGCCTGTAGAATCAAAACTTACTTCATACACATTGCCCTCCGGCAGTTGGGAGTTAGCACTAGTAAAGTGTTTGATCTGTTTGGTCTGTCCGTTATAACAGAAGAGTCCTTGTGAAGTCCCTATCCAAAGATTTCCTTTTGCATCCGGTTTCACACAGAATATATGTCCCTTTTGAAAAAGCTCCGTATCGCCTTGTGCAAAATATTTCAGAGATAATGTTCCCGGATTCAGTACCATCATACCGCCACCATACGTACCGATATAATATTCTCCTTGATAGAAGCTGATTGTCAGTATCAGATCTGAAGTCAAAACGGGCTTTACAAAACTTTTCACTACTCCGGTAGCTTCGTTTATATAAAACAAACCGTCACGTGAACCGATAACTTTCTCTTGTCCTCTGTTCACGAAAGAACGAATGGAAAGATTTGCCGAATTGAATAAAGGTGGATAGGCATACGTACGGAAAAGGCCGTTCTGATAGAGTGAATAATCCAGCCCTGCCTGAAAATGCCCCACCCAGACGGCACCTCTATCATCTACAAGTAAGGAATAAATAGAATTACTGCGAATTCCTTCCTTATCATTGACATCATGGTAAAAACGACGTGTCACTTGTTGGTCTTTGTGTGAAAGGAAGTGGACGCCATTACCGTCAGTAGCTATATAAACAGTCTCTTTCCCATCGCTGGATATATCAGAAATGACATCGCAGCCTAAAGATACTGTATGAGAGAATGTTTCCTTTTTTATATCAAAACGTACTACACCTTGGCTCATTGTGCCTAGATAAAGCGTTTCTCCAATACGGGTCAGGCAACGGAAATAATCGGCTTCGGGCACATTCTCCTGAAAATGCCAGGAATCAATCTTTCCGTCTTTCAGTGAATAAGAGAACAGCCCCTGCACCGTAGCCAGCCATAATACGGTTTTATCTTCATTCAGACAAATATCCATGATTCTGTTACAGGCGGCAAGCATATTCCGGTCTGTCAAGACCTGTAGTAATTGACCGTCTTTATGAATGAACAAGCCTTTCTCTGTGCCGATATAAAGAACATCCTCATTAGCCAACAAAATATTTACAGCAAAATCAATCTTTTCGGGGACAATTCTTTCCAATTGACTGTTTGTACGGTTCAATCGCCAAAGTCCGATTCCATTTCCTACCCACAGTTGTTTGTTGGCTGTTTCTGTAACGCTGTTTACCCGCTTCTTTCTTCCTGATTCAATACCCCGGAATTCAAAATGGCGTACTTTTACTCCATCAAAACGGTCGAGACAATTATCTGTCCCTAACCACACAAAACCTTCGGAATCTTTATAAATAGCATTGACCAACAGTCCTGACAGCCCGTCGGACATGACAATATTACGGAATATATAGTCTTTAGCTTGTAGTTCCACACCACAAGCCAAATATATTAATATAAGAATCAGATATTTAATCGTGTCTTTCACTTACAACTGCTTCCTTTCATATTAAACATGTGACAAACATACATAAAAATCTCCAAAAGGAAGTACTTATAATTAAAAAAGTCATCCCTTCGTATTCTCTATATGCACATAAACAAATACGAAGGGATTAAATTATTTACTCAATGTTATTTGAAAAATATTTGAGTAACAAAAATAAAGAATTTACTACCTTAGAAAAAGATAACAGCATATATACAAGAACGATGTTGTAGAATTTATAATTTCACTTTCACCTGCGATTTCTGATAAACTACCGGGATTTTCTTATCATTCACTTCTACAGACACAGGCTTCTTTGTGCTTCTAAAGGTGGTATTTATCTTCGGCTGTCCGTCTATCCAAAGATCAAGTTTCTTATCTTCTGCTTTCTGAATAACGAACAGCTTAGCCAATGATGAAAAGTAAGTTTCATTACCCCGTCTCAATGCACTTCCATAAGCAATGAAGAAGTCCTTAGCGTTCTTTGCTTCAGTACCTTCTGGGTAAGAAACTGCAAACATATAAGCATCTGTCATCCAGCCGTCGGGCATAATCCATGAATTACTGTGCATTAATCTTCCGTCCGCCAGTTGGTTGATATATAAATCGGTAATTTTACCTTTATGACGGATACGAAGCCCTATCCAGTCCTGCCCTTCACGTCTTTCCATTTGAGGCAGGTCTTTTTCATCGAGAGCGTCTTTCAGAATAATAGCTGTCAGTCCTTTCACACGGTTCACCTCGGCTGGTAAATGGAATGAATAATATTTTTCGGTTCCTTTCAAATCTTCCGTAGGAGCTTCTATTTCTTCCCAATATAAATCTTCGGGATAGTCGTGCACAAAATCGGACTTAGCCAGCATGCGGGGATATAAAGGACGGATGACTACTGAAGAATTTCCGTTTGTCACATTCACGTCAATGCCCGATTTCTTATAAGTTCCATTGGTATGCCATAACCATTCGAACTGTCCTACCTTATGTGTCTTCAAATCATCAATCATATAAATCACATTATCCATCCACAGGAAATGACGGAAGTTACGGCTGAAATTATTAGAGACAGGACCTGTTCCATTGGCCAAAACATATTTCACATTGCCCGCATCCAAGAGATGATAAAGATTTCCTCGCAAATTAGAGCCGCTATACTGTTGTTCACGAGGTTGTCCCTCCCCGTTGAACAGGACTACATTATGTGCCTGGCTTTGAAAAAAATAGTTGCGATAGGCAGGATTGGGATACCAGCAGTTTCCTCCATCCTTGATAATATCAACGCCTTTATGAAAAACAATAAAGGAGTTGGCATCCGCATGGGAATGATTCCACGTATGACCGCTTTTCACAGCAAGCATCGTAGCATCCTTCTCCCAAGAAGTACGCATGGTGGCCCAACCGAAATCCGAGAATAGCTGTGAGGTTTTCAAATCGGGAGTTACGGGAGCTTTACTCAAATCAGGGGTATAGAGAAAGCCCATCGGACGATTCAGGAAAAATCCATCGCGATGCTGTCCTTGCTCTACTTGGGTTATATACCACAGAATAGTCGGGTCTTTCAGTCCCAATGCATACAATAACATCATACTGGATTCTGCTGATACATTCTTATGACTATCACCAAAATTCAAACTATACAGCATACCTGTACGAGGATAGCATACTTGAGAAAAGTAGTTCGGAAGTTTTGCCAATTGGGGTATATTGCCGGGATTTTGTCCCGGATGAGTGTTTATCCAAGCGATTCGAAACAATAGGGCTTCCTGAATACCAAAGTTTGCATAATTCAAACTTTCATACATTCCTCCGGCCTCATCAAAACTCTTTGCTTTCTGTTGCAAGGCATCGCCGGCAAAGTCAAACCATTCGGGAAGTGATTCATGAAGTTGCTCCACCCAATCTTTTACTTCGGGAAGTTCATTCTGTAGGCTTAATGCTAATATTCCACCCTGGCATACACAGGAAGTCCACCAGTTGTGTCCCATAGAGTTCAAAGAATGGATTCGGGTAGGTTCCAACAGCCAGTCGCCCAAGGCAGGCTCTACGGCCAATCGTTTCAAGCCTTCGGCAATCTTTTTTCTTTCCGAAGAAGACATTATGTTATAAGCCGCATCATATCCTATGGCAGAAAGGAAGCTCTTATGTGCCATGCCCAGTTGCGAACGCCAGACTGGAATACGTGCCATCATTTCCATATCTCCCCAGGATTCGGCTTCCACAGCTTTCAAAAGAATTTCTTTGATTATATTTGCATACTCTTTATTATCCGTCATCAGATAGGCCAACGACAAATAATCCAACCGATTGAAATCTTCCTTTTGCAAAGCTTCATCGGCGGTTTTCTGAATATCCTCCCAGGCTTCCCGCAATTTCGGTTCATTCTGCATACGTTGTTTTACCTGCTGAATACGTTGAGGGGTGTACAAAAGGGAAGGATGATTTATCTTTTGTGCAGATACAAACGATGCAAATAATATTCCGATCAGGCATAGAACTATTTGTTTCATGATATTTATTGCTTTTTCATTTTACTGTTCAATATTGATTAAAAATTCTTCTAAAGCTGCATTGAATTCCTCCGGTCGCTCCATATTCATCATGTGCCCGCAATCCTCTATGATTTTCAGCTTTCCATTAGGTAGATATTCCAATATGGGAGTTTTTTTTGAAAATTTGTTATCAGAAGAATGACCTTCAACAATTAAGGAAGGTACGGCAGGGTGACTCTTCTTCAATTCTTCAATAGCATCCAGCCCTGCTACTACCCGTACTTCTTTGTGTAGCGGTTGCCATGCATCCCATTCGTCAATCATCTGCCACAAAGGAGCACGCATCCGTTCACGTTGACTTCCACCGGATTTCATTAATCCTTCAAACCACTCTTTCTTCATCACCTCCACTCCTTTCTTTTTCAGGGCAGCTATTTCTTCATCACGCACCTTTGCTTCTTCTTTAGTCATCGGCTCACTGGGACCCTTCGATTTCCGGATGTTTCCACTGGCTAAAAAAGCCGATAACATCCGGTCTGGGAAATACGCCAACATATCAGCAGTAATGAACCCGCCCAAAGAAAGCCCGACAATATGCGCTTTCTTGATGTGCAAAGAGTCCATTAAAGTAACCAGATCTTCAACATGCATAAATTGATAATCTTCTGTTTGGGAAGAAGAAATGCCGTATCCTCTTAAATCATAGCGAATGACATGATACTTTTTCGCAAACACAGAAAATTGTTCATCCCACATACGATGGTCGAGCGAATGACCGTGAACAAAAATTATCGGTTCACCCTGACCGGCTTCTTCATAGTATAGAGAGCCGTTTCCTACATTGATACGCCCTTGTTTGACAACCAATGGCTTGCCTTTCAGTATTTCTGAAACAGTCCGTGAAATGACAGGGCTGCCAAAGAAAGAAGAGAAACCATCTTCTTTAGCAGAAGAACCTGTTACATGGGAGATGAAGAATCCGTAAACTTTATCGTGTTTATTTATCCACGGATAAGCACCGGCCCATCCCGGTGAACTAATCTGATAAGCTTCACCTGTCTTTTTATCTATTAATTCACGCCATTCTCCTAATCCGTAGACTCCATTGTGGGATTGTCCCAGTCCTTTCGCTACATAATTATCCGAGTTATTCGAAGGGATTATGGCGCCTTTCACTTGGTCGGCCTGCATTTCTTTCACAGTTTCTGCTGATATAATTTGCTTGCAATTATACATTCCATCGTGATAAATCATGGACAGGAAGTGAAGATAATCATTCATTGTAGTACACAGTCCGCCCCCTAACATGGGTGCATGTCCGCCGTCCGTGTTGATTGGGGTAAAATGAGAGTTCTTCATTTCCAAAGGTTGTGCCAGCAGTTCCTGAAAAAGCGTTTCAAACTCCTTTCCCATCGCCACTTCTGCCATTCTTCCGGCAATTTGCATGGCAAGTCCACCATATTCAAAACGAGTGCCGGGAGTAAAGATTGTATCCAAAGGAAGAATTTCAGTGACTGCCGAATCCAAATGATTATAGTTATCTACACGAGGCTCGGGAAGATATGGACGTACTCCTGATGTATGGGATAATAATTGCCGGAGAAGAATCTTACCTTTAGCATCGTCTTTAAATTCCGGCAACCATTTTTCTACCGGATCATCCCATCCCAAATCAGTACGGTCTACCACCACGCCGATGACAGCAGCCGCTACCCATTTTCCGGCAGAAGCGACATATACTTTTGTATCGGGTGTATAGTCCCGATAGTTCTTCTGGAAAATGACGGTATCATTCTTCACTACACAAATGGATGCTCCGGGGTAATATCCCTTGTCTACCCATCCTTGGATAACAGAATCCAAAGAAGAGAAGTCATACCGACTTCCCTGACCGGATGATATTTTGCAAGAACCGGACAAAAAGCAGATACTTACAAAAGCGACAATTAATAAACGATTCTTCATTTCGTTGTTTACTATCTATTTTTCTGATTGTAAATCCCAATATACGACATAGCGCTGGCGATGCAAATCGTATAGCGGACGAATCACATCTCCTTGTTCTGTCGTAAACTTCAAATCACTTCCTACACGTTGCAAAGCACGTTCAGGGTGTTTCTTATCCAGTTTCAAAGAAGTGCGCAGATGTGCAGGGACATGAAAATTATAGGTATAATAATCATTATAAAGAGCCGGATTTGAGAAAGGAGCAGGTGCTTGCATACCTTCAGTTCCCCGTTCTCCCGCCAATACCAATGGACCATATAACAGAGCTGCCTTGTTCGGATTATCTGGGGTAGCCTCCAGTTTGATTTGCATCGGATAAGTAGCCGAGATTTGGTCGCCATCTTTCCATTCACGGGTAATGACAATATAAGAACCAGGTTTCTGTTTCACAGATATTTTCTTACCATTTACCAACACTTTTACATCCTTGCTCCACGAAGGATAGCGCAGATAAATAGTCGTGCGGACAGGATTTTCTGCCTGAAGAGTAAAACGTGTTGTTTCTTCCTGTGGGAATTCCGTTTCCTGACGGATTGTCAGTCCTTTTTCTTTCCAGGTTACCTGTGAAGGGATAAATAGATTTACATATATTCCCTGATTGTTATGGTAGTAGATGGCTTCTCCGTATTTAGCATGATTTTCGAATCCGCTGCCGACACAACACCAAAAAGAGTTCTCTTTTGTGCTATACAGTTTATGAGACCCGGAAAGCAAAGGCAGAAAATAAGCTACCATACCTGTTTCAGGGTCTTGTTGTCCCAAGATGTGATTATACAATGCCCTTTCATAATAATCCGCAATAGATGAATCGCCCGTCCAGCAAAAAAGATGGCGGCTAAGTTTGAGCATATTATAGGTACAACAAGTTTCTCCGGTATAGCCGGTCAGATGTTGGGATAACTTCTTCGGATCAAAGTAGTGTTCTTTGTCACTGCTACATCCCGGAGCAAAAGTATGATGGTCAATCATGGTGTGCCAGAAGAATTCCGATAGTTTCCTGCTTGTCTCGTTACGGGTTAACTCGTAGCTACGGGCTTCGGCTATCACTTTCGGGATGAAAGTATTGGTATGCTTCGTTCCCAAGTCATCACGAAGTTCTTTCAATGGGTCGATTACGTCATTGTGGTAGAAATATTCCGCCAGCCAGCGATAACGTTCGTCTCCTGTGATAGCATACAAATTGTAAAATGACTCATTGATACCTCCAAACTCATTACGTATCATAAGTTTGCGGGTTTCTTCTGTGAGCGATTTTAGTTTGTTATAAGCCCAGTCGCCCATTTTAGTCACCACTTTCAAGGCTTGCAGATTATCTGCATACAGATATTGGTCTATCAGACCGGAATAAAGCTTATGCAAGGTGTACCAAGGTGCCCAGACACTCTTTCCCCGGATATTACGGTTTATCAATTCTTCGGGAAAAGCACTTAGATATCCTCCTTTCAAAGCGTTCTGAACTTCAGTCAGCCCGTTGACAAGGCTATCCCCTTTCAGCTTGAAAATCTCACTTCCGGTAGCGGCATATATCAAGGCATAAGCCGAAAGCAAATGTCCGGTAGTATGTCCGCGAAGCTCACAGTCCAAGGATTCCCAGCCACCGAGTTTCTTCACTGTCATATACCCGCCTTCACGACCGGCAAAGACTCCGGCATTTGTCCGGAAACTATGCAACAGGCGATTCACATCAATGGAAGTCATCCATGCGGAATCCCGCAACATATTGTCACGAAAACGACTTGGCAATAAACGGATGTCTTTCAAATCAAAACTTTCCACCCGTACAGGAGCTACTGTCTCTTTTTTCATTTTCCCCTGGTGTTGTCCGGGGTACACGGATTGAGCCGACGATATAGCCGATACTGCCAATAATGCGATTGCAACCAAAAACTGCTTACTCATAATCATTGTTTATATATTTAATATCTATAAAGCTACTATTTAAACTAATTTTACCGCACACGTATATCCTCTACGAATTCGTTCTTTACAAATCCATTCAGATCCGTCATCCTCTGACCATTAATAACGACATTATCAAAGATTACATTCTTCACTTTCCGACTGTTGTCGAACCCTTTGATTAGAGACGGATTCTCACCAAGCCCGTCATAAGTAATATTACGGAAAGTGACATTTTCAATTCCCCGTCCGGGAGCTTTATCATATTTCTCATTGAAACGCACATTGAGATGAAAAAGTCTGCCTTCTTGAATACTCTCTACACGAATGTCCTCAAACAAGACATTACGTACCGAGTTCTTATCACCGCAATCAATAGCCATACACCCTTGATATGGAACATCGTCCTCATCATGTTCCAAAATATCTATCTGCCGGAAAGTAAGGTTTTCCATTACTTCGCCTACCGGTGATTCCGGGTCTCCATGTCCACCGACATTAATCGGATGAGCAATATCCGCCCAAAGAACAGCATTCTGCACTGTGATATTGCCAGAGCCTCCCCACCAATTCCAACGGTGATTATAGAGTGCAATGCAATCATCACTGTTACGCATAAAAACATTGTCAATCAGTACATCACGACAGCACATCAGGTCGATTCCGTCACTCCAACTCTTACAGCTAAAGGATTTCAGATTCTTCACCGTCAACCCTTTTGTTCCTGCACCAAACACCGTATAATGATTCGGATTCACTACCGTAATTCCATCAATGAGTACATTCTTTGCATTCGTCACTTCGATACCACGAACCGGATGAGCCAATATACCACGACCGATAATACGTACATTTTCTACACCGTCAACTAATAACTTAGCCTTAAGCACTGCACCCGGAGCCAAATATACGGTAGTATTGCCAGGAACACGTATCAGATTATTTGGCAAATCCAAAGGAGCATGAACACCCGGTCCGAAATACATGATACCTTTTTCTGCTTTTTTATAAACCTCTGTTTCCAACGGATTGGCAAAAAGATGCAGATTATGAAGTCTGTCCCCATTAAATTCCACTGACAGATATTGAGGCTTGTCCAACATAAAAGTAATCACATTCTTGTTCTGCCGGTATTGGATGTTGCAACTAAGAGGACGTATATCAACCTCACGTACGGTTCCATTATTCTTTTTCACCATCACCTCAACCGTTCCATTCATATCAAACTGAACCATTGAAGCATTCTGCACAGCATCCATATCTACCTGTACATTATATTCAAACAAATCTTCCCATTCACCTCCCGGAATACGGACACGCACCGTATAATCATCATTATGTGGCATATTCGCCTTCAAACCTTCCGGATAAGCCACCAACTGCGCCTGTAATGTCACGCAAAATATGAATAATAAAATACTGCAAATTTGTCTTTTCATATAAAATCACACATTTTTTATAAAACACTGCCACTCCGTAGCCACGTTTTCCGGCTATGAAATGACAGTGCAACAACATTGTTATTAAATAAAACCGTAAATTCTTTATGAGTACTTATTCTTTAATACGCAGCAACATGCCGAAATACTCAATCCGAAAGTACTAAAAATAATCAAATGACAATTGTATTAATAGATTTACCTTTCAATATAACACGTATATACTTGCTACCTACCTTAAAACTACAAGGGCGTTCTTGCTCTTCCGGATTGTAAGCCACAACTACCACTTTACCATCATGCGAACGGAAAGCAAGCGTATTCTTATCATCCGACACCTTCAGCAGACGACTGCCCGGCTGAACAAAATGGGAAAGATGTTTCATCAAATAATATTCATCCGTATAGCGTACCTGCCCTGTTTTTCTGTCAACAATAATAAGAGTGTTTTGTGCCCAGTCCCACCAACTCTTACAGGTTTCGTTCAATACCATATTCCAATAAATATAAGAATCAACACCATTATTGAAGCAGTGAACTACAGCATTCCATGTGTTTTCCAAAGCAGACCAGTCATTCTCCGAATTACCACACATATTCTCTGTCTGCATGTAGCAATAATCCGGATATTCTTTATGTACAGCCGGCAAAGCCCGCATGCCTGTCCATTGCACGCCAACACCTTTTACATATTTATCAGAATCTTTCTGCTTGAAAAAAGTACGTACATAATCCGGATTCGGATAATTGACTGTTCCCATCCAGATTTCAGTATCAATGGAATCTTTTTCAAACTGGGGCCCAAGATACTGATTGACAAAAATAGCCAAGTCTTCCGGACGCCAAGTACAGGAAGGCCAGCAGGGAGTCCATGCGATTTCATTTTGCGGCATAATCATCTGAATGTTTATGCCGTTCTGCTTGTAAGCCTGTACGTATTTGGAAAAATAAATGGCATACGCCTGAAGATACCCCTGTTGCATTTTAAAACCGGTAACATTCCCTATAAGATTGCGATGAGGGTCGAGACGGTTGTGCCCCACTTCAGTCCCTTCAATACCGGAACTCTTCTGCGAATAATGTTCATTGACTTTCATCCATGCAGGCGGTGTCCAAGGAGAGGCCCACATCTTCAAATCGGGACGCAACTTCAGCGCTTCCTTAATATAAGGAATAAGGATATAGCGATCACGGTCAATACTAAAGTTACGCATGGTATAGTCATCTTTTACGTCATTGTAGGAATAATATCCCATAGCATAATCACTGGCACCAATAGGAGTACGTCCTAATGCGAAATGAATACCCTCTTCCGAGAACAAGGCTGCCATCACTTTATCACGTTCTGCCGGAGACAAGCATTGCAAGGCGTCCCAACTAAGTTCATTAAAAGTACCTCCAAACCCAACAACATTCTGTAACAGACTGTCAGGATAAACACAGATATCCGCCTGTCCGGCAGTTTTTTTATCCAATGTCTGTTTTTTCTCTACCCAACGTTCGGTAGAAGTGGTGGAATATATACTAACCTTCTGGGCAGAAACAGTAGTAGAAACTGCCCATGTTATTGCAAAAAATGCAGTTATAGTCTTTAATTTCATCATTGTCTTTATTCTAATCAGGATAAGAAACCGCCCGTTTACAGACGGTTTCTTATTTTTATCTTATCAACTTGTTACCTCAACTCATTCTCCTTTGTAGAACATCAGAGTACCTATTCCGGGAAAATCATTATCATACTCAAACGGGTGAATACTGGTAGCCGGACGATATTTCTCCGCAAACTTCTTCGAATAGGGAGCACTCACTCCTTTTACATGCTTATAATGACTATAAATCATTTCATATCCTGCATAGAAGTGTCCCCGACCTTGATATGAAATTTCGTTTTGCTGACCATGTCTGGTTTCCCAATAGGTAAACGGCATATCTACAGCTTCAATAGGATCACAATTGAACTTTGCATAATATTCAAAGAATGCAAGAGTCAGATTTACATCCCCATATTCAGCATATTTAGGGTAACGATTATATACACGTCCGTCTTCTGTCGTAAAAGAGTCGTTTGCTTTGATGCCATACAAATCTTCTCCGATATTATACGCAGCCTGACACATCGGAGCCAGTGTAGCCATACTCAATCCGGCATGATCCTGGTCGCGACCCGATTCATCAGCTTGTCCAAGGCAATATCCTTCACCCAGACCGGCAGGATCTTGATGCAGTGCTACCACCAAGTGCTGGATACATCCCGAACTGGGACCATGTTTATAATAGTTTATCGCTTCATTAATCATATCCTGGTCATCACATACAATACCTATTGCCAGCATGATTGCCACGTTTGGAACTTCCCATCCGCCCCAAGACCAGTAAGGATCTGTTTTTTGACTGATGAAGTAGGTTGCAGGACCTGCAACTACATTTTTCAACCAAGTCTGGAACTTAGAAAATCCTCCATTATCTACCCAAGGCTGATAATCCCGCATTACTTCCGCCGCTTGTGCAAACCGATGTCCGTCAAATCCGGTAACTAACGCATAATGGTCATTCGTATTCTCCACTTGAATTGCTTTACATACAGTCGACCAGTTATCCAGAATCTTCACAGCCTTATCCGCATACTTATATGCATCTTCTTCGCCTAGTCCTTCTGCTATTCTCCAGCGCAAGGCCAAATAATAGGCGGCCAATCCCGGTTCTCTGGCAACTTTAAAGTTACCACCTGAAGAATTTCTCAAAAGAATCTCGGGAGCGTCAGTTGTCCAGTTTTCGTTAAGTTGCGTGTATTGGTTCTGTTCCAGGAACTCCCATGCAGCGCCCCAAGGTTGAGCACCTGTTTTTATCTTCCCCACTACATATTGGAAATCGTCATTGGTATGCATCAGACAGGGATGATTCAAAGTGTATACTTTATAAGTATCCTCTTCTTCTATTGTATAACCCGGTGTCAGGTCAACATGCCCCTCATCAAAATAGTCCTTATTACTACAAGACAGGAATGTAAATAACACCATCGCTAGAGTTATCATTTTCTTTTTCATATTTCATCTCATTTAAATAATTATTCAAAAACAACTCCTTCATTCTCTATCAGATAAGCCTTATATGCTTCCAATGATTCGAAGGTCTTAACCCAATCGAGCGCAAAAGGTTCCGTCACAGCTTCAGTATAGTAAGTATCATAGAATCTGTGTTCACAGCGGTCTAATGTAATTCCGTCATTCAGCACTCCGTTTGTTAAAAAGTCGGCATTTGCTCCCTTGAAAATATTGGGGGTGCTTAAGTCGGCATAAGTTACATATCCGCCATCACTGGTTCTTGTCATGCTTACTTTATATAAATTTTGTGCATTACCCGCAGCAGTACCACCATAGAATCCGATACTGATTCGTGGATTATTGTTCCAGATATTAAGTAACAATGTGGGAGTCTTGGCCGGGTCGAGACTATCTTCGAAGAAAGTCTTCACTGCATATATAGGATATTTCGACGGGTAGAAAGTCATCGTTCCACGGAACTGTGCTTCACATTTTGCGTTGGCTTCTTTTTCTATCTTCCTCACTAATCTACCATTCTCCAATACTCCATAATCCCCACCTTCGAAACATCCTGCCGTAAAGAGGAAATCATCATTAATCTTACCATCTACCACAGAAACTTCAAATGATTTCTCAAAGCCCGGAGAACCGTCAGCATAGGTAATACTTGCCGTTAATGTTGCTGTACCGGAATTTACACCTCCCAAGATGACGAATACCTCTTCTTCTCCCAAAACTCGTTTTTCAATGGAAGCGACTGTAGCATCAGAAGTAGTCCAGACCAAAGCAGATACAGTTGCATCCGCAGGTGTTACAGTGTATTTCAACACAGATATTTCACCTTTAGCAAGTTTGTTATGTATAGAACTCATCTCGAATGTTTCCACGTGAATAACAGGTTTTACCGTTACCTCAACTGAATGGGACAGATCCGTGCCATCTGTAGTTGTTGCAGTAATTGTCGCTTTTCCTTCTCCCACAGCCAGTACTCGCCCGTTTTCATCAACCGTAGCCACTTTCTCATCGCTACTTTTCCACGATAGAAGATAGAAACTAGGTTTCTCCGGTACAGTTTTCGTTTTGAGCTGAACCGATTGCGTTTCCATCATGGTAAGCTCTTCAGGCAAATTGGTTATCTCAACCGATTGTGTAAGCGCAAGTTCTTCAACTACACTAATTGTTATGGCAGCCGATACTCCATCTGCATATCCGACAGCTGGTTTTGCCGTAATAACCGATGTTCCGATAGCAACAGCCGTCACCTTACCGTTAGCATCTACCGTAGCCACCTCTTCGTTACCTGATACCCAAGACACCCCGGGATTAGTCGCATCTTCCGGCAAAGTAGAGAAATGCAAAGTATAGTTTTCGCCCTTTACCAGTGTATAGACTTCATATTTCTCATCAATCGTTATCGATGATAGAATGGTATTTTTAGTCAGCGGATCGGTATTGTAATCGTCCGCACAAGAGCTTGCAGTTCCTATCAGTGCCATGCATGAAAACAGGAAAGCCATCGTCTTGCTTAATGTATATATTCTTTTCATATAATTATAACATTAAAATTATTTCACATAAGGATTTGTAGATTGCCAGTTGGGCCGCAAGTTCGTATTCAGTTGCAACTGATCCAGCGGGAAAGGATACAAATACTGCTTATTGTCCCATTTTCTGCCGCTCTCCCAAATCAAGCATCCTTCCGTATTCGTCACAACCCCTGCCCAACCGGAAGTTTCAAAAGCGGTTCCCGTATATTTGATTCCCAACATATCTTCAGGCATTTCGTTTTCTGCTGTTTTCCAACGTTTCAAGTCATCCAGTCTGAAACATTCATCAATCAATTCCACCGTACGTTCACGACGAATTTCCGTTCTCATGTTTGTACCTGTACCCCGAAGCAGTCCGTTAGACAATTTAGGCATAGTAGGATTAACTCTCAAACGTACCAGATTCAACGATTTGTCCAAATCAGGATCCAAGATATTGTCATCGTATTCAAATTTTGCTTCTGCATAGTTTAAAAGCACCTCCGCATAACGAATAATAGGATAGTCGTATCCTTCCTTCCGGTTTTCCACTTCTCTTTCCGAACACCATTTGCGACAACGGTATCCGGTACCACCTGCTGCATTGTGAGCAGTCACTCCGGCTTCCTTAATTTCAGCTGCATCTCCCAACCACGTTCTACGATAACGTCCACCGTTGCTACTAAAGTAAAAACCTCCGTCTACCATCATTATGCTTGACATGCGGTTGTCACGGTCGAAATACTCCGAATTTTTAGTAGCGTAATTCCACTTCGATATATCAATTGGCAATCCGGTGCTCTTTTGAAGATACATATTGGCCAATTTACGTGTTACATATAACGCATTATTAAAACGACCTTCGGTAATATTGATACCAATAGGTGCCAATGTCGTATCATGTCTTCTGGAGAATATATATTCTTTATTTGCACTTTTGTTCAAACCGGCCGGATTCGATTTCTCATTTTCCAATATAAACAAATAACGGTAAGCAGCCCCTTCATCCCCTTCAATAACTAAATCAGACGGTTTGAAGAGTTCGAATGTTTTCGACTCAATAACTGCATCAGCAGCTTCGTATGCTATTTTCAACCATTTCTTTGACAAATCCGTATTGCTTCCATTACCATTATGGAATTTTTCCCATGTCCCCGCATAAAGACCTACACGGGATAAAAAGGCTTGTGCACCCTCAAGTGAAATAGTGCCTGCGTTTGCAGCAGTGATATCCTTAAACTTCGGCAAACGCACTATCGCTTCGTTCAAATCGGAGATAATGAATTCGTTAATTTCTTCTCTTGTATTTTGAGTACGATAAAGCTCCGGAGAAGTGATATCTAACGGTTCTTCCACCTTAATGACTCCTCCAAAACGTTGAAGCAGGTCAAAATAGATATAAGCCCTGAAAAAATATGCCTCACCAACAGGTATCTTAATTTCTTCGGGAAGAGCATAAGATTCTGCCTTTTGTAACAACAGATTTACTTGACGAAGATTGGCATAAGCATCTGTATAGCTTTTGTCAGTAAGTGGAATGGTAGATGTTCCATTACTGAAAAGATTCCTGGGATTTGTACTGAACAAGTCTGCTTGTACATCACCATGAGCATCCCCCAAGCCACCGAAATCGCGTGTCCAACCATAGAAATTCTTGGCAAAAGCTTCGAATTGCCCGCGATTCTGCCACATGTCGCCATCCGAGAGTTGCTCCTCGGGATTCATGTCCAGACATGACTGGAACAACAAACACAAACTAAAAAGTAAGGTAGTATATAAATTCGATAGTTTCATATTATATATAGTATTAGAATGTTGCATTTAAACCAACAGTATATGTTCTTGTGAATGGATAACGCTGTCTGTCACTTACCTTGCGGGTTGCTTCCGGATCCCAGCCATCATTAATTTTTGAGTTTTCCCAAATATCCGTACCGGTAACATATACCCTGAAATTTTCAAGTACACCCTTGGTTATCTTTGTCAATATGGCTTTTGGTATAGTATATCCCACTGTCAGATTCTTCAACCGGAGATATGTACCATCTTCTATAAACCATGAAGAAGGCATATAATTCCAGTTATTGATTTCTGATTTAGTTGAATAGGCAGGGTATCTGCCATTAGGGTTTTCCGGGCTCCAGACTTTTCCAATCGTATGGTTTGACGTATTCATCCACACTGCTTTGAAAGGAACTTTCCAAGAGTCTGCATCGCGACAAACCGTTCTTTGTGCCGCACCTTGAAAAATAGCAGACACATCAAAACCTCTCCATTCCAATCCAAGGTCAAAGGCAAAAGTTACTTTGGGGTCATCTGTTCCGAGAAAGACCAAATCGTCCTGTGTAAGCTTACCATCCTTATTCACATCTTCATACATGTGGTCACCCAC
>OCQC01001368.1_pt1 | contig 18045 bp, 15 predicted proteins | sample 1538401 | NCBI WGS metagenome assembly OCQC01 (sample SAMN04571689, study PRJEB22368) | human gut metagenome | biome: human gut; material: stool | host: Homo sapiens | place: Luxembourg | collected 2012-08-03 | reverse complement strand
GGGCGTCACCGGTACGGCGGCGGTGAAGAAGCTCTGCGAGCAGGGCGTGCTCGGCGAGAACGATACGGTCGTCTCCGTCGTGACGGGCAACGGCCTCAAGGATGTTGCCAACGCCATCAAGTTCTGCGGCGAGCCGATGAGCCTGCCGAACGACCTTGACCTGCTGGTCGAGGAATTCGACAAGCGCGGCATCAAGACCGAAGCGTAACAGACAAAAGAAGGCCCCGCGAACCGTCTGGTTCGCGGGGCCTTCTTTATACAAAGTGCTTATTTATGATAGGGACGCAGTTCAGCAGGGCGGAGATCGCCGTGGAAGCTGCGAACACGAAAATCGCGAGCAGCGGCACGGAGAAAAAGGCGTTGCATGAAAAGGTATCAATGCCAAAGTGCTGTAACAGCTCGATGACCATGGGGTGGACAAGGTAAACGCCGAAGCTGTATCTTGACAGCTGACGGACGAAGGCAAGAGCCTTCGCCTGTCTGTCTCCCTCTCGGAAACTCGATAGATTCAGATGCTGCTTGGCGAAGACAAAGATCGGAACGCTGGTGAGCAGCACGTTGAGCGAATCGTAGTTATAGAAGACAGCGCTCGGCGCGCCCTGCGCCTTGGCGTGGACAACGGGGGCGATTATGGAGAAAAGAAGCGCCAGAATGCCGACAGCGTAGAGGACGGCCTCCTCTCTGCGGCTGAAGTCCCTGCGGCTTAAATAGTATCCGCCGACAAAATATACCGTGAAGCCGAGCGGAAAATAGCAGTAGGTATACATGCTGACGGTTTTGATCACAACGCTCAGCTGCGGCGAGATAAAGGAGGAATACAGGACAAGCTGAGGGAGAAGAAACGTAAAGATAAGCGCCAGCAGCAGGAAGTAACGCATAAGCGTTTCGCTCTGAGCGATGGGCCGCAGGAGAGGAATGAGCAGATACAGCCCTACGATCATGTAGAGGAACCACAGATGATAATGCCCCGTGATGAACTGGGAAAGCACGACCGAAAGCGGCGCGTGACGAAAGACAAGGTCGATGAGCGCGTAGCAGCCGGACCAGAAGAGAAAGACCGTGGCGATACGCGCGACGTTCTTTTTGAGAATGGAGGAAATGCTGACATCGCGCCCGAGAAACAGCGCGCCGCTGATCATCACAAAGATGGGGACAGACCATTTTCCTGTGGTACAGTAGAGATTGAAGGCAAACCACGCCCGTGAACTGACGTCAACATCTGCCCAGTGCTGCGCGGCAAGATGCACGAAAACAACAAAGAAGATCGCCACGATGCGGAGAATGTCGAAATAGATCACGCGCCTGCGCGTGGAATGCTCTGCTGGCATGCTTAGCTCTCCTTTTCCGCAGCGTTACCAACCATCTCATTCTGCGCGTCGTCAGACGCGGCATCGGGTGCGGACGCTTCCGCCGCGGGCTCTGCCGAGGCAGCTTCGGCCTCCTGCGCCTGCTGGGCGGCCATGGCCTCGGCGCGGCCTTCTTCGCGCGCCTGCTTTACGGCCTCCTCGCGGGTCTTTTCCGCCTTGGCGCGCTCCTTTTCGACCATGTGCTGAGCGTGCTTATTTTGCAGCTTGAACACCAGCCGCAGCACGAGCACGAACACCACGATCGCAAGGCCGAGCCAGCTCCAGAACTTGAGCTCGAAGAGCGTCTTGACCGTCCAGTACTTTGCCTGCATGCCGAGGAAGCAGAACAGGATCGACACGGCCAGCGCCGCGCCGAAGAGCAGCACCCACAGCACCGACTTGACGGCGCTACGCTTACGCACACGCAGGTGCGCGATCAAAAACAGCAGACTCAGCAGAAAAAACGCAGGGAACTGCGCAAATAAAATTTCCCTCAGATCCATTGGTTACCTCACAGTGCGCATTTGCCGCGCTTCAAGTATTCGCCCATCTTGCCGCCGACGACCTTGCCGCCGTCCACCTGCAGCTGACCGCGCAGGTAGACCTTCGACACGCCGCCATTCGTGCGGAATCCCTCGAACGGCGTGTAGCCCGCCTTGGAGAGCATGTCCGCGCCGTGGAGCACGTGGCTCGCGCCGGGATCGTAGACGACGATGTCGGCGTCGCTGCCCGCGGCGAGGACGCCCTTGCGGGGGTAGAGACCGTAGAGCTTGGCGGGATTTTCGCTCAGCGCGCGGCAGACGCCGCCGAGCGAGAGTTTGTTTTCATTGATGGCCACGGTGTAGACGACCTCGCCACGCGTTTCGACGCCGGGAAGACCGCCGGGGATCTTCGTAAAGTCGTCGCGGCCCATGTCCTTCTGCTCGAGCGTGAACGAGCAGTGGTCGGTCGAGATGGTCTGCACCTCGCCGCGGCGCAGCGCCTTCCAGAGCGCTTCACTGTCTTCCTGCGAGCGGATCGGCGGCGCGCAGACGTAGCGCGCGGCGGAGGAAAAGTCGGGATCGTAGTAAACGCCGTCGTCGAGCGCCAAATACTGCGGGCAGGTTTCGACATACACGGTCTGTCCGCGGCGGCGCGCCGCGGCGATCTCGTCAAGAGAAGCACGGTTCGTCGTGTGGACGATGATGACGGGCGCGTCGGCCGCCTGCGCGATGCGCAGCAGACGCGAAACAGCCTCGGCCTCTAAATAGTCGGGGCGGGAGATCGGGTGCGATACGACGTCCGCGCCCAGGCCGCTCGCCTTGAGTTCGGCGATGCGCGCGTCGATGACGCCTGCGTTCTCGCAGTGGACGCCCGCGATGCCGCCGCGGACCTTGAGCGCTTTCAGCGCGCGGTAGACCGCGCCGTCGCCGATCATCATGGCGGGGTAGGTGAGGTACATCTTGAAAGACGTGATACCGGCGTCGAACATCGCGTCGAGCTCAGACTCGATGCTCTCGTTCCAGTCGTCGATGGTCATATGGAAGCCGTAGTCGCAGTAGCACTTGCCGTCGGCCTTTTTATGCCAGAGATCAAGCCCATAGGCAAGGGATTCCCCTTTATTGGGGCAGGCAAAGTCGATGACCGTCGTCGTGCCGCCGCGGATGGCGCTTTTGCTGCCGCTTTCAAAGTCGTCGGCCGTCGTGGTGCTGCACACGTCGAGATCGAAGTGCGTGTGCGCGTCGATAAAGCCGGGGAAGAGCATGCAGCCCGTCACGTCGACGACCTCGCTCTGCGCGGCGAGCTCGGGCGGGATGTGGCCGAGCATTTCGACCTTTTCCCCGTCGATGAGCACGTCGGCGCGGCGGCAGCCGCGGCCGCTGACGACATAGCCGCCTCGAAGCAGTGTTTTCATGGAAGAAGCCTCCTTATCTGAGAGAAAAAATTCCGTACCAAATTGACAAAAGCATAGCATACTTTTTACCCAATTTCCATAGAGTTTGGAAAAAATGTGAGAAGCGCCAAGATTTTTGGCGCAAATTCGGAACAATGCCGTATTGAGAAAGTAGCAGACATACGATACAATAAAATCATACCACATTCCGCTTTTATTTGTACAAAAAGCGAACTTTTGGCGCGCAGACCAACTGAGAGATGTGAAAAGAAGCTGTGTGTCACGAAGAGCAGACAGAGAAAAAGCGGAGTGAAAAAATTGAGGAGGAAAACACTATGCGCAAGTTCCTATCCGTCCTGCTCGCAATGGCGATGGTTCTCAGCCTGACTGTGACCGGTTTTGCGATCGAGGACACGGCAACTACAAGAGAGCCCGAAGTCATGACCGAAGAAGCGACGATGGCGGGCAAGACCGTGATCCTGCACACAAACGATGTGCACGGCGCGATCGAAGGCTATGCCTACATCACCGCGCTCAAGGCTGATTATGAGGCCAAGGGCGCCGAGGTCATTCTCGTCGATGCCGGCGACTACAGCCAGGGCGAAGTCTATGTCAGCGACACCAAAGGCCTCGATGCCGTCGAAATGATGAACGTCACGGGCTACGACGTCGTCACTCTCGGCAATCATGAGTTCGACTACGGTTACGCACAGCTCAAGGAGAACATGACCAAGGCGGACTTCAAGATCCTCTGCGCGAATGTCTACGGTGAGGACGGCACCCCCATCTTCGATGCGAACTACACCTACACCACCAAGTCCGGCGTGAAGATCGGCTTCTTCGGCATGGAGACGCCCGAAGCGCAGACCAAGGCCAACCCCGCGCTCATCAAGGGTCTCAAGTTCGACACCGACCTCAAGGCAGTCGCCGAAAAGCAGCTTGAAGCGCTCAAGGATGACGATGTCGTCATCGCGCTTTCCCACCTCGGTGTGGATGATTCTTCCAAGCCCTATACCTCCTATGACCTCTACAATGCGGCCAAAGGTATCGACTTCATCATCGACGGTCACTCCCACAGTGTGATGATTAAGGGCAAGAACGGCGAGCCCATCCAGTCCACCGGTACGAAGTTCGCCAATATCGGCGTGATCGTCATCGATGACGCCAGCAAGAAGATCGAGAGCAACTCCCTCTACGAGATCAAGGAAGACACCGCCAAGGACGCGGCCGTTGCCGCTGCCGCGCAGAAGATCATCGACCGCATCGACAAGGAGTACGGCGCGGTCTTCGCCAAGAGCAAAGTGGAGCTCAATGGCGCGAAGGCCCCCAACGGCAACCGCGACGGTGAGACCAACAACGGCGATCTCATCACCGATGCAATGCTCTGGAAGGTCATGCAGAACAAGGAAGGCCTGACCGTGAATGAAGACCATGTGGTCGCCATCACCAACGGCGGCGGTATCCGCGCGGCCATCAAGGTCGGCGATGTCACCAAGAAGGATATCAAGACTGTTCTCCCGTTCGGCAACACCATCGAAGTGATTTATGTCACCGGCAATGAACTGCTCGAGGCACTCGAAGCCTCCACGTTCTGCGTGCCTGAGTCCATCGGCGGCTTCCCACAGGTCAGCGGCATCAGTTACACCATTTCCACCGGCGCTGTCTATGACGCGAATGCCGAGACCTATCCCGCTTCCACCTACTACGGTCCCAAGAGCATCAACCGTGTGACGATCAACAGCATCAATGGCAAGGACTTCAAGCTGGGTGATACCTATGCGGTCGTTACCAATAACTTCAGCGCTGCCGGCGGCGATACCTATTATGCTTTCAAGGCCGCTACCGCGAAGTTCGACACCGGCGTTCCTCTGGACGAGGCTGTGATGGATTACATCACCACCGAGCTCAAGGGCGTGATCGGCGAGCAGTATGCCGCGCCTCAGGGCCGCATTCTGATGAACCCGTTCAAGGATGTCAAGGTTTCCTCCTGGTTCGGCAAGTATGTCATCGACCTCTACAATGACGGCATCATCAACGGCACCTCTGCCACCACCTATGCGCCCAACGACACCCTGACCTGGGCTGCCGCGCTCAAGCTCCTGCTTGTCAGCCACGGCGATCTCAAGGCTGCGGACGCTACCGGCGCCGACTGGAGCAAGAACGCCATCGCCAAGGCTGCGGAGCTGGGCCTCGTTGCCGCCGATCTCGACGGTGCGAAGGCCATCTCCCGCCTCGAGTTCTGCCAGGTCGCGGCCAAGCTCAACAAGCTCGCCGAGTCCAAGACCGAGAGCAAGTTCACCGACTGCGCCGACGGTTACGTGATGGCGCTCGTCGACGCGAAGGTCATCGACGGTATGACCGCTACCACCTTCGAGCCCGATGCCTCTCTGACCCGCGCGCAGATCGCCAAGATCATCTATCAGCTGAACCTGATCGAGAAGTAAGGCAAAATATAAACGCAAAAAGAGCGCTGCTTAGGCAGCGCTCTTTTTGTTGCAAAGGGGAGAGGAGCCGGTGCGACGCACCGGCTCCCTCGTTTTTCGCTTTGCTTACAGGTAGAGATAGCTGTACTTATCGCGCACGGTGAGGATGAGCGCCTCCAACTCGACAGGGAGATCGTTGTCGCAGGATGCCAAGTCGTATTCCTTCACGCCGTCCTCGTAGCGCAGGCGGACCATGTCGTCGTCCTCAAAGAGCACGCCGTAGTTCTCACTTTCGTCCATGTCTTCCTTTGTCTGGAAAAGGGTGAACTTATCGTGGCAGGGTTCGCTTGCGTAGGGGCAGAACTGCGTGCAGTTGCCGCATTCGTTGCACATCTTGTCGACGTGGACGATCTCATGCGAGCCGTCGGCCATCTTGATGACCACGTTCGCGCGGTTCGGGCAGGAATCGACGCAGTTTTCGCACACGGTGGAGCATTGCAGGCAGCGCTCGCCGTCGCAGACGCATTTGCTCGCCATGGAGAGCACGCCCTTCTTGGCCTGCGCGTCGAACTCGGTCACATCGGCCTCGGCAGGGATGTCGTAGATGTGCGGGTGACCGACGACGATCTCAGCAAAGCGTGCGGCGTCGGCAATGCCCTCGACCACGGTGGCGGGGCCGCGGTGCGCGTCGCCCGCGCAGTACACGCCGGGGACGTTCGTCTCGAACGCGGGACCCTTGCGATCCATCTCGATGCCGTTCGCGGCCATGAGATCGGCGTCGACCTGCTCGCCCACGGCGGAGATGACCATGTCGCAGGGGATGGTGAACTGCTCGCCGGATTTGACGGGGCTGCGGCGGACTCGCCGAGGATCATCTTATCGCACAGGAGCTTGCCACGGCTCTGTTTGACGGGCGCGGCCAGCTCGACGAACTCGACGCCCTCGTCGATGGCGAGCTGGAGCTCGTGCTCATCGGCGGGCATGAACTTCTTCGTGCGGCGATAGAGGATGGTCGCATGCGCACCCATGCGCTTTGCAACGCGCGCGGCGTCCATGGCGGTGTTGCCCGCGCCGACAACGACGATGTTGCCGCTCAGGCAGGGCTTGACCTGCTTTTTCATGCGCTTCATCCACTCGATGACGCCCTGCACGTTGCCCTCAATGTCGAGCTTGCCGGGCTTCCACGCGCCGGTGGCCATCAGGATGTGCGTGTAGCCCATCTTCTTGAGCTGTTCGACGGACGGAGCAGGCTTGCCGAGCTTCACTTCGATGCCGTAGCGCTCCATGAGCGCGATGTCCTTGTCGATGGCCTCGTCGCTGATGCGGAAGGCGGGGATGACATAGCGCGGCACGCCGCCGAGCTTGCGCTCGCGCTCGAAGATCGTGGTGGGAACACCCTCGCGGCCAAGGAAGTACGCCGCGGCGATACCGGTCGGGCCGCCGCCGACGATGGCAACCTTCTTGTCGTCAACGGGCTCTGGCATACGGAGCGATGCCATGAGCGCACTGTAGCCCTTTTCCGCGGCGAGCAGCTTTGTCTCGCGAATGTGGACAGATTCCTCATAGAAGTTGCGCGAGCACTTGCCCTGGCAGCGGTGCGCGCAGATGGTGCCGGTGATAAACGGCAGGGCGTTCTTCTCGGTGATGAGGCGGAGCGCCGGGCCGTAGAGCCCCTTGCGGCAGAGCTCAAGATATTCGGGAATGTCCTGCTCGATGGGGCAGCCGCCCTTGCAGGGTGCCTCAAAGCAGTCGAGAAGAGGAACCTGCTCTTTGCTCTTGCGGGAGGGCAGGGGCTTGATTGCCTTGAGGTGGTGGAAGTCGTGCAGGGCAGAGGCCGCGAGGTCGGAGATCGCGGCGGGATCGTTGCCCGTGAACGCGCGGTAGGGCATATTCTCGACCTTTTCGACCATCTGGTGCAGGCGGTTGTAGCCGCCGGACTTCAAAATGGTGGTGGCGACGGTGATGGGCCAGATGCCGGCGGCAAAGAGCTTGTCACAGTTGAAGTAGTCCGCGCCGCCTGCGAACGAAATGCGCATCTTGCCGCCAAACTGGCGGGAGATGCGATTGCACATCTCGATCGTCAGTGGGAAGAGGCTGCGGCCGGACATGTACATTTCCTCGTTGGGAAGCTCGCCGCGCGTCGTGTCGACGGGGAAGGTGTTGGAGAGCTTGAGGCCGAATTCAAGGCCCTGCTTATCCGCAATCTTTTGCAGCCGCTCGAACATCGGCACGGCGTCCTCCCACTGGAGGTCCTCGTTGAAGTGGTGCTCATCGAAGACGATGTAGTCATAGCCCATGGAATCGAGGATGCTGCGCGCGGTCTTGTAGCCGAGAATGGTCGGGTTGCACTTGACGAAGGTGTGCAGATGCTTTTCCTTGAGAAGATAGCTTGCGATGCGCTCAATCTCCTGCGGCGGGCAGCCGTGGAGCGTGGAGAGCGTAACGGAGCGGGAAACATTGGGGGAGATCGAGGCGATGAAGTCCTTTTCCTTGGGGAAGAGCTCGGTCAGGACTTTTTTACATTCCTTGAACTGCGCGGTCTTGCCCGCGTCCATCATGTTGTTGATATAGGTGTTGACCTTGCGGCCCTTGATGCCGTCCAGGTCGTAGCCGACGGACATATTGAACACGAACCCGTCGGGATCGCCGAAGCCGTAGACCTTGCTCATGACCTTGAGCGCGCACCAGGCCTTGATGTACTCGTCCTGCGCCTGCTGCACGGTCAGCTCGGTCGACCACTCCTGGTTGTAGCCCTCGTCAGCGGCGAGGATACAGGGGCGGGGAACACAGGCGGCCGTCCATTTTCTGCACGGTCTTGACCTCGAAAAAGCGCGCGCCGGCGGCATAGGCCGCGATGATATTCTGCGCAAGCTGGCTGTTGGGGCCGGCGGCGGGGCCAAACGGTGTTTCGATGCGCTCGCCGAAGATCGGCAGGCTTTTGCCGCTTGCGTGATAGTGCTTATGAACGCCGAACACATCGCCGCACTTCGCGTACTCGCTCGTCACCCAGTTCATCAGAGAGTCGAACGGAATGGGATACATTTTTTCAGACATTGTTTTTTCCTCCCGCTTGCTTAATAGGTTCTGTGATTCAACTCGCCCCAGAGTTTCTTGGCGGCTTCAAGAATGTGCGCATTTTCGGCTTCTTCGTCGATGCCGACGAGCTGGCGGTCGAGCATGAGGGTCTTGCCGGCGGCGATGGTGGTTTGGCACTGGCGGCCCGTCATGCCGAAGATCATGTGGCCGTCGATATTCTCGTCGGAGAACGGGGTGAACGGCTTATAGTCCATGACGATGATGTCCGCCGCGGCACCGGGCTTCAGCACGCCGAGCGTGTCGGGGAAGTATTTTTCACCGATCTTTGCGTTGTTCTTGAAGAGCATATCCGTGACCTCGCACCAGCCGACGTTCGGCAGGCAGTTCTGGCTGCGCTGGGAGCAGAGGGTGACCTTGAGGGACTCAAGCATATCGTTCGTGTAGGCGTCTGTGCCCATGCCGAGAAGAATGCCGCGCTTGTGGAGTTGGAGGACGGGGCAGATGCCGATGGCGTTGCCCATGTTGGATTCCGGATTGTTCACGACCATCGTGCCGGTCTCTTTGATGATCTCCATTTCGGCGGTGTTGACGTGGATGCAGTGGCCGAGGATGGTCTTGGGGCCGAGAATGCCGTGATCCTGCAAGCGCTGGACGGGGCGGCGGCCGTAGTTCTGGAGGGAGTCGTACACATCGTTCATGCCCTCGGACACGTGGATGTGATAGCCCGTGCGGCCGTTGTTGGCCGCGACCATGCGGTCGAAGGTCTTATCGGAGATCGTGAACAGCGCGTGGCCGCCGAACATTGCCGCGAGCATCGGGTCCTTATTCTTTTCGCATTCGGTGATAAAATCGGCGTTCTCCTGAATGGCCTGTAAGCACTTCTCCTCGCCGTCGCGGTCTGAGACCTCATAGCACAGGCAGGAGCGAAGGCCCAGGCGCTTGCTCTCCTCGGCAATCGTGTGGAGCGTGCCGGGAATCTCACCGTAAGAGGCGTGATGGTCGAAGATCGTCGTCACGCCCTGCTTGATGGAGTCGATGTAAAGCGCGGTGGCGGACGCCCTTGTGCCGTCCATCATCAGATGGCGGTCGATGGCCCACCATGTGCCGTCAAGGACTTCGTAGAAGTTCGTCGGGTTGTTGCCGACGATGGAAAGGCCGCGGGCGAGGGCGGAGTAGATGTGCGTGTGCGCGTTGATGAACGCGGGCATGATGACACCGCCTTTGGCGTCGATGATCTCGGCGTCGGGATACTTGGCGCGAAGCATCGCTTCCTCGCCTACTTCGACGATCTTCGTGCCCTCGAAGGCGACGGCGCCGTGCTCATAATAGCCCTGTGCATCTGCGTTGCGGGTGATGAGACGACCGTTGGTGACAAGTTTCATAAGTTTGCTCCTCCTTTTTCTTTTGCCTTTTCCCCGCCGCGAAAGCGGCACCGCAAGGGGAAAGAAAAAAGCGCTCCTCACACAGACCTTATCATCTCCACGAAAGGGGAGACCGTACAGCCCGTGCGCGAAGCACTACGTTGCAGCTACCAAACGGTAATTTAGTTTGTAAAAATATTTTACAGGAATCGCGAACAAAATGCACGTTTTTTCGTCTAAACTGACGTAGAAAATAAAAACGTAATTTTGTGCAATCCGTGGAAAGATAAAAAGATGCCCCGCAGCGGCCGTGTAAGCCCCGTCAAAACCTGCACCATTCTGGACAGGTGGGTCGCCTCTGTCCGGCTTTATTGCTTCCAACGTCCAGCCGCAGACGGCAGCCGGGAGGCCTGCAAACCACCGGAGCGTACCGGCGTCCCTTATGACGAAATGTGGGTTTAAAAAGAACTTATCACGCACCCCGCAGGGCATGTTCAGTTTATCTCAGTTTTCGGAAAAAATCCGTCGCAATCGAAGTTTTACTCTTCGTCGGAAAGGATCTGCTCCATGAAGAGGTCGTAGACCTTGTCGATTTCCTCTTCGTCGTCAATGGTGACAAGGAACTCCTCGCCGTTTTCCATCTGGCTTTTGAGGATCACGAGACCGTATTCCTCTTCGTTTTCCTCGTCCTCGCTGTCCTCTTCGACCACGGGGAAGAAGGCCATATACGTCGTGCCATTATGCTCGAGCGCGTCGACGTATTCCAGCTCTATATCGTTGCCCTCGTCATCGGTCAGCGTGACGAAATTGGGGCCGAACTCATCGTTCATGGGGGAACACCTCCTGAAAGTTTGTGCTCGCATTATACCGCACCTTGCGGCAAAATGCAAGACAAGATACGTACCACTTGACAGCCGTGCTATACTGTATTCTGTATCACTATTGAAAATCGGCTATGCGCGCTTGCGCATATTTCTATCGCAAAGGAGGAGGCGCTTTATGGAAGAAAACCGCGCAGAAAACCAGACGCCCCAAAGACAGCACACCCAGCACCCCACGCATCAGGCGCACAAAAAGAAAAAATCCGGCACGGCCAAGCGGGTCATCGGCACCATCTTAGCCATCGGACTCACGACCTGCCTGATGTTTTTCGCCATCTTCATGGTCTACGTGCATACGTCGCTCGATCTGAATGTGGACATCTCGGCCTACACGCTCAAGCAGAGCTCAACGGTCTACTATCAGGACAAGGCGAGCGGGGAGTGGGTGGAGCTGACGAAGCTCCACGGCGTAGAGAACCGCACGCTCGTGAGTATCGACGACATCCCCAAGCATGTGCGGGACGCGCTCATCTCCATTGAGGACGAGCGCTTTGAAAGCCACCACGGCGTGGACTGGAAGAGCACGGCGAAAGCCATTCTCGGCAAGCTCACCGGCACGTCGACCCGCGGCGGCTCGACGATTACCCAGCAGGTCGTGAAGAACATGACCGGCGACAACGAGGTGACTATAAAGCGCAAGGTGACAGAGATCTTCCGTGCGCTGCGCCTCGAGAAGAACTACTCGAAAGACGAAATTCTCGAGACGTACCTGAACCTCGTCTACTTCGGCAACGGCTGCAGCGGTATTGAGGCCGCGGCGGAGGGCTACTTCGGCAAGACCGTTGGTGAGCTGAGCATCGCGGAGGCGGCGTCCATCGTCGGCATCACGCAGTTCCCCTATAAATATGATCCGTCGCGCGGCGACTGGTACCGCGAGCAGAACAAGGAGCGCCAGCTCACCGTTCTTTATAAGATGCACGAGCTTGGCAAGATCAGCGACGAAGAGTACGAGCAGGCAAAGGCCGAACCGCTCGTCTTCTCCTGGGACCCGGGTTTTGTTCCTTCTGCGGGGGTTGCAAGCAGGGTGGATACCGCCTCGAGCACGGAGTATGACTCCTACTTTGTTGAGCGCATGTTCAACGACATCGTCGCCGATATGCACGAACAGCTCGGATATGATGAGTCGGTCGCAAAGGATCTGCTCTACACCGGCGGCTACTCCATCTACTGCACGGTCGATCCCAAAGTGCAGTCGATCGTGGAGAGCGTTTACGCCGACCGCAATAACCTGAACTACACCTCGTCCAAGGGCGAGCTGCTCCAGTCCGGCGCGACGATCATCGACAATACGACGGGCGACATCGTCGCCGTTGCGGGCCGCGTGGGCGAGCGCGAGGGGCGGTTCCTGCTCGACTATTCGACCGTTGTGCGTCAGTGCGGTTCTGCCATCAAGCCCTTGAGCGTTTATGCGCCCGCGCTGGACGCCGGCGTCATCACGCCCGCGAGCGTCATCGACGACTATCCCGTTGAAATGCTCGGCGGCAGTATTTGGCCGGTGAACGCCTACTCGGGCTACCGCAGCATTATGACGCTGCAAGACGCCATCCGCAATTCGTCCAACCCTACGGCGGTGCGCACGGCCATCAAGCTGACGCTGCCCGCGTCGTATGCGTTTATGACCGAAAACTTAAGCTTCACGACGCTGACGAACGACGATATGACCGCGGCGGGCGCGCTCGCGCTCGGCGGCCTTTCCAAGGGCGTGACGACGCGCGAGATGGCCGCGGCCTACGCAACATTTGCCCGCGGCGGCGTTTACACCACGCCGAGAACGTATACCGAGGTGCTTGACCACAACGGCAACGTCATCCTTGAAAATAAGACCGAGTCCCACGTCGCGATGGAGGAGAGCACCGCCTATGCGATGAACGAACTCCTGAAAAATGTCGTGCGCAACGGTACGGGTACGGGCGCGAACTTCTCCGGTATGACCATCGCCGGTAAGACCGGTTCGACCAACAGCAACAACGACCGTTACTTTGTCGGTTACACGCCGTATTACACGGCAGCGGTCTGGGTCGGCTACGACACGCCGACGCGCATCGTGGCGAGCGGCAACCCCGCGGCCACGCTGTGGAAGACGTTTATGAGCAAGGTCCACGCGGGCCTTCCGAACAAGGACTTTGAAGTCAGCAGCGCCGACATGGTCAGCGTGACCGTCTGCACGCAGACGGGACTTCTGGCCTCGGCCGGCTGTCCCTCGCAGACTGTCAAGGTCGCAAAGAACTATGCGCCCTCGCTGAGCTGCGACGGACACATCAGCGTAACCGTCTGCGCCGATTCCGGCATGCTCGCCTCCGACTACTGCCCGAATGTTACGACGGCCTATGTGCTCGATCTGAGCCAGCCGAACGTCAGCAGCGGTTGGGGCTACAAGCGCGAGCTTCTCACGACGCCGCTGAGCGCCGCGCTTCAGGCAACGTATCAGGCACAGCTCGAAGAAGGGCTCATTTCGTCGATCCCTGCAGGCGAACCGGTGCGCACGAACAGCGGCACAGTGCAGCTATACAGCGATCTGATGTACAGCGGCATGTGCACGACGCACACAACGCCGCTGGAGCCCACGCCGGACCCGGATGCACCGGATGACGGCAGCGGCACGACGCCGGGCGGTGATGCCACCACTGGCGGCGACAGCGGCACACAGACGCCGTCTGACAACACTGGCACGGCGGGAGACAGCGCATCCGGCGATGTCGGAGACAACGGCCAGTTCCTCAACTGGCTGCTCAATAACGGCGGCACAGGCCGGTAAAAAGCAATAAAAAAGAGAACGGTTTTCACCGTTCTCTTTTTTATGCGGCAGCTTCCGCTTTTGCGTTTCGAATCTGCGCGAACAGCAGCAGGAGGAAGGGGAAGAGCACCATCCCTGCCACGCCGAACGTGCAGTAGCCGAGGTACATCGCAAAAAGCGACGCGACCGGCGGCAGCCCCGCCTGCGCGGAGAGAAGCTTGGGCTCAAGCGTGTTGCGCGTGATGAGCGTGCAGAGGTAGAGCGCGAGGAGCACGATGGCCTTGGGCGGGAAGCCGAACAGCAGCGTGAAGACCGCCCACGGCACGAGCGCCGTGCCCGTGCCGAAGACCGGCAGCGCGTCGAGCAGTGTGATGAGAAAGGCGAGCAGCAGGGAATAGCTCTGGTGCATGAGGAGAAAGCCGATAAGAAGCTCTGAAAACGTGATGAGCGACAGCGTTGCCTGCGCGCGCAGCCACCGCGCAAGCGAGCGCATTACGCCGCCGCGAAAGAGCCGCAGCTTTGCCATCGCTTCTTCCGGCACGGCGTGTTCGAGTGCCGCGCAGAGCTCGGGGTACGACGCGGAGGTGAAGAAGATCGCAAGCACGCCCGTCGCGATGGCGAGCACGCCGCCCGGCAGCGCCGCGGCGGCAGAGCCGAGCCACGCCATCGCGCGCGAAGACAGCGAGCGCAGCAGGCTGTCCGCATCCGTGACGGCCCTGAAAAGCTGCTCGTGCAGATAGCCGCTGAGCCATTCGGGACTCGACGCGCTGAACTGCTCCAATCGGGAGAGCAGATCGTCCGCTGCGGCGGGGATCGCGTCGAAAAACGCGGGCGCGGCGGCGAGCAGCGCGTTCGTCTGAGAAAGCAGCGTAGACCACAGGAGCGACAGCAGCCCGCCGAGCAGAAACAGCAGCGTCAGCGTCAGGATCAGCGCGGAAAAGCCACGTTGAAAGTGAAATTTCCGCCGCAGATACAAAACGACCGGTTCCAGCAGCGCCGCGACGAGCAGCGCGAGCAGAAACGGCAAACACCACGGCAGCACATAGCGAAAGCAGACATAAAAGAGAGATGCACCCATGAAAAGCGCGAGCGATAAAGTGAGGAAGCGTCTTAGCCGTTTTTCAGTCAAATTTTGCAGACCTCCCATCGAAAAAAGTGTTGCAATATGCGTTAAGATATGCTAAAATCCTGCCATATAAAGACAGATGACCGCGAAGGAGAAACATTATGGCGCCTGCAACGAAATTTTATTTGGTCTCGGCAGAGGCCCTTCCGGAAATTTTTATCAAGGTGGCGGAGGCGAAGCGCATGCTCCAGTCCGGCGAGGTGCGCACCGCGGGTGACGCCGCCCGCGCCGTCGGCATCAGCCGCAGCGCATTTTATAAGTACCGCGATGCGGTGCGCCCCTTCAACGATATGAAGACCGGCCGCATCATCACGTTCTACACGATGCTCAAGAACAACCCCGGCGTATTGTCCGACGTCCTTTCTATTTTTGCCGGTTCGGGCGCGAATATTCTGACCATCAACCAGAGCATTCCCACCAACGGCTGTGCCGCGGTGACGATCTCGGCCGAGACGTCCGAGATGCAGGAGTCGATCGAGGAGATGATGGCGCGGGCGCTTGCGCTCGATGGCGTGGTGCGCTTCGATATTCTCGCGGCCTGAGTCACGGCAAGATACGGAAGTTCATACGATGGATTGGCGGTTGCTGTAAACGCGCTGCCAATCCATTTTTGTTGGAAGTGGTTCTTCTTATGAGCCTGATTGTACAGAAATTCGGCGGCAGCTCCGTGCGCGACTATGCGCATCTTCTGCGCATGGCGCGCATCGTCAAATCGCGGGTGGACGAAGGCGACGACGTGGTCGTCGTTCTCTCCGCGCAGGGCGACACGACGGACGGCCTGCTGCAAAAGGCAAAGGAGATCAGCGAGCGCCCCTCGCCGCGCGAACTCGATATGCTGCTCTCCGCGGGCGAGCAGATGAGCGCCGCGCTCGGCGCGATGACGCTGCGGTCCATCGGCGTGGAGGCGGTATCCCTCTGCGCATGGCAGATCCCCATCGAAACGGACGGTACACATGGGAACGCGGAGATCGAACTGATCGACACCGCGCGTATCCGGAAGGAGCTGGCCGAGGGCCGCGTTGTGGTCGCGGCGGGCTTTCAGGGCGTCGACGAAAATGGCGACATCACGACGCTCGGACGCGGCGGCTCGGACACGAGTGCAGTGGCGCTCGCCGCGGCGCTGAAGGCCGATGGGCTCGTCATCTACACAGACGTGGACGGGATATTTTCCTCTGACCCGCGCATCTGCAAGAACGCTGTGCGGCGCGAGGTGATCTCGTATGACGACATGCTGTTGCTCGCACAGAAAGGCGCACAGGTGCTTCACGACCGCAGCGTGGCGCTCGCGCAGGCGGGCGGCGTGCCCATCACCGTACGGTCGTGCAGGGAAGGGGGCAATGGCAGCGTCGTTTGTGAAACGGACGAAGATATAAGCATCGTCGGCGTGACGCAGAAAAAGAGTGACCGGAGCCGCCTTGCGGCCATCACGGCGGTCGGCGGCGCGCTGCCGAGCATCGAGAAAGAGAAGGTAGCCGTCACGGCGCTCGAACGGGCGGAGATCACCGTCTTCGCCGTTGCGGCGGGGGAGCGGTTCATGAGCTTTTACGTCCTGCGCGACGACGCAGAGCGCGCCTTGCAGCTCGTGCACGACGCGCTGATCGCCGCGAAAGAATGAAAAAAGACCCGTTGGAGCATCCAACGGGTCTTGCCTTTTGCAAGCTGCTTATTCTTCGGCGTAGCGCTTTTTCGCCTTTTCGATCTTGGTCGAATAGCGGTCCTCTTCAGAGAAGATGCAGCCGCAGTATTTCTGCATGTAGAGGCCCATCTCGCGCGCCTTGGCCTGCCCCTCGCGAAAACCGGGGCGGAAGTCACGGTAGTAGAATTCGACGCCGTACTTCTTGCCCATCGTCTCGCCCACGGCCTTTAAGAGCTCGTGGTTCTGATACGGAGAGATGAGCAGGGACGATGTGAACGCGTCGTAGCCGTGGTCGGCGGCGTATTTGGCCGCCGTGCCGAGGCGGATGGTGTAGCAGTGCGCGCAGCGGTGGTCGATATCTGCACTCACGGCGCGGACAAAGTCGCGCAGGCCGTAATCCTCTAAAATATGCACTTCTACATGCTCTTTTTCCCCGTATTCGAGCAGCGTGCGGCGGCGCGCGTCATACTCCGTCCAGGGGTGAATGTTCGGGTTGAACCAGAGTGACGTGGGCTCGATCCCGTCGGCGCGCAGCGTGTCCACGCAGTAGACCGAGCAGGGGGCGCAGCAGGAGTGCAGCAGCAGTTTATCCATCAAAAAAGACCAGCTTTCCTTGTGTCGTTTCTGCCAGCATACCACAAGCGCGCGGCAAAGTCCACGGGAAAAGAAAATTAAGCGAATGGCGCAGGATCGTTCACGATTTATACATTGACTATTCAATCAAATGCGTAGTATAATACATTGATTATTATGAACAAGTATGCCCATGCGGCAAAGGAGAAAATGTATGTGGATCGCGGACGGTTGGGAAGATTATGAGCTGCTGGACTGCGGCGGCGGAGAAAAGCTCGAACGCTGGGGAAAGCAAATTCTGGTGCGGCCTGACCCTCAGGCGATCTGGGAGACGCCGCGCACGAACCGCGGCTGGCGCAACGCGCAGGGCCGCTATTACCGCTCGTCCTCGGGCGGCGGACATTGGGACAAGGAGAAGCTGCCCGAGAGCTGGACGGTAAATTACAAGGATCTCAAATTCCAGGTCAAGCCCATGAATTTTAAGCACACGGGCCTGTTCCCCGAGCAGGCCGTCAACTGGGATTTTGCGCGCGAGAAGATCAAAAACGCGGGCCGGCCCATCCGCGTGCTGAACCTTTTCGCCTACACCGGCGGCGCGACGGTCGCGTGCGCGGCGGCAGGCGCTCAGGTCTGCCACGTGGATGCGGCAAAGGGCATGGTCAACTGGGCACGCGAGAACGCGCGTGTCAGCGGCCTTTCCGATGCGCCGGTGCGCTGGATCATCGACGACTGCGCGAAATTTGTCGAGCGTGAGATCCGCCGCGGCAAGGTGTATGACGCCATCATCATGGACCCGCCGAGCTACGGCCGCGGCCCCGGGGGAGAGGTCTGGAAGTTGGAGGACAATCTTTTCCCGTTCGTGAAGCTCTGCGCGCAGGTCTTATCGGACAAGCCGCTTTTTGTCATCATCAACTCGTATACGACGGGGCTCGCTCCCTCGGTGCTCGGCTACATGCTGCACCTGCTCGTTGCGGAAAAGTACGGCGGCAAGGTCACGTGGGACGAGCTGGGCCTGCCCGTGACGGAGACGGGGCTCGCGCTGCCCTGCGGCGCGAC
>OCQC01001307.1_pt1 | contig 18699 bp, 10 predicted proteins | sample 1538401 | NCBI WGS metagenome assembly OCQC01 (sample SAMN04571689, study PRJEB22368) | human gut metagenome | biome: human gut; material: stool | host: Homo sapiens | place: Luxembourg | collected 2012-08-03 | reverse complement strand
CAGGCATTAGATAATCAGGAGAAGTTTACGTATAGCAAAAATCTGAAGGGATGGATGTATACGCTTATGCGTAATATTTTCGTGAACAACTATCGTCGCACAGTTCGTGAAATGAACCTGATTGATGATAGTTACTCCATCAATCAACAACATCTGATAGAAGATGAAGATGCTGATAGATTCGAGTTTACGTATGATATGAAACAGTTGTACCGGGTGATACATTCCATACCGGAAGAGATGAAAGTGCCTTTTCAGATGTTTGTAGCCGGATTTAAGTATAGAGAAATTGCCGAAAAATTAGGATTGCCGATGGGAACGGTAAAGAGCCGTTTGTTTTTCATCCGTAAGCGGTTGAAAGAGGAATTGAAAGACTTCTCCTCTTGATGCGGATGCCTGATTGAGTGATGTGTTTTTAAGGTCAAAGTGATGAGCCTTCCTGTCAGAATACGACGACTGACAGGGAGGCTTATTTTTTCTTCAATTATCGGGAAGACAGATTCTGGTAAGATGAATGTGATAATTCCAGTTTTATTTTTTACCTTTGCACTCCGAAAGAATAAAAAATGTATGATGCCGTGAATAGCGGTCGTGTATTCTAGAACACCACGTAAAAAACAGGAATTATGAAAGAAAAAGTATCTGTACCCTTTATGCTGCTGGGCATTCTTTTTAATGTGTGCCTCATTGCAGCCAATCTTCTTGAAACGAAAGTAATCCAGATCGGTAGTCTGACCGTAACCGCCGGATTATTGGTTTTTCCTATTTCTTATATTATCAATGATTGCATCGCCGAAGTTTGGGGATTCAAGAAAGCGCGCCTTATCATTTGGAGCGGCTTCGCTATGAATTTCTTTGTTGTTGCCCTTGGGCTGATAGCTGTTGCGATCCCTGCCGCTCCTTTTTGGGAAGGGGAGGAGCATTTCGATTTTGTGTTCGGCATGGCACCCCGTATTGTGGCTGCCAGTCTGATGGCATTCTTGGTCGGTTCATTCCTCAATGCGTATGTGATGAGTAAGATGAAAGTGGCCAGCCGGGGACGGCATTTCTCGGCACGTGCCATTCTGTCGACCCTTGTCGGTGAGACGGCCGACTCGTTGATTTTCTTCCCGGTTGCTTTCGGAGGTATCATTGCGTGGCGGGAATTGCTTATCATGATGTGTATTCAGATCATACTGAAATCCATGTATGAGGTTATTATCCTTCCGGTGACTATCCGTGTAGTGAAAGCCATTAAGAAGATAGACGGTAGCGATGTCTACGACACCGATATTTCTTACAACGTGCTGAAAGTAAAAGATATATAATTGAAATAGAGAACATAACCTTACCCTTTTATAACTTTATGAATATGAATAAAGAAAGCGCATTGGTGGTATTCAGCGGTGGGCAGGACTCGACTACTTGTCTGTTTTGGGCAAAACGTAACTTCAAGAAAGTATATGCTTTGAGTTTTCTGTATGGGCAGAAACATGAGAAGGAAGTAGAGCTGGCGCGAGAGATTGCCCGGAAAGCTGAAGTGGAATTTGATGTGATGGATGTTTCCTTCATCGGAAGCCTGGGACATAACTCATTGACGGATACGAGCATGGTAATGGATCAGGAAAAACCTGCGGATAGTTTTCCGAATACATTCGTGCCGGGACGCAACCTGTTTTTCCTGAGCATAGCGGCTGTCTATGCCCGTGAGCGTGGCATCAATCATCTGATAACGGGAGTTTCCCAAACAGATTTCAGTGGTTATCCCGATTGTCGCGATGCGTTTATCAAGTCTCTCAATGTGACGTTGAACTTGGCTATGGACGAGCAATTTGTAATCCACACTCCGTTGATGTGGATTGATAAGGCCGAGACATGGGCTTTGGCGGATGAACTGGGAGTGCTGGATGTGATACGTCATGAGACATTGACGTGTTATAATGGTATCCCGGGGGATGGTTGCGGACATTGTCCGGCTTGTACGTTGCGCCGGGAAGGATTGGAGAAGTATTTAAAAAGTAAGAATCAATAATATCTCTACATAGAGATTAAAATGCATTTTTTGCTGTCACATCCTGCTGTCACAAGAAAGTTCTTATTTATAAAACGGCCGTAAGTTTCGTTTGGAACACGCCGGGTTAAATTAGTTTCAGCAGCTTGAAACAATAGTTTCATCAGTGAGAAACTAAAGTTTCACCGCCTTGAAACTATAGTTCCAAAGGCTTGAAACTAAAAGTTTCCTATAAGGAAACACTTTGTTTCAAGCCAAGAAACATTCTGAAACCCGTGGGGAACGGATACAGTAGCCGTTGGTTAAGAGTTGAAGGTGATAGGTGATAGATACGGTGATAGGTTGAAAAATGAATCTATCACCACTTAAATGTCTGTTAATAAGATGTTTGATCCTGTCCGGTGATAGGTGAAAGAGGAAATGCATTTTTTTATCCGGGTAGAGGTTGTAGTTTAACAAGAGTAATGACTGAATTAAAAGACCAACTTTCCTTATTGGGAAGAAAGACCGAGTATAAGCAAGATTATGCTCCTGAAGTACTGGAAGCTTTTGATAATAAGCATCTGGAAAATGACTATTGGGTACGTTTCAACTGCCCGGAGTTCACAAGTCTGTGTCCCATTACCGGACAACCGGACTTTGCCGAAATACGTATCAGCTACATTCCGGAAGTAAAAATGGTAGAAAGCAAAAGTTTGAAACTCTACCTTTTCAGCTTCCGCAATCATGGAGCTTTTCATGAAGATTGTGTAAATATCATCATGAAAGACCTTATTAAACTGATGAACCCCAAATATATCGAAGTCACGGGAATCTTTACTCCGCGTGGAGGCATCTCTATCTATCCGTATGCCAATTACGGTCGTCCGGGAACGAAGTTCGAACAAATGGCGGAACATCGGCTGATGAATCGGGAATAATAAAAAAGGCTTGTCAAACATCGGCATTGCTTATGCGGCACTTCTTGAGGAAATGGATAAAAGGCTGGATGATTTAATGAATGGTTTAATATTGTAGAAGATATTTCGGAAAAATAATCTTGTAGAAAAATACCTGATGTAGTAAAGAAGTTATCTGAAGAATTAGGTGTATATTTACGGAAAAATTATGCTCAACGTCTTTCTTTTAAAGAGACGGGGGTAAATCGTTCCTTGGCCGGATGAAGTTCTATAATAAATTATTTAATCCATTAAATTTATGAAACATATTTTTATGCTATGGAAAGTACTAATGGTTTGCCTGTTGTTAGCAAATCCGTTAGCGTCTTATGCTGATTTTCAACCTTCTTATTCAACGGCAGGTTTTTATTCGCTGCCCAATACCGGTCGCACGGTGTATGATATGAATCCCGCCTGGCGTTTCTACAAAGGGAAGATAGAAGGTGCCGAACAGAAAAACTTCGATGATAAGAAATGGGATATCGTATCCTTACCTAATGGGATAGAATATCTTCCGGTTGAGGCTAGCGGGTGTATTAATTACCAAGGCGAAATATGGTACCGGAAACATTTCACACCTGATGAAGCCTGGAAGAACAAACAATTGTTTCTTCATTTTGAAGCTATAATGGGGAAATCAAAAATATGGGTTAACGGTAAACTGCTGAAAGAGCATTTCGGAGGCTTTCTGCCTGTTATTGTTGATGTATCTTTTGCCCTGAACTTTGGTGAAGATAATGTGGTCACGGTGTGGGCTGATAATAGTGACGATCCTTCCTATCCTCCCGGTAAGACGCAGGAAACACTGGATTTTGCTTACTTTGGCGGGATCTATCGTGACTGTTGGATGATAGCTCACAACCGCGTATTTATTACCGACCCCAATTATGAAGATGAAGTAGCAGGCGGCGGGCTGTTTGTTTCTTATGATAAAGTGTCGCGGCAATCGGCTTTGGTAAATCTGGATGTGCATATACGTAATACTTCGGGAAAGTTCTTCAGTGGAAAAGTCAGCTATGAACTGTATGACCGTGATAACCGGCTTGTGCTTTCAACAGAGAAACGATTGTCCGTGGGCAATGAGCATGCGGCAAAAGTGGCCTCTCGTATGAAGGTTGACAGTCCTCATCTTTGGTCGCCCGACAGTCCTTATCTCTATCAGTTGCACGTCTATGTGAAGGATAAAGCCGGCAGCATTGTTGACGGATATCGTCGTCGCATTGGTATCCGGAGTGTGGAGTTTAAAGGAAAAGACGGTTTTTGGCTGAACGGTGAACCGTATCCCTATCCGTTGATTGGGGCTAATAGACATCAGGATTATGCTGTGATAGGCAATGCCTTGTCTAATAACCTGCACTGGCGCGATGCAAAGAAATTACGCGATGCAGGGTTGCGTGTTATCCGTAACGCACATTATCCGCAAGATCCTGCTTTTATGGATGCGTGTGATGAGTTGGGACTCTTTGTTATTGTCAATACTCCGGGATGGCAATTCTGGAATGATGAACCTATTTTTGCCCAAAGAGTATATAGTGATATCCGTAATATGGTTCGCCGTGACCGCAATCATCCTTGTGTGTGGATGTGGGAGCCGATTTTAAATGAAACCTGGTATCCGGCAGAGTTTGCTAAAAATGTGGTAGATGTACTGAATGAGGAATATCCTTATCCATATTGTTATGCCGGCTGTGATGTTACGGCACGTGGACACGAACATTTTCCGATCCATTTCACTCATCCGGTAATGGGGGGAGGAGGGGCCTTTAATACGGAGACTTTGAATCCCGATGTTTGTTACTTTACCCGGGAATGGGGAGATAATGTGGATGACTGGTATTCGCATAATTCTCCGAGTCGTGTGAACCGTGTCTGGGGAGAAGTGCCGATGTTGATACAAGCGCAGGGATATGCAAACCCCGATTATAAATATACGTGCTATGATGTACTGTATAGAACTTCCAGACAGCACATGGGAGGTTGTTTGTGGCATTCCTTCGATCATCAGAGGGGATATCATCCCGATCCGTTTTATGGAGGAATTATGGATGCGTTCCGGCAACCGAAGTTCTCTTATTATATGTTCTGTTCGCAACGTCCTGCGGAGGAAAACAAGGAACTGATTGCAGATAGCGGTCCTATGGTGTATATTGCGAATGAGATGACTCCTTTTTCTCCGAAAGATGTTACGGTGTATAGTAACTGTGAAGAAGTTCGTCTGACTTTCTGCAAGAATGGCAAACAGCATATTTATCATAAACCAATCGATAAGGCCGGAATGCCATCGCCTGTTATAACCTTTAGCGATGTTTTTGATTTTATGTATGATAAGCAATTGTCGCGAGGAAGGAAACAGGCCGATTCGTATCTGCTGGCAGAAGGTCTGATAGCCGGAAAGGTGGTTGCAACACATAAGGTGATGCCGGCCCGCCGCCCCTCTAAAATACTACTTTGGGCGGATGACGAGAAGGTGAGTATGAAAGCGAACGGTTCGGATATCATGACTGTAATAGCTGCTATTGCAGATGATAATGGGAACATCAAACGATTGAATAATTATGAAATAACCTTTGAAATAGAAGGTCCCGGACAACTGATTGCTGACAGTAAGACGTTTACAAATCCGGCTCCGGTTCGTTGGGGAACTGCGCCTGTATTGGTAAGATCTTCTACTGTTCCGGGAGAAATCAAGGTGCGTGCATCCGTGGTATGGCAAGGCAAACATACTCCGGTTTCGGCAGAGTTGATTATTCCGACTTATCAGGCGGAGCATATTTTGCTGGCAGATAAAAAGGAACTGGAACAATTGAATTCTGTTTCCGGACAGAAAGCAATGAGCACTGATTTTAAGGGACAGAACGGAAACAGCTTGAAGCGACAGCAGAAAGTCAGCCGCTCGAAGTTAAAAGAGGTGGAAAAACAACAAAGTGATTTTGAATGATAATGTAAAAGAATCAATATATAAAGAATAATCTATGAATTTCCCCCAATCATACATTTGGATATTGTAAGATTGGGGGAACTCATTTAATTGGATTTCACTTCTTTTCTCTCTCCATTCGCCTGTACTGCATATATCTTCATGCTATCATTCCAAGGAATAGATGCCGGAATATCAAATGAGAAGAAATTAGAGAAATACATTATCTCACTACCTTTTTTTACTTCAAATGCGACAGCTTCATCACCCGAACTTATTGTAATATGTTGCCCGGAACGGGTATATGTTACATTCTTTGTAATCTTCTGGTCATTCTTGAACTGTGTATAATAGCCTACATCACCTACCTGATATTGTTCAATACCCACATCATTATTCTTTCTGTCTTCAAGATAATAAAATGCATGTTTAGGTGCAGGAAACTGCCTCATGTAGCTTACTGCTTCGGCAATCATGGTTGGTGTCACATTGTAGTTCCATTTACCATACTGTTCAATCTCCACATTAATTACCGGTTCGAGGAATCCCCACATCCTGAAGAATTCAGTCAGATTCTCATTGGCAGCCTTACTTGCCATCTTTGCAAAATGTAACTGACCTGCTCCCGGATTAGATTCAACAATACGATCTTCCCGCAAGAGTTTGAAGAGTTTCTGCCAGAAATCTGTTTTATAGCCACAACGATGATAATAATTCCAAAGTTGCCAGTTCATACGCATATGTATTTCCGTATCCTCATTCTGATGAGTGGCGCTACCCATATTCCACCAAGCTTGTTTATCAACAAAACGGGCTTTTGCCAACGCGCTTAATTCCGATCCTCTCGAACAATATTTTCCCAGTTTAAACAGTATGTAATTTGAGAAAAGATTATTGGATGACTCTGTTGAACCGGGCCAGTTGATAGCACGCTGGTGAATATGTCCTATTTCGTGAGCCGGTCCCCAGGCATTGTCTTTAGCAGCCATCACGTTATCATAAAGCAAAATATTATTGAGATAAGTATATACGAATCCAATCCTATAATCTGATGCCCACATATAGCTACCTTCCGGAGAGATGGCAAACAAATGATTGTTGACCTGTGACGGACGGACGTCATCAATACCCATCAGTTCCTGTTGCCAACTAATGATATCATCCCAAAGATTAATGGCAGACAGTATATCGTAGGGAACAGCCTGCATCATCTTATCTCGATGGAAGTAGAACATAATTCTTTCACCACGTATGCAGAAATACTTATAAGTAGCTTTATTTATAAGCTCTTTATATTTATCATTAGTCTTATCCGTTTTTACATCAAAGAATCCGCTGACATATCCGCTACCTAAAGGAATATGTATCTTCACAGGTTTTGCATTGACATCCTGCAAGTTAGTGTTATACATAAGGAACAACATCCCTCGCTGTGTAAATCCAAGTTTATTGACTCCTTCTTCAAGGAAACGGGTTTCTCCGCTTGCTGCTGTTTGCACATAGTCGCCGGACTTTTCTTCACCGATGCATTGAATAGACAAACTCTGTCCATGGGTGTCACCTACCAACACAATGACTGAATCTCCGGCTTCCACATAAATACCCGTAGGATTGTCTAAGTTACTGTATCGTTTGGTCATCAGTGTTTCTGCCCATTCCTCTACATTACTGTAAGGGTGATAATCTTGTATACGGAAAGACTTTTCCCATTCGTCATATGTGTTTCTCTTTAATTGAATGGCTATATTGGCAAAATAGCCGGGAAGTGCATTTATCTGTGCATCGGTAGCTTCATCTCTCACCTCCGTACAAGTTATATCTGTAAAAACGCCCAGCAATTGTGCGTCAAGTTTCTTATCCGGATTCTTTTGATAGAACTCCATTTCATCACAACTTACAAAGTCTCCCAAGCCGGAGTGAACCTCAAATTTTATTTTAGTAGCTTTCTTCAAACTCTGAGCAAACACCACACGGCTTGAAGCATTCTGCATCTTAAAATCGAATGAACCGTACTTCGTATATTCGGGAGCATCTTCTGTTGCCGTGTAAATATCCAATTTGCCAAAATTACCATTTCCACTACGGGTGTGATAAATCAAGTAATCTATGTCTTTTGTGCCATCAAAAAAATATTCGAGAGTAACAGGAAAATTAGCCTTTTGATTCCAAATTGAATGATAGGGGGTTCCACCAAACTTGCCATCAAAAGAGTTCTCGATTCCTTGTCCCGGCTGGTGCTCACTATCTTTTCCTCCATTGGGAGATATTTTCAAATCACCTTCTATCTCTACATCCGAAACACCGGAATCTTTAGCATTTTGTGTAACTGAGCATAATGCTCTTATCTTGTCGTCTTTAGTATATATGTAAGTGAATGTGACAGTACGTGTTTCATAATATGGGTTGGCATCTACCGTATATTGGTATTCTTTATCTGTCAGCGCACGGGTGGCAGGAACAGTTTTGATCCAATCACTGTTTTCCGATTGCTCTATTGTGTATTCTATATTCGAAGTGACAATAATGGAAAGAGGACCGCCGGCCGCATCGATTATCGGATTGGGATTCTTGACAAGGATAGCAGGACCGTACCCTAATTGACGTACTTGAATAGTATAATTTTGTACAGAACTCTTTAATGTGATTTCTGCAGAGCGTACGTCCGGTTCTTCATTGGCATGTACCAATACTTTTACCGCGGGCGAAGAACCCGACATGTCTTTTGCTGCGACACACCAGTCCTGATTTGATGAGACTACCCATGCGTCTGCGGCCAGATTAGTTTCCACAGGTATTACAAGCGAGGATTGTTTTTGATCGAAATCCTGTTGTAAATACTCCTCTTTTATTGTGAATACAGGAGTTTTATCACCCGGTTCATCATCGCTGCAAGCCAGGAACAAAGAAGAAAAGATGAGAGAAGTAATCCCCCATAGTAAGAACAGATATTGCTTCATAAAGTATTGTATCATCAAAAGATTATTCAAAGTTAACCATAAAAGTTAATGAGAGAGAGAAAACATTCTCTCTCTCATTAAAATATTACTTAGGAGAAAAATCAGTCTGTGCTCATCCAGAACTCTGCAAATGCAAAACTGTTTCCTACTGACGTTTTATCTACTTGTACCCGCAAATATTTAAATGGTTTGCCGACGAATACCGGCGATGTATATTTTGCTTTTGTTGCCGTTGGTAGATTTTCTGTAACCGTAGTGATTTTACTGAAGTCAGTACCGTTCAGACTGCCGAGAAGAGTATACTGCAGAGGAGCGCCATTATTGTTGTTATGACGTACTTGATATCCTATTGATACTGCTGTGGATTCTTTCGGCAGAGTAATTTGAATCCAGTGAGGCATTGGTGCTACTCCGCTCCAGTTACTATGGTAATACGTATCTTCTTTTCCGTCGAGCATTTCAGCAATAGAACCTTCATTTGTCGGATCCGGGAAAATACCAATCATATTTTCTTTCAGGTTGACTTTGGTTAATTTGCTTGCATCAGGTACATAAGAGATAGCATATAACGATGTATTTCTTTCTGTGTCGATAACAAATTGTGGTTTAGTGCATGAAGACAAACAAATCGGAAGCACATAATTACCATAACTCAAACCGGTACGGTCTACTTCAATATTTGCCTCTTTTACACTTTCCATATCGTTGGTAAAGTTGACAGTTTTCTCCAGCGTGTAAGCAGTAGAAGGTAACATTGCATAATCACATTCGTTTGCTGCATTATATTCGTCTAACAATTTCGAATCGATCGTTAATTCACAAGAGAAGTCCCATTTGCTTGGAATAGGAATTTCCAACGGCAGAGTGAAATTCATTTTAATAGGACCGTTGTCCGAGAAAAAGTTTTGAGTATAGCCGCTCTTTGAAAAGAAAACTGTCGGAGTTTGTATATTTGGCTTAATAAAAACCTTTCCTAATTTTGAATTGATAGAGTCCTGTGAATTTTCCAGTTGCAATGGCAGCACATACTCTTCACCGGTATTCAAGGCGGGAAGCCCGTCAATCAGTTCCGTTTTTAGAGTAATATCCATAGTTTTATACAGTTCATTTGCAGCAAAAGTAAATTTTCTATCGCCATTCAATTCATAGCAAGTGGCGGGAATGGCTTTGTATTTTACTCCCTCTTCTGCATTATATATAGCCAATGTGGCATCATCCATTGTTCCTATACTTACTTCCGTCACAGCGTTCAGTTCTGAGCCTCCCTTGTTTATCACAACCTGATAGTTGGCATCTTCCCCTGTGTTATATACACTTACAGGTATTTCGCCACTATTTCTGAAATAAAGTATAGTACTGAAATCATCCAGAAATTCATCCTTGCCATCTTCGCACGCAGTCTGCGTTAAAAGGAAGGCAGATACGAACGACACTAATAATATATTTTTTCTCATAAATATTTTCTTTTTATTAATAAAGTGGTTTTATGTGTATTTCTCACTACCATCCATAGTTTGTGGTCAGTAACTTATTACGATCCAATTCACGTTGGGAGAACGGATAGAGATAGTGGTTGGATTTAAACACGCGTGTTTCAAACACGGTTCTTTTCCAAAATCCGTCAGGAGTCACTTTCGTATCACTGCCTTCCAGCGGACAGGTTGCATCCATACCATACATTGGACCGTTGTCCGTTTGCTCCGCAATCATCCAGGTACGTGTGTCGAAATAGCGATGTCTTTCAAATGCCAATTCCACACGACGTTCTTTACGACAAAGTTCAATCAGTTCGTCCACGGAAGCATTGGGATATACACTTGTAATCGGAGTCAATCCCGCACGGTCGCGCAAATCCGCCCATTTTTCCATTGCCAGTTCTTCATATCCTGCCGGCAAAGCAACATTCCTCTTCTTACATTCCAGAACAGATTCAATGAAGTTCAGATACATCTCTCCGAGACGGAATACCGGGAATGTCAGATTACCCCATTGTCCATTACCGGAGTTCAGTGTATGGTCATAAAAACGATTGCACAGGTAACCACTCTTAGGATAGTCGTGGCTCTTGTTACCATTACCTCCTTTGGCAAAAGAGATCATTGTCTTGGCATCACCATGCAACCAATAATTACCTCCAAAGAAAACAGTGATATAAAAACGGGGCTCACGATCTTTATACATGTTAGGAGCAGTGATATTGTAATTCTTAGAGTTGCTCCATCCTTTTGCCGGATATTCCCACTCTGATTTTTGCAGTTCTTCTTCCTTGCTGTATCCTGAAGCATTGTCTACTATCGGATCACCTGACGCTTCGTAACCTGTAATAGGATAGCGTCCGTTGTTCATCGCATAGGCATCTACCTGTTGCTGTGTAGGACCTACACCACCGTATGCAGTACCGGGTAGTCCGGTGGGAGCTGTATTTACTCCCCAACTAAATCTGTTATTGTAACGGTCTGTCCAGATCAATTCACTATTCCAGTTCACATGGGTGATACCATAATAATCTTCATACGGATCACCGTTACCTGCACGATAAAGTTGGTAATCAGTATCGTCTAACAAGACTTTAGCTGCCTTTGCTGCTTCCAGCCATTTATTGGCATCGTATGTTTGCGGGAAAATATTCACTCCCGAAAGTTCAGGGAACTTGTCTGTTACCGGGTTCTTTACTGTACGATATAAAGCATTACCGTTGAACAAGTCGCGTGCCGAATAAAGTTTCAGACGTGAAATTACTGCATAACAGGTACCTTTAGTCGCTAAACCGTATTTACTGGTCGACAGACCCTTCTGAACAGGTACGGCATTACTTTCAGCACATGCGGTAAGTTCACCGACTACATAATTCACGCACTCGTCCCATGTGTTACGAGGACGGTATAATTCTTCTGTAGAAGCTGCAAAGTCCAGTAATTCGTCTCCAATCAGGAAAATAGGTCCGTAGTCGCACATCATACTAAAATAGTAGTAGGCACGGGCAAAGCGCGCCTGCCAATACCATTCGTCAAGCTGTTCCTGGGTAGCCAGAGGGTCTGAGCATTTATATACATTCTGCATGAAAATATTACATTCACGGATACCTTTATAGTATTTGTCCATTTTGTAATAAGGTACATTTGAGGCATTCCATGATCCGAAGTTCATAGAACGGTAACCACGGTCATAAGTAATGGTACATTCGTCCGATGCTCCCAAATAGGGTTCATTATCTCCAATGAATCCTCCATTGTAGTTAGGAAGAAATGACATAGCATTGAGCCAATACTGCTTGGTCGTATTTCTTGACTCCCAGATTTTTTCGAAAGTCAGTTTTTCGTCTTCTTGCCTGTCGAGGAAATCTTCACATGAAGATAACAACATCGCGCCGGTAGCGAAGCATAACAGATAAAGTGATTTTATTTGAAGTTTCATAAGTTATACAGTTATAAGATTTAGAAATTAGCATTGAAGCCGATAGTGATCACTCGATTCAACGGATAGCCGGAACCTTCTCCTCCACCTTTTTCAGGATCCCACATATCGAATGGAGCAAATGTGAGCAGGTTACTTCCCGACACATAAAAGCGGAAAGACTTAATGAATGTTTTACTTGTCAACGATTTGGGAAGTGTATAACCAATCTCCATATTCTTCAATCGTATGAAAGAGCCGTTGCGTTGCCACCATGTGGAAGTCTGAGTGTTGTTGGATGCTCCGGCACCTCCGCTACCATTACTGAGACGCGGGTAGAGTACATTTGCATTCTGTTCTGGGGTATTAGTGGACATCCATACATTGTTGTATATATTTTCGTTCACAGCCGAACGTTCCAAGTTTCCTGAAGAGAAAAGACTCTTAACTGATGATCCGCTTAAGAAGAAACTTGTGCGAGCCGCTCCTTGAAAGAATACATTGAAATCCCAGTTCTTCCATTGTGCCGTAGCGCCGAAACCGTACATGATTTCCGGTAAGTTAGTATATCCGATAGCGATTTGGTCTTGAGTGTTGATAACTCCGTCACCATTGATATCCTGATATTTAATATCACCTACACGGTATTCTCCGAAACTTTGTACAGGACTGTTGTCAATTTCTTCCTGACTTTGGAATAAGCCTAACGCTACGAGTCCGAAAGGCTGCATGGAACCACCTGAACCAAAAGGTTTGCCTATTCTGTTTTGGTATTTATATTCCCAGTCTGGTTCGTCGTTGTTCTTCAATTTGTTACGATTATATGTAAAGTTACCTCTTGCCGTTACATAAACATTACCTATCTTCTGTGAGTATTCGATATTACTATCGAAACCCTGGTTCAGTGTTTCACCGATATTGACATAAGGGATAGTGGAAATACCGACAATGGCAGGCAATCCGGCACGTTGCAGGAAGATTCCGGTACGTTCTTCACGGAAGTAATCGGCCTGTACTTTAACCTTGTTGAATAAAGAGAATTCGATACCGACGTTCAATTTCAGAGCTTCTTCCCAAGATGCGTTCAGGTTTTCAACTTCACCAATACGAATACCGTCACCTCCTTGGTTGGCACTTTGACCGTATTGCCAGTTTCCTCCTCCTACAATAGAAGATTCGTATACCCATCTTCTCTGTCCGCCGATGTCATCATTACCTACTTTACCGTAAGAAGCTTTTAACTTTAACATATCAACAGTGTTAGTTATAGGTTCAAACCACTTCTCGTTAGACATCATCCAACCGATAGCTGCTGCAGGGAAAAAGCCAAAACGATGTCCGCGTGCAAAGTTTTCGGAACCGTTATAACCGACATTTACTTCAGCAAAATATGTATCTTTGAATGCATAAGTAACACGTCCTGCCAAACCTTGGTTTTTATAAGGAAGTGCAGCGTCTCCGCTACTGGCCTGTGTGTTAGTATGTATTTTCTGATTGTATAGTAACAATGCGCCTACACGATGTTTTTCTGCAAACAAACGGTTGTAGTTCAATGAGCCTTCCAAATAACGTGTCATCGTTCCGCTACGTCCGATTGCGAATCCCAAAGACTCACTTCCGGTATGTACGGGGTCCCATTCACCGTCACCATTATTATCGTCATAAATCAGATTGCCTTGGTCGTCTCTCCCACGGGCATGATAGAAAGTCGGTGTTTTGGAGCGGCGTTGCAAGGTAGTGTTCCACGCATCCCATGAGAATTTCAAGTTGGCAGTTAATCCCTCCAACGGTTTCCAAAGTTTACCGATATCTTGCGTAACACCGACAAGTGCCTGTGCCGAGTTCCAGAACTGTTCACGGTATCCGGAGTGAACCAGCATATTCCATGGGTTGAAACCGGAATCGGTAGAAGGTCCTGAAAGTTTTCCATCAGAGTATTCTATCGGGAATGCATTAGGGGAAGCATTGAACGTATATCCCCAAATGTCGTTATCGTTGTCACCAAATCCGGGACCGAACGATTTTTCATAGATATTAGCCAGATTGACATTCAGCACTGTGCTTTTGGTCAGGTTGAGGTCTATATTGGCACGGAAGTTGAATTTGTTGTAATTAATAGATGAATCGTATCCATATATGTTTCCTGCATTTTTGTAGATAGAGCTTTCATTATAGAAAGAGCCTGAAACATAATATTTCACGATGTCTCCACCACCGGTGATACTTAGATTTACTCGTTGATTTTCAGCCATGTCGTCGAACAAAGCATCAAACCAGTCTACATCCGGGTAGAGATCGGGGTCACTATGTTCCCTGTATTTCTGTATGGTTTCGTCCGAATAATACTTGGTTGAAGAAGCTTCATTGTAAAGTTCCGCCCATCTTGCTGAGTCGAGCATCTTCGGACGTTTGGTAGGACTGGTAAAACCAAACTCTGTGCGTACATTGATTGCCGGCTTACCTTCTTCTCCCTTTTTAGTAGTAATCAAGATTACTCCGTTGGCACCTCGCACACCATAAACGGCAGAGGCCGAAGCATCTTTCAGAATGGAGAATGAAGCGATATCGTCTGTATCTACCAGATCAAGATCACGTTCGATGCCATCTACCAGCACTAACGGAGTGGAAGTTCCCTTAAAGGAAGATACACCACGAATGTAGAAATCCGCGGCACTATTTTTGCCGGGCTCTCCCGAACGGGTCATAGCCACAACACCGGATAACTGACCTGCCAACACATTTGAAATTGATGCTCCGGGAACTTTCAGTTTTTTGATGTCTAGCGTTGAGATAGCCCCAACAACACTTTCTTTTTTCTGGCTACCATATCCGACAACAACAACTTCGTCCAATACTTCAGTATCGGGTTGAAGAGTGACATTGATACTCTTTTGGTCTATGATTGCAATTTCCTGCTTCTTCATACCGATATAAGAGAATTCAAGTACTCCACCTACACCTTCTATCGTGATAGAATATTTACCGTCTATATCGGTCACAGCACCTACCGAACTGTTTTTTAGCCAAACAGAAGCTCCAATAATAGGTTCATTGGTATCGCTATCCCTTACTACACCGGTAATAACACGCTTTTGCTTTTTCTGTTGAGTCGATTCAACAATATTAGTAGTAGATTCTCCTTTCACATCCTTCCATTCCTCTGCTGCAGAGGAAGAAAGCGGACAAAGAAGCAATGACAGAACAGTATACTTCAAATACCGTTGTTTACAAAAAAAATGAAATTGTCTCATGCTTTTTCTTTTAGATTTAACATTTGGTTAATTGTAGATTGAGTTAAAGGTTGAATATGTTCTTGCAGAACTTATTACATGTTCTAAATTAGGAGTTGTTTTTCATATCATATTACATTGGCTAATTAGGTTATATTTATAATAGGTAACAAATTTTGTGTGCAAAGATAACTATTTTTTCGAATAACGCGCAAGAATGCATATTATTTTCTTTATGAATTAAAAAAAATATTTTCGCCTTATGTCATTCCCGAATTCCCCAATATGCATTTTATTGTGATTAGTATATAAAACAGAGATAATATACTACACGGGTTGTTAAGATAATTAATTGAATATCAACATTTAAAGTCCTAATTTTGGTAGAAAAATAGTACCATAATCTTCTACCCAACCGCTTCACAAGGGTTTCTCATGCAACCGTGTGCTATCGGAGCCATCCTAAAAAAACTTGATAATGAGGTTGTAGACATGTAATAAGTTCTGCAAGAACTAAATAAACTAACTCCTCCTTCCATGTATAACAATACATACTAAATCATTCCTTCCCCTCATATTTACAAACTATGTGATATTCGGTAAATGTCTCTCTTTAGGCATAATTATTCTTGAGTGGAACGTAGTTTCATATTATCTTAGCTCAGTATTTTAAACTATGAATATTCCTGTATTTATACAGGAAAATCATGAAAGAGGGTAGTACTTCATTCCTCTGTGATTTGTTCGTTAAGTATTACTCATGATGATACGGTCCACCATTCAGTATCGTCATTGCCCGATAAATCTGCTCCACGAATATTAATCGGATCATCTGATGCGAGAAAGTCATTTTCGACATTGAAATTTTTTCGTTTGCTGCTTGATATACCTTTTCTGAAAATCCATAAGGGCCTCCGATAATGAAAACTAGCCGCTTGTTGACTGTGTTCATTTTTCGTTTCATATAATCGGCAAATTCGAGAGAACGCATCTCTTTTCCATGTTCATCAAGTAATACGATTACGTCTCCCGGTTGGAGTGATTTCAATATCAGTTCTCCTTCTTTTTCTTTCTGCACTTCCATTGAAAGACTTTTTGTGTTTTTTAGTTCGGGGATTACTTCCATATCAAAAATAATATAGCGTTTGGTGCGCTGAATATAGTCATTAATGGCAGTTATATAGTGTTGTTCTACGGTTCGTCCAACGACGAGCAGGATTGTTTTCATACGTCTGTTATTCTGATTAATGCACAAAAATAGGCATTTTTTATGTTATTCTGCAATTAATGATTACCTTTGCCTATCATTAGTTGAAAGTTTAAGGCTTTAAACTTCAACTTTAAAGCTTGTATTTATGAAAAAACGAGTGCTTGTAGGAATGACCGCTTTGCTTCTTTCTATCTCGTTGCTTATGGCGCAAGAGATACCGGCAGGAGTGATTACGGCATTTAAAAGAGGAAGTTCGCAAGAGCTGAGTAAGTATATGGGGGGCAAGGTAAACTTGGTGCTCCAGGGTCGCTCGACAAACGTTGACAAGCAGAAAGCAACAGCTATGATGCAAGATTTCTTTACGGAGAATAAAGTCAGCGGATTTAACGTAAATCATCAGGGAAAACGGGATGAATCGAGTTTCATTATTGGTACATTGGCTACTACCAGAGGAAACTTCCGTGTAAACTGCTTCCTGAAGAAAGTGGAGAATCAATATTTAATACATCAAATAAGAATTGACAAAATCAATGAATAAGGAAAAAGAACTGATCGACAAGCTGATCGATCTTGCTTTTGCAGAAGATATAGGGGATGGGGATCATACCACCCTTTCATGTATTCCCGCTACTGCTATGGGAAAATCAAAATTGCTTATCAAGGAGGCCGGTGTGCTGGCAGGTATAGAAGTAGCCAAAGAAATTTTCAATCGTTTCGATCCTACGATGAAAGTCGAGGTATTTATCAACGATGGAACGGAAGTGGAACCGGGTGATGTGGCAATGCTGGTAGAAGGAAAAGTGCAGTCACTACTTCAGACTGAACGCCTGATGCTGAACGTGATGCAACGTATGAGTGGTATAGCGACAATGACCCGCAAATACGCTAAGAAATTGGAAGGTACCCGTACTCATGTGTTAGATACGCGTAAGACAACTCCCGGAATGCGTATCCTCGAAAAAATGGCAGTAAAGATTGGCGGTGGTGTAAATCATCGTATCGGACTTTTCGACATGATTCTCTTGAAAGATAATCACGTGGATTTTGCCGGAGGTATTGATAAAGCTATTACCCGTGCCAAAGAATATTGTAAAGAAAAGGGCAAAGATCTGAAAATCGAAATTGAAGTTCGAAACTTTGATGAACTGCAACAAGTTCTCGACTTGGGTGGTGTGGACCGTATTATGTTTGATAACTTCACTCCTGAAATGACGAAAAAGGCAGTAGAGATGGTAGCAGGTAAATATGAGACCGAATCTTCTGGCGGTATTACTTTTGATACTCTTCGAGACTATGCCGAATGTGGCGTAGACTTTATTTCGGTAGGAGCTTTGACTCATTCGGTGAAAGGGCTAGATATGAGTTTCAAGGCATGCTGATTATAAGCGGTAAACGATAAACAGTAAACGGTGAACGATAAACAGTCAATGGTGAATACTTTGCAGCACGGTAGTGTATAGTGCTGTTCATTGTTTACCGTTTATCGTTCACCTTTTCTTTTTCTCCATTTATTATTTATCGTCTCTTTAACTTCTTTTAGCAATATTCATTGCAGCATTCCTCAAATTCTTGCGTCTAATGGACAAACGACGCAGACATACGTTCGATTTTTAAAAAAAGGTAATTGACTTGGAAAACGAGATAGAACTGATAAAGGGCTGTCGGGCAGGAAAGGATTCAGCCCGAAAGGAACTTTACACCCTCTATTCCAAACAGATGCTGGCGGTATGTTTCCGCTATACGGGCGATATGGATGCAGCGCACGATGTATTGCATGATGGTTTCATTAAGATTTTTACCAACTTCTCGTTTCGGGGCGAATCTTCGCTTAGCACATGGATTACCCGGGTAATGGTCACCCAGTCGCTCGATTATTTGCGGCGTAAGAAACGAGTCAGTCAGTTGGTGGTGCATGAAGATGAGCTTCCCGACATACCTGATATATCGGACTCGGGAGGAGGGGCTGGAATCTCAGAGGAACAATTAATGGCTTTTATTGCCGAATTACCGGATGGATGCCGAACCGTTTTCAACCTTTATGTGTTTGAAGAGAAGTCACACAAG
>OCQC01001294.1_pt1 | contig 18900 bp, 10 predicted proteins | sample 1538401 | NCBI WGS metagenome assembly OCQC01 (sample SAMN04571689, study PRJEB22368) | human gut metagenome | biome: human gut; material: stool | host: Homo sapiens | place: Luxembourg | collected 2012-08-03 | reverse complement strand
TCGAACTCTCCGCAATCTCTCGTTATAACAAAGACCAGAACGCCATTCCGTTGATGCGTTATGCCGAGGTCTTATTGAACTGGATCGAAGCAAAGGAGATGAGGGGCGATGCAATTACTCAACCGGATATAGATAAGTCGATAAACCTTCTTAGAGACCGGGTTGGAGCAGACAAGATGGTATTGACCAAATTGAATGCTTACGGGCTGAATCTGAGAGACGAGATTCGTCGGGAACGCCGGGTCGAACTGGCTCTCGAAGGGGAGCGCTATTTCGATTTGTTACGTTGGAAACAAGGAGATTTGTTGGCGAAAGATGTGACCGGTATGCGTAAGAGTACTGTTCCGCCCAGTGAATATGTTTATGTCGAAGATATTCCTACCGATGATAAAGGGAATTTGATTTTGATGACGGGGCGTACTTTCTCTGATATGAAAAATTATTTATGGCCGATTCCGTTCACACAAACGCAACGTAATCCCAATTTGCTTCCTAATAATCCCGGTTGGGAATAAGGATAGCTTACACAATTAATGTTATCTATATATGAAAACTCATTTTAAATTCATTTTGTGCTTCGTTGGAATTTTATCGATAACTGCTTGCGGTTCGTCCGACCCGGATTTGCCGGGTTCGGGCGGGACCGGCGGTGACGATGAAACTCTGGTCACGTTGGCTGGCGACCGTTCGTTTTCTCTTCTGTCGTTGAGTGCCGGTAAAGGGTTAGCCTCTGGGACGTATAATATCCAGCCGTTAGCGGCATTTATTCAGGAAAATAATACCGATGTCGTAGCATTGCAAGATGTGGATTTCGGGACTGCCCGCACGGGAAAAAAGAATCTGGTTGGCGAGGTCGCTAACCGTTGCAGCAAGGACGGTCAACGCCGGCAGGGGATATTCGCCTCTACCGGTCGGGAAGATGGCGGAGAAACAGGAGTGGCTTTGTTTGTCCGGGAATGTTTTTATGGTACGAATAAAGTGAATTTGAACGATGAATTGGTATTGCTTACTGCTCCTTATGAATTGGGTTCGGGCGAGACGGTTCTTATCGCTACATGCCAGTTCGATAAGGAGGATGCCAATAAACGGGTGCGTCAGGCCGAAGCTCTTGCCGCTTATGCCGACCAAGTAAAGCAAAACATCGTTATTTGTGCTTCTGTCTATGAAAATGAATCGGGGAATGTATTCAATATTTTGAAGAAGAAGTATCGCCGTTCCTGCAAGTTCTCTTCGGAAAATACATATCCTGCCGTTCAACCCGAATCGAGATTCGATTATGTGTTGACTCCTTTGTCCCAGAATTGGGGAACACAGGCGGTTCAGGTTAAGGGAGATCAAACCGTTTCGGATCATAAGGCTCTATTTTTGCGTATAGGATTAAAATAAAGAACAGATGAAAAAGTATAATTATTTCAGCAGAGTATCCGGCTGGGGAATATGTATGTTATTTCTCCTCACAGGGCTCTTTGCCGGTTGTTCCGAAAACGAAGAGGTCTATCCGAAGGGACAAAGACCTTCTGGCATTGAGTCGGTTAGAAAGGTAGCTTGCATAGGGAACAGTATAACCTATGGGGCGAGACAGTTTTTAAACGATAGGGAAAAAGAGTGCTACCCGGCTTTGTTGGGTAATATGTTGGGAGAGGGTTTCGAGGTCGCCAACTTCGGGTGTAGTGGCACAACCCTTTTGAAGAATGGCAATTCTCCATATTGGAATACCAAAGAATATACCAATGCCAAAGCATTCTTACCCAATATTGTCATTGTAAAATTGGGCTCGAATGATTCAAAGTCGGGCAATTGGTCTAGTCATGGCTCCGAGTTTGAGTCCGATCTCACGGATTTGGTTCTTTCCTTACGGAGTCTGTCAACTCGTCCGAGGGTCTTTTTGTGTACGCCGGCCATAGCTCGTTCGGAATAGACGACGGTATCATAACGAGCGAAATTATTCCGGCTATTCAGCGGGTTGCCGCAGCTCAGAATCTCACGGTCATAGATTTGCATACGGCTTTGCGGGGGTATGGAGATTTGTTTCTTGATGGAGTCCACCCCGGATTGGAAGGAAACAGAGTAATAGCGACCATCATTTACGATGTGTTGGCAAAAGAATATTCTTTGAATAAATAACAAATAGAATGAATCATGAAAAAAATTATATCGATACTATTAGGAATATGTTTGTGTGGAGGCGTGTTTGCCCAGACTCAACTGAAAATAATCTCGTTTAATATCCATGCAGGTTATGATGCCCCTATCGCCGACATCGCTGCTTTCATTAAGGAACAAGATCCCGATATCGTGGCTTTGCAGGAAGTAGAATACTATACGAATCGAACAGGGGCGAATACGCCGAGGCCGATCAATAACAATATCAATATGTTGAATGAGTTGGCCTATTTAACAGGCATGCATGGAATGTTTTATGTAACTCTCGAAAAATGCTACGGCGGTAAATTCGGTAACGCTATTTTGAGTAAACACAGTTTTGACGAGACTCGTAGAATTATGTTGCCATGTGCGGCCGGTACAGAGCAACGTAATGCTGCCATTGCCGATATAAAGCTCCCCGATGGGACCGAGTTTTCGATTGTCGACACTCACATCGATATGTCTAAATTGGACAACGGCATGTCGCAAATTAAAGAAGTTAACCGTATTCCGCAGTTGGGGAAACATTATATTGTAGCCGGGGACATGAACCGTCGGGTAGGAACTGCCGAGATTAACGAATTGTCCAGCGTATGGACGTTGGCTCTCAGTCGGGAGTTCGATCATATCGGTTACTATCCGGCCAATGGGTGGGTGGTAAAAGAAACGAAAGTCTTTTCCGATAACCAGTTGTCCGACCATTATCCCATTATGGTTACCCTCGAATTTGTCAAATAACGATGTAGATAGAAGTGTATCATGTTATAATATTCAAAAATTAATTTTAATCGTCGTCTAATTAATTTCTATTAAAAACATTAAGCTATGAAACTAAGAAAAATTTACACAAGTGCAGGAATCTTGCTGCTCTCTTTATTTTGTATTGGAGATGCGGTAGCGAAAGACGCTAAGTTTGAAACAGGTGTTTCTTTCGGTAGTACAGGAGCCGATGAGCCTTACAGCTCTCTGACGGATAAAGACGGAAATTATTATATTTCGGGTATGTGCCGTGGAGATGTAGAGTTTGCCGGTGGAGCTACGATTAAAGGTCGTGGCGGTATGGATGCCGTTATCGTGAAATATGATGCCGAACTTAATTTTTTGTGGGCAAGAGCCGTGGGTGGCAGTAAAGACGATACCTTCGAACGCATTGCAGTTACCTCTGCGGGCGATATTGTCGCTGTCGGTAAAATATCGGGTGATATTACTATCGACGGTACGGACCAGACGTTGAGCGGTACGCAATCTACCGACGGGTGTATCGTCGTTTATGATAAGGACGGTAATTATAAATCGTCGGCTCAGATAAAAGCGGCGGGAGCATCTTTGTGCTATTCGGTGGCTGTGGACAAGAGCGACAATATTTTTGTGACGGGATCGACTGTCGGAGCGACCGATTTCGGAAATGAGAAAACCGTGACAATCGAGGGAAGTAATCCGGGAACATTCTTGGCTTGCTATAATAATTCTTTGGTCTGCCAGTGGGCTATTGCCGGTTCAAGCCCCGTTCAATCCTATGGCTGGGCCGTGAATTTCGATAAAGAAGAGAATATACTGCTTACCGGACGTTTCGGAACGACGTTTACAATCACCGGGACCGACGGGGAAGCGCTGACGACTGCCGTGGGCTCGGAATCTTCGCAAGACACCTATGTGGCTAAATTGTCTCACGAAGGTGTGGGACAATGGATTACGTATGTAACGAATTCCAATCGTATCGATACCCGTTCGATAGACTCCGACTCACAAGGAAATGTTTATATTTGGGGACATTGTCAGTCGGCGGTTACTCCCGAAGGACAGTCTCCTCTTGGATTTAACGGGAATTTCGATTCGTTTTTGATTAAATACTCGTCTGCCGGAGCCTATTTGGACGGTATGAATCTCGGTGGGAGCGGTCGTGATGAAGCTAAATCTCTATTTGTCGATGCAGACGACAATATTTATGTCGCCGGTAATGTGAACGGCGACGGCTCGAAAGGAGGAACTGCCGTGAATATGAATCCTCGGGGAGAGTCCAAAGATTATACGTTCAAAGGTCATGACGGTTATGTCGCTAAATATAACGGTTCTACATGGGAACTTATGCAACTGGAAAAAACGGTTACGCCCGATAATGCCAATCGGCACGAAGTCGCTTGGTGTGTAACGATGTCTCCCGATTACAATAAGGTGTATGTAACCGGATATTTTAATAATGGCGCCACCGTTTTTGACGGGGCTTCGCTCACTCTTCCGTTTGTACGGGATTATGATATTTATACGGTTCTATATTCCTATACCTTAATGGTAAAGACCAAAACGTTGGAGCCGGGTGTAGCCAATGAGCCTTATTACAACAATATCGTTGTGGATAATGTTGAGGGTGCAGTGAAGTTCGAAATCGTTTCTGGCACGCTTCCCGACGGTATTACGTTAAGTAAAGACGGTGCTTTTGCCGGTACACCGACGAAGAACGGTTCTTATACGTTCACCGTCAAAATTTCCGATGACGTTTCTTCTATTCAAAAAGAATACACGTTGGTTATTAAATCGGGAGAAGGTTGCGATGTATTCATCGTTACCGATCAGTGTCCCGATGCATACATAGGTTATCCCTATTCGCTCCAACTCGAAATAGAGGGTGAAGGTATTACCTGCGCTCTTACCGGAGGCTCGTTGCCGGTCGGCCTTTCTTTGTCGCCCGAAGGATTGATTTCAGGGACCCCGGCAGAATCCAACGAACCGGGAATTTACAGCTTTACGGTGAAAGCTACCGGAGCATCGGGTTGTGACGATGAATTGGAATTGTCGATGATACTTTCCGACGAAACTCCCAGTGGAATAAACCGTGTAAGTCTCGATTCGTTCCAAGTCTATCCTACGGTTTCTTATGGAGAAATTACGTTGAAAGCCGACTTCGGTAAGGATATGAAGGCTCGGGTAGCTGTCGTGACTCCACTCGGAACTTGTGTATGGGAAAAAACATATTACGGTGTACAACTCGATGAGGTAATTTCTACTGCCGATATGCAACCGGGAGTTTATTATCTGGTATTGTCGACAGAAGAGGGTAAATCGACCAAGCCTTTTATTGTAAAGAGATAAGTAATCGAAGTCTTTTTTCGAGATGACTCCGGTTCCTTTGAACCGGGGGCCGGAGTTATCTTGTATTCATATAATTGATAGAAATGAAAAGAAGTGAATTTTTAAGGTTGATGGGAGCCACTACGGTTGCAGCCGCTCTTTCCGATTTTCAGGCGATATCGCAGACTGTCGGAACGTTGAAGGGTGGAACGGTCGGGGCAGACAATTTAGACGACGAATTCTCGTCCGATCTGGAAAGCCAAGAGGCTGTGGTTGATAAACCGGTTACAGCGATTGTGATTGGAGCCGGAGCCCGTGGAAGAACGTATGCCAGTTACTCGGAACATTATCCAAATTCTTTGAAAATCGTAGGCGTAGCCGACATCAATACAGAGCGTAAGGAGTATATGAAAAATCTGTATCGTATCCCCGATGAGCACTGTTTCAGCGATTGGAAAGAAGTATTCAATGTCCCTAAATTTGCCGATGCAGTTATCATCGCCACACCCGATAACTTGCATTATGAGCCGGCTTTAAAGGCTATGGCTGCCGGATACGATTTGTTGTTGGAGAAACCTGTCGCCCAGTCGATAAAAGAGTGTACGGATATTTTGAAATACGCCAAGCGCTATGACCGTATTGTAGGCATTTGCCACGTCTTGCGGTATGCCCCTTATTTCATTGCGCTTAAAAAGGTATTGGATTCGGGTAAAATCGGTGAGTTGGTCAGCATACAACATATGGAATGTATTCGTTATCACCACATGGCCCATTCCTATGTACGAGGAAACTGGAAAAGCTCGAAGGACACGACTCCCATCATTATCGCGAAATCGTGCCACGATATGGATATGATGCGGTGGCTTGTGAACAAACCCTGCAAATCGGTATCGGCTTATGGAGGTTTGAAACTGTTCAAGAGGGAGAATGCGCCCGACGGTTCTACCGAGCGTTGTCTCGATTGTCCGGTAGAATCGCAGTGTCCTTATTCTGCCAAGAAGATATATTTGCAGAGGAGGCAATTCCTGTATGTGTTCGATATTCCCGATAACGATTGTAAAAACCACAAGTACGACAGCTTGATTCTCGATAAGCTCAGAACCTCCGATTATGGTCGATGTGTTTATCGATGCGATAACGATCAATGCGACCATTTCGTGGCATCGCTCGAATTCGATAACAATATTACCGGAGCCTTCTCGATGGAAGCCTTTACGGCTACCGGTGGCCGTCTTACCCGTGTTATGGGAACGAAAGGCTGGATCGAGGGAGATATGAAAAAATTTACCGTAACCGATTTTCTGACAAATAAGAAATTGGTTTGGAATAAAGATATATCTTCTTTGCCGGGATATGAAGGTCATGCCGGCGGCGATTTCGGAATCGTGAAAGACTTTGTGCTGGCCGTCGCTCATAGAGATACTTCCTATTTGACCAGTACCATCGACCTTTCCATTGAAAGCCATGTGATGGGTTTCTTGGCCGAAAAGAGCCGGGTGCTGAAAAAGAGAATCGATATGTAGGCATGAGTAACGGACCGTTAAAAAAATGTGATATGTGAATTTTAAGGTGCAAATTGAGTTTTCAAAAGATAGATAAGCGATGACGAGCCGGGCACATTGTGATAATGTGCCCGGCTTTTTATGTGTAAGATTTTATGTTACAGAGGTTTGATGACGGCTTGGGATAGATGAGCTTGGTTCATGTCTTCTTCTTTCTTTTTTTTAAGTGAAAAAAATAGATTTTTTCACTAGGGATAAAGTGCTATTTGGGGTTTTATATAAAAGGAGTTATATAAAAATGCATTTTATATCATGAAAAACGAAATAGAAACTATGAAGAACCTGTTTCAACGAAGAAGATCGATCACAGATTATAATTCTTATTAAACTATTGAAGGGGAGAGCGTTGCTTAGGAGATGGGTGTACCTGAGGCGTGAAACGTCATTCTTTTTATTTCTCGAAATCATTTTGATTTTTTAATATTAAAAATATGTGTAGCCTATGGATATAAATTTGACTGTTTCTTAATATTATTAAGAAGGGACTATTGATTTCTAAAAAATTCAAATACCGCGAAAGGCACAGTATGTATGAAAGTAAGGGGTTCGTTTCTATAAATTTTTGTATTGTATGGAGTCTTCTGGCGTCTCTGAGAATTTCGTGAGTTATTATCTCTTCTTTATTCGGTGAAACTGAATGATTAAAAATAAAAGGTTCTCCGGTAGAATCGTGTCGATATCGAATAGGATCTTGCCGGTGAGTCAATAATTAACAAAACAATTAAAAATTATCATGAGAAAAAGTGTACAGTTTTTGTTGCTGTTCTTGATGTGCATAAGCGCTTCTTGGACGTGGGCGTCGGACGCTCCCGAGCGGACCGTCTTGTTTAATATGGGAGACTATGATTCCCAATATTGGCGTATTCCGGCTTTGGTGACTGCTGCCGACAATTCGTTGGTCGCTGTGGTGGACAAACGAGGCAGCAGTTTGGGAGACCTGCCCAATACGATTTCCATTATGTCGAGAAGAAGTACCGATAACGGTAAAAATTGGTCGGAGCCGGTTGTCGTTGCTCAGGGTGGTAACGGTAAAACATATGGCGACCCGGCTGTGGTACTCGATAAAAAGACGGGAAATTTGATTTGTATGTTCGTGGGGGATCAAGGTCTATGGAATGCAACGCCATATAACCGACAAGGAATCTATGTCTCTAAGAGTACCGATAACGGTGTTTCTTGGAGCGAGCCGGTAGCTATTACCGATCAGGTGTATGCTAACCATAGCAGTTGGTATGCCGGTTTTGCCGGATCGGGTCACGGCTTATGCTTGAAAGATGGCCGTTTGATGTTTGTTTTGGCGATTCGTGCCACTTCTGCCACCGGAGTCCCTCTTCATAATTATGCTATCTATTCCGATGACGGAGGCGATAATTGGACTTTGTCGACCAATGCGGCTACGACTGCGGGAGACGAAGCCAAAGTGGTGGAACTTGAAAACGGGGATATTTTAATGAGCATCCGCAATCCAAGTAAGGGCAACCGCATTTTTTGTAAATCCACCGACCGGGGGCAGACTTGGGGCAAAGCCTATTTCGAGACTGAATTGAAAGACCCGGCTTGTAACGGCGATATCATTCGTTACTCCTATTCTACCGACGAAGGATCGGAAGGAAAGAGCCGTTTGTTGCACTCTCTTCCGGAAAGTACGACAACCCGTGAGAATGTCACGATTTATCTGAGCGAAGACGATGGTGAGACTTGGCCGATAAAGAAACGTTTGGTAGACGGTTATTCTGCCTATTCTTCTTTAACGGTTTTGTCCGATGGGACAATAGGCGCTTTGGTCGAAGAGGGTAAATGGGATAGTAATCTCCCGGGTGAAGACGGGTTCCAACTCGTGTTCTATCGATTCACGATGGATTGGCTCACTTCCGATGTTACCGAGCCTCCTGTGGTTTCGGAAGGTACATTGCAACTGAACGGTACGGATCGCTATATGCGTATTCCCTCTGCCGATGATTTTAATGTTGCTATCGGTGAATCCTACACGGTTACTTGCAAGGTGAAAATGCCTTTCTCGGGTAGTTCTTGCCGTTTTGTGTCGAAACGTTCTTATACGGGAACTGCCAATAGCGGTACTGTCGGTTGGGAAATGTGGGGCGATATGAATGCCAGTACGCGATTCTCTACCAACCTTTCCCCTGCCGGTTCGCCGTGGGGTGGTAAAGGTAACGGTACAGGTGTCACGTTCACTGAAAATCAATGGGTGCACTTGACTTGGGTTTTCGACTGGAACGAAAATACGACGAATATTTATGTAGATGGTGTATTGGGTGAATCGAAACCTCTACACGCCGATTTTCAATCTAAGTCTCTGGAAAATAACTTCGATGTTTTGGTCGGAGCCGGATATTCGAACAGCGACGGTTCGGCATCTGTTCCCGCCTATTTTATGAATGGCGAGATGGACGACCTGCGTTTCTATAACAAAGCGTTGACTTTGGACGAAATTAAAGCCGATATGGACGCTACGGTAGACGGAACGACCGATGGCTTGGTGGCTGCTTATGACTTTACCGATATTTCGGGGGTGGAAGTTTCCGATATCTCAGGTCACGGACATACGGGTACATTGGTGAATTTCCCCAATTACAGTACGCTTTATACCGTGACAATCGCTGCTCCCGACCCCGAGCAAGGGACATTGAAAGTGATGAATGGTTCCACCGAAGTGGTTAGCGGAACCGGAATACCCGAAAATACGAGGTTGACTGTCGTGGCAGAACCTGCCGACGGATACCAGCTGAAAGAAATTCGGGTGAATGATGTGGCATTGGAAAGAAACGTGAACATTTTTACGCTGACGCAAGAGACCACGGTTACCGCCGAATTCGAAGAGGCCGTACCGGCATACTGCACGTACGAAGGGAACTCGTCACATGACCAGCGGTATGTCCGCAGTATCACTATGAACGGAGGAACTTCTCCTTTCTCGGTATCGGTATATTCCACGACAAGACAAGCGGTTTATGTAGACAAGACCGACAATGTGCTCGAAGCATATGCCGGAGAGGAGATACAGCCTGTCGTTAATTGGGCAGGAGAATGGATGCACGGCTACCTCTACATCGACTACGACAAGGACTACACGTTCTCCTATACTTTGGGGAGCGACGACTATCCCACGGCCGACGGCGAGCTGGTCTCCTATACGTTTTATAGCCCGAGTGGCTCTCAGTGGGGTAAGAACAGTAAGGGCGAGAGCACGAAGCATGACAGTAGACTGGACGATGTTCCCTCCTTCACATTGCCCGAGAGTCTTGCTCCCGGCGAATACCGCGTGCGTTTGAAAATAGACTGGTGTCACTTGGATCCTTGTGGGCATCCCGATGAAATCGCCAATACCCTTACCGGCAACGGCGGCAACATCGTCGATTTCACGTTGCGTATCGTGGAACGTCCGGCCACCTACACGGTGACCTTGCCGGAGACGGTAGAGAACGGTACGCTGACCGTGATGAACGGCAGCGCAGCCCTTGTGCCCGGAGCAAACACGGTGGAAGAAAATTCGGAATTGACCATCACCGCCGAACCGGCCCAAGGATACCGGCTGGAATCGCTCACCGTCAACGGCAGCGCCTTCACGAGCGGAGATACCTATACGGTGACGGGAAATACGGAGATAGCCGTTTCATTTGCCGAGATTCCCGTTGTGACGCATATCATCACCTATTCGGTTAAGCAAGGCGAAGGAACTATCACCTTATCCAACCTCGAAGGAACCGAAACTTACCAGAGCGGAGCATCTCTGAGAGCAGACAAGTCATTTAAAATCACCTTCTCACCTGCCGAAGACTACACTGTGGAAAAGGTGATGTATGGTCCCACAAGTTTTGGTGCGATCATGGAGTTGACTTTGGACGAAAACAACAGTTACACGATGCCGGTCGAACAGTTCGTGGGCAACTACACGTTCGAGGCCTATTTCACGTACGATCCGGGAACCGGCATAGCAGAGAACGACCGAGAGGCTATATCTGCCCGCTATGCTAACGGTGTTCTCCATGTGGAGGGCGTGACGGAAGGCGAGTTTGAACTCTGCATATACAACCTCACGGGAAAACCGGTGAGAATGGCGACAGAGACGGTGGTCGACGTGGCCGACTTGGCAAAGGGTTGCTATCTCGTCAAGGTAACGACCGCAGAAGCCGAGGAAGTAGTGAAATTCATTAAGAAATAAGACAGGGGGAAAACTTCCCTTATGAACGAAGCCCGGCAGGAAAAATTTCCTGCCGGGCTTTGTCGTTTTTTCACGACGTCCCGCCCGTTTCGTCCTACGGGGCATCACTCTTTATTTCATCGCCCTGTGGAATGTGGGGCTTCGAAAGGTGTCGTGAAATGTTACTTTGAATATTTTACCCTCCTCCTTTGCTGTGCCCCGTAGTATTACGGGTGCTTTGCACAGCAAAATATAGGGGAATACATTTATTGAGATTTACTGCCGATAAGAATGAATGTAGGGCTTTCTATATGGCATCGTATGACTTTGTGCCGTTTTTGAAAACGATGGCGCCACGAACACCTATTGCACAGCCTTCCGATTCCTCTCTCTTTTCTCCTTTGACTACTATGTTAATGGTATGTTTCCCTTCTTCCAAGTTCAAGATGTGGAAGATGTTTATGTTGCGGTGTTCTTGTTTGGCATAGTAGTAAAAGCAGTCTATCGTGCGTTTGAATATACCATCGACATATACGTCGGCTTTGCCTCCGTTTTTAACCCACCAGCCTTCGATAGAAGCTCCTGTTCCTTCGAAAGTGAACGTTATTTCATCGCCGGCTTGTTCGCTATATTTCACATAACCGTTTTCGGCATCCTGCCAATTCCCTTTCAAAGTCCAGCAACTGTCTTTGTCGGCATCGACGATGGCTGCGCGTTTGCTGTATACCAAGTTGGGGAACGCATCTTCCATAGGAAGGGCAACCGGTTCTTGCAGTACGATGGAGTAACTGTCTTCGGTTACTTTACCGCCATTTTCCACAATGAGTTTTTCGGCATAATCCGCAGTGCGTTCCACCGCTTTGTTGAAAGAGTAGTTGGTGTGAACGAACGGTTTGTCTCCGATTTTTTCGATGGCTTCTCTATACTCTTGGGGGAATGCGCTGAATCCTTTGATGATACCCAAAACAGCCAAAGCGTTGGACGGGTTGCAGTCGGAGTCTTGTCCGCAGCGGGTGGATATTTCCAATGTCCTGTTTATATCTCCTTCTCCATAGAGCAGTCCTATAACGATGTAGGCTCCGTTCAGTTTGGCATCGATATTGTATTTCGTGCCGGGGTTGCAAATGTTCGCGCGAGCCCACTTGTTTTCTAACATTTGCCAGCACTTAGTCCAGTCATTGGGATTTTCTTGGTGAAAAGCGATGACATCTTCAATGATTCTGCGATAGCCGCTTTCGGCCGGTAAAGAGAGCAATGCTTTTTCGATGACAGACCGGATATCGTTCTGCAAATAGGCTTCGCTATACAGCGAGGCTACGAATGCACCGCCATACACACCGTCGCCGTAGTTCATGATATGACCCATATAATCGGCCATTTTGTTGGCCGTCTGCGGCATGCCGGGACACATGAACCCGATATAGTCGGCTTCGATTTGAAAGTCTATGTCATCGGCATGGAGGTTGAATTCGGGCTGTCCCGATTGGGGCGGAAATATGCTGTCGAAATAATTTTTGCGGGTCTGTACATTGGCGTGCCACAGTCTGAACCCGGCTGTTGCCAAAGCCTCTTGGTATTTTTTTTGTTCGGCTTGCATACCGTGTTTGTCCATTACGTCCATCAAAGTTAGCTGTACATACAAGTCGTCTTCCCACAAAGCATCTTTTACTCGGACGGGAGTCCAGTGGATAGAATCTTCATACATCTTGCCCAACGCTTTGAATTCGGTAGGGAGTCCGTAGGATACCCCTATCATTTTACCTGCCCACCCACCGGCGATTTTGTCTTTCAGAGTGTCTTTGCTGATCGTAACTTGTTGGCTGCACGCCATTAGGAAAAGAGGCATGAGTAACCCCAATCCTTTTTTCATGGTATTCATCATAAATTTTAATGTGTTAAAAGTTTATGATAAAGAGACAGAAAGGTTTGTTAAAAGGATAGTCAAGATTGAAATATATATCATTTTTTAACTTTTTATATGATAGGTAGTCTCTTTTATGTGAAAATTTTTATGCGCCTTTCTACTTCGGATAAGGCTTGTTCATAGTCCGGAGAATAGAATTTCAGTATTTTATAGATACGCAGAGCCTCTTGATAGAAAGCCATAGCATTTTCAAGGCGTCCTTCTTCCTTGATTATATCGGCGAAATTTTTGCAACATTCTGCTTTTACCCGATAGGTGTCTTCGGTAAATCCTCCGACGAGGTATTTTTCGCAGATGTCTATTGCATCGATATATAACTCTTTCGCTTTCTGCAAGTCCCCCTTATCAGTATAGCGTTTTGCGGCTTCCAGATAGTCCGATGCCGTTTTAAAACGATGGGCGTTTTTCTTGGCGATTCTTATGTCTTCTATCGTTCGAGCTTCGTCTGTCTCATTGCTTTCTTCACACTCGCCGTCTTCGTCATCTTCCTCCATGTCCTCATCGATTTCGTCTTCCTCATCTTTGTCATCGTTGTAATCCTCCTCCTCATCTTCTTCGATAGCTCCGAATTTCAAAGCGATGTCGTAGTACTTTCTCGCCTTTCGGGCTTTTCCGGTATCTGCGAATGTTTCCGAAAGGCATAGCGCTACCGAACCTAATTCTTCGCCGCATTCTCCTGTTTTCCGGTAGATGGCGTTTAGTAATTCGTAGGCTTCGAGATAGAGCGTAATGGCTGTGTCGTATTCTTCGCATACATAAAGTACGATACCGAGTTTCTTCAACACGACTGCCATTTTGTCGATATGCGGGGGAGCTGGGCAGGCATTTATTTCTCGATAAAGTTTCAACGATTTTTCAAAACATTCGCGGGCGGGTTCGGCTGCTTCCAGATTGCAATGGGTTTCGCCCAGACTGCAATAGGCTTCTGCTAAGTCGGCTCGATTGTCGTGCCCGTCGTTACAGAGAGATTCGTAAATCGATATGCATTCTTCGTATAGCTTACTCGCTCGGTCATACTCTTCGTTTGCGCTGGAAATTAGTGCTATACAGTTGGTTATGTGGGCCGTCTCTTCTCGATAGTCGGAGTCTGGGGTGTGCAGTTCCCTGAACATCGATAGTGCTTTGTCATAAGAAGGCACGGCTTGGGGTTTTTCCCAAAGCATATAGAGATCGCCCATGCGGCTCCATGTTCGTGCCATGTCGTAGCTCGTTTTGTTGTCGGTGAGCCCGCTGTATATGCTCAATGCTTGTTTGAACAGGGATTCGGCCCGGTCGTATTCCTCGGAGTCGAGGCGAGTATCTGCCCATGCATAAATCGAATCGGCGATGGATACTTTTAGATGTCCGCTTTTTTCGGCGGCATTTGTATATAGCGTTACCGCTTTCTCGAACATCTCGCCGGCCCGGTCGTTTTCTCCCATATCGACCAGCAAATCTCCGAAGTCCCGGCAGACTTTGGCATGGTCGGCGGTGAAGGAGTATGGGACTTGGGCGTGTTGCCTTTCGCGAATATCCAGTGCCTCTTTGAGGAACTTTTCCGCGTCGTCGTATTTCTCCTCGTGGCGGCAGATGACACCCAAATTTTGGAGAACGGTGGCGATTGGGTGGTCGTAAACCGGTTCTTTCGTTTGCAACCGTCTGAATATATCCAATGCTTGGCAGAAACCTTTCCTTGCCTCTTCGTTTTTGCCGAGCACATAGTTCAGCCCGCTCATTTCCATTTTTGCCGTGGCCAAGTCGGCACTATGAGCCAATGGCATGCGGGAGGCGAGATTCGCAGCCAATTGTAGGGATTTTTGTAGGGATTCTTCCGCCTTGTCGAGTTGGTCGAGCCGTGTATAAATCGAGCCTTCCCGATTTAAAATCGAGTACAGTTTGTACTCGTGTATTCTCGGAAACTCTTTGTCCAGCTCGTCGAGTATAGCGTGCGCTTGGGCTATGTATCGCAGAGCTTCTTGGGAGTGGTCCGAAAATTGCAATGCCGTAGCCATATTACAATAAATGTCGGCCAGAGCCGATCGGGAATCGGGGTCATTGTCTTTGGCGAGGAGCTCGAATCGTATGCGTGCAGCCTCGTTGAACTCCGATAAGGCTTTGTTATATTCGTCCCGGTCGGAGTAAAGTGTTCCGAGGTTATTTTTGAGACGGGCTATATCGTCGTCATATATACCCGGTTCTTCCCGGTCGAGCCAATCATAAATGTCTATGGCTTTCAAGTATTTGGATAGGCAGTGGTCGAAATCGCCCTTATCGCTGTAAAGTACGGCCATATTGTTTAATACGCCGGCGTAACCGTAGGCATACTTCTGAGGTGCTTTACGGTATAAACGTTCGTATATGCCCGACAGCCGTTCCCACGTTTCGAGGGCTTTTGTTTGTTGACCTGTATCTGTAAGTAGTACGGCATAGTCGAACAGGTATTCTGCCAATGTTTCTTCGGGCAGTCGTCCCGAAACAAGGTCTATCGCCGTCGACATGAGTTTTACCGCTTGTCGGTATCTTGATTCGTCGGCTATTCCACTGACGACGATACGAGCTTTAAGCATGTATTCTCCCGCACATCGTTCTATGTTTCGGGTGAGTTCGGCGGTTGGCTGCGCTGCTGTATCGAATTTCAATTTTGCGTTTGTGGCATCGGCTTCCATATCGTCTTCTTTGAGAACGGCTTCCGCTTTGTCGATCTCTCCTTTTTCAAACAGTTCGGCGGCTGTTCTCATACGGGGGCTGCATTCACCGCCCTGCATGCGGGCGATAGACATTGCCGTGTCTACGAGTGCCTTTTCTTGTCGTTCTATCTGTTCGGTTACACTCTCGCGTTCTTCCCTCAGATTAGCGAGCTCCTCGTCGGTCGTACGGGAACGTTGCCCGAAGAATCCTCTCCGGCCGCCTGACTCGGCATTACCGATTTCCCGATCGAGTTGTTCCTTCCGTGATTGCAGTTCTCTGTGCGTGGCATTCTCCGAGGTAAAAGGCACATTGTTCAAGTCGGCGATCGTACTGTCTCCTATTTTCACCTGCGACTCTTTTACCTCCACCTTTATCGGGGTGGTGGCCTCTACCATTTGTAATTGTAGGACAAAATGCAGTTGCATGGTGTCGAAGTTGCTGTATCGACACCAATAGTGCCCCAGCTCTTCGAGCATGAGTCGTTTGAACTCTGCCAGCTCCCGACTTTCGCTTTCGCCTGCTTCGAGGTCTTTTATATAGGTGTATATCTTGGGAGAAGCCTGCTCGTCGAACGCTTTTCGGGCGATGTTGAATTCCTCGATGGTAAATTTCCCCGCTTTTTTATGGAATAGCGCCAGAAACATGTCGCTCGCTCTCACTCGTTCGTTGTATTCGTCTTGCTTGCGCATGCCGTTGTAGGCGGCATCATAGTCTTCCCATTCGAATAATTCGATGCGTATGCCTCGTTTCTCATAAATGTTGTCCAGTTTTCTAATGAGGTTCCCGAAACGATAACGATCGGCCTCTAACTCCTCGGAGGAGGCGAGAAAAATTTTGATGACTCGGTTTGTTTTCATGGTTCGATTTATCTTGATACAGTCGATAAGCGTTCTATCGCTTGTATATGTTCAGTCCCGTATGTAGTTCGTAATTACAAATATAGTTGAATTTTATTAAAAAAACAAGGCGTTATGCGATTAAATTTGCTCAGTCGATAATTAGTGGGATATCGGATCAATAAGAAATCAGAGGAGACTGTCTTTTCATACCTCTAATCCCTTTTCTCAGAAACGATTGTTTCTTTTGTGTCTCTTCTATGTTGCTTCGCAACATAGAAGAGACACAAAGCGCCGGAGGAAATAAGGTTCGGAGCAGCACTTTTAATCCTCTCCCCCTGCTCATCGCAGATGAGATAGGGGGAGTGCCCATAGGGCGAGGGGGTTAAATATCTGATATGAACAGATTGATGAGATGTCGTTTTCAACCTTTCCGCCACTTCGTGTCATCTCCCCTGGCTAGCGCCATACCCCGCAATGCTACGGGACACGGCAAGGGAGAAGGGGGGTAGTTTCAATTTGCTGCATAGCAAATTAATTTGTAGAGGTTGATAAGCAATGTGCCGCACCCTTCCTTTGGGATTCTGATATAGTTACATTCCGGCACTGTAAACGATAGTGAGAAATGGAATACCCTCCTCCCCTGTGTTTTGCAACGCAAAATATAGGGGAGGTGACACGAAGTGGCGGAGGGGTTGATTTTTATCAAAAGCTATTCAGCTACTTTTTTACCGTTCACCGAGGAGATAGGAATGTGCTTGTCGACAAGAAATACATCGCTGAAATTCATTTCTGCCCCATGAATTTTCTACGAAATCATTGAATTTGCCGTTGGCACGATTTACGAATGACAAAGGTCGTTTCCAACATTGGAAACGACCTTTGTCTCTGTATGAGGAATCGTAATTTTATTTGAGGACTCCCAGATTTTTCCCCACTTTAATGAATGCCTTGATACAAGCGTCGAGTTCTTCCTTCTTGTGAGCGGCCGAAAGTTGTACCCGTATGCGGGCTTGGCCCTGCGGAACGACAGGATAATAGAACCCCGTTACATAAATGCCTTCGTCGAGCATTTGTGCGGCGAACGATTGCGATAGTTTGGCATCATACAGCATGACTGCACAAATGGCCGATTGGGTAGGCTTGATGTCGAAGCCTGCTGCGAGCATCTTGTCTCGAAAATAGGTGACATTCTCCATTAAGCGGGTATGGAGTTCGTCGCTTTCGTCGAGCATTTTGAATACTTCTATCCCTGCTCCTACTACGGCGGGAGGGAGCGAGTTGGAGAAAAGGTAGGGTCTCGACCGCTGACGCAACATGTCGATAATCTCTTTGCGTCCGGTAGTGAATCCGCCGATGGCACCTCCGAACGCTTTTCCCAATGTCCCGGTGTGAATGTCGATACGCCCGTACAGGTTGTACAGTTCGCTTACCCCTCGTCCTTTGGGGCCTACGACTCCTGCCGAGTGACATTCGTCGACCATGACCAAAGCATTGTATTTTTCGGCCAAGTCGCAAATCTTGTCCATCGGAGCCACATTACCGTCCATCGAGAATACTCCGTCGGTGACGATGATACGGAATCGTTGAGCCTGTGCTTCCAGCAAGCACCGTTCGAGCTCTTCCATGTCGGCATTGGCGTAGCGATAACGTTTGGCTTTGCAAAGACGCACGCCGTCTATGATCGATGCATGGTTGAGAGCATCCGAGATGATGGCATCCTCTTCGGTGAATAAGGGTTCGAATACGCCTCCGTTGGCATCGAAACAAGCTGCATAGAGAATCGTGTCCTCGGTATGGAAATAGCGGGCAATCGCTTTTTCAAGCTCGCGGTGCAGGTCTTGCGCCCCGCAAATGAACCGTACCGACGACATGCCGAATCCGTGGGAATCCATCGCCTTTTTCGCGGCGGAGATGAGCCGGGGATTATCGGATAGTCCGAGATAATTGTTGGCACAGAAATTCAACACTTTTCCGCTACGTTCGGCTATTCGAATGGCAGAACTTTGCGGCGTGATAATCGTACGCTCTACTTTATACAGTCCGTTTGCTTTTATCTCGGCAAGCTGCTTTGCCAGATGATCTTTCATTTGTGTGAACATAGGCGTTTATTTAAGGAGTTTCTTTTTCAAGTGGTCGATCATGTCTATCGACATCGATTCGAGGTCGTAGTCGGGTTTCCAGTCCCATTCGGCACGGGCGCACGAATCGTCGAGCATATCGGGCCACGAATCGGCTATTTGTTGCCGCACGGGGTCGATACGGTATTCGGCTACGAAATCGGGATAGAATTTCTTGATTTCGTTGTAGATAATTTCGGGATCGAAGCTCATCGATGCGATGTTGAACGAGTTGCGGTGTTTCAGTCTGGACGGGTCGGCCTCCATCAGCATCACCATCGCTTTCAGGGCATCGGGCATGTACATCATATCCATGAATGTCCCCGCCTTGACCGGAATCTCGAACTTCTCGCCCTTGACGGCGGCGTAGTATATTTCTACGGCATAGTCGGTCGTACCGCCTCCCGGCAATGTCTCGTAC
>OCQC01001275.1_pt1 | contig 19107 bp, 18 predicted proteins | sample 1538401 | NCBI WGS metagenome assembly OCQC01 (sample SAMN04571689, study PRJEB22368) | human gut metagenome | biome: human gut; material: stool | host: Homo sapiens | place: Luxembourg | collected 2012-08-03 | reverse complement strand
TATTCACCCTTACCTAAAAATATATATAATTAATTTATCCTGCTTCGTAAAATATATCCATATTTGCATTAAAAAGACAATTTTATTTATTTTCATAAAATCAACTCTAACCATTATAACATAAAGTCTATCAGTGTTAATAGGTTTTTTTCTTCCAATATATTGATTATTTAGCCAATGTAATGGCCATTTGATTTAAACTTATAGCAATTGGTAATATCATTGGTAATGTGATATAATTTATTACAAAGTTTGCATATAAAAATTAGCTTGTGAGGTCATATTTATGAAATATTATTTAGTAGCTTTGTTTGATGATGAATCATACAAAAATTTAAGTCCAATTCAAAAAAATCTTTCTAAGAGATATAAAGCTAATAGGAATTCTCCTATACCTTATATTCCTCTAGAGGTATTAGAAAACCCTAACATAGATAAATTAAATCTTGTTATAGACAAAGTTCTTAAACCATATAAATTTTTTAAAGTAGAATTATCTTCAAAAGTTAGTGTGTCTGATACTAGTAAAACTTTAAATTTACAAATACATGATATAGGCTATATTAAAAGATTAAGTAGATTATTATCTGATAACCTTAAACTGCATGGATTTAATACTAAAAATTTAAGTGCAAATGAAAATATTCACCTAACTCTAGCTAATATGAACTACTTTAATAAAGAAGTTAAAAGAATTGATGGACCAACTGAATTAAAGTCTAATTTATCAACATTGAAAGTAAATAGATTAGAGCTTTGGAAGATTTCTAATAATCGAAGGGAAACTTTAATTCAAACATATCCATTAAAACATTTCTAATAAATTTAATTTCCATGAAATATAAACCAATATAGATATTATAAATCTATATTGGTCTATATTTCATGGTATTTTTTTATTTTTTCAAAATTTTCAAAATTTTATTTTTTGTATTCGTTTACTCACCTTTTCAATCCCTAAATGTTTTTGTAAAATATAGTTAGATTAATGATATTATTTTAATATAGTCCTATAGGAGGATAAATTATGAACATTTTATCACTTGCAGAATATCAAAGAGATAAATACGCTAAAAAAATAATAGATGACAGCTTATCTGACTATAAACTTGCTGCCAGAAAGCATTTAGAATTACAAGTTAAGCTAAGTTCTCTAGCTCAAGAAACAAGCTGCTATAAATATTGGATTGATAATAAATCCGAATTAAATCATGATGTCATATTTGAAAAATATATTGATTTTTTAGCCCACGTTATTAATTTAGGGCTTTACAAGAACTATTTAAATTCTTATGAATTAAATTTAAGACCTAGCGATTACTGCTTAAGTGATCAATTTTTAAATTTATTTATTGATATAAATGATTTAATTATATCTCCTTCAACGGACCACTTTAATACACTTTTAGAAGATGTATTAAGCTTAGGTGTCACTTTAGGATACGATGAAGAACAAATCAGTAAGGCTTTTGAATAATATATGGTGTTTGCTTATTGCAAATGCCTTTTTTTAATATCTAAAATACATTAAATATAAAATTATTTGGCACAATATCTTTGAGGTGATATATATGTTAGGTTTTATAAGTGCCATTATTTCTGGCATTGCCATGAGCATTCAAGGCGTATTTAACACTCGTTTAAGTGAAAAAATCGGTGATATGGAAACTAACGTAGTTGTTCATGGTTCTGCCTTAGTCATAGCTATTATCCTAGTACTATTTTGGGGTAAAGGTGATTTTAAATCCATTAAAGATGTAAATAAACTTTATCTTCTTGGTGGAGCACTAGGAATTATAATTACACTTACAGTTATGCTTAGTATAAAATCATTGGGAACTACCATAGGAATAGGAACTATTTTAATAGCTCAGCTTGCTGCTGCTGGAATAATTAATGCTTTTGGATTATTTGGTAGCGAAAAAATATCTTTTTCCTTTTTTCAATTTTTAGGTTTAGGGTTGATGATATTAGGCATTATTATTCTTAAGTGGAAGCATTAGCTTTATTCTTTCAGGTATTCTTCTAATCTATTAACAAATTTAGTGATATTCTTATAATATAATACTAAGATTAATTACAGAGGTATTTTATGTTCTCTTTTAATAAGAAAATCGATCCTGATTTAAAGGCTATTATGGCTTTATATCCTAATAAGAATCATAGAATATTAATTAAATATGCTAAATTTCCAGATTTCATAGTAAAAAAAGTTTCATCTTATAAAGGTATTATCGTAAGAAAAATTGAAAGCTGTAATATTATATGTGTAAAATTAAATTCAAAATCAATAGAAAGATTATTAGAATATCCTGAAATTCAATATATATGTCTAGATCAATATTTATTTCTTTGTGGAATGAGCGTACTTTCAGCCAATAAAATACGGCTACACACAAATACTTCTTTAAGTGGCAAAAGTGTAGGAATTGGCGTTGTAGATACAGGTGTGTATCCTCATAAAGATTTAACCCTTCCTCAAAATCGAATTCATACTTTTGTTGACTTAATTAATTCTTTTACTAATCCTTATGATGACAATGGTCATGGTACTAGTATCTGCGGAATAATTGCCGGAAATGGTGAATCATCAAATGGTATCTATAAAGGAATAGCAACTAGTTCTGAACTTCATGTTTTTAAAGCATTTGATAAGCTTGGTAAAGGATTCATATCTGATGTACTATTTTCTATTGAAGAGCTTATTCTCTTAAAGGAGCAATATAATATTCGTGTCTTATGCCTTCCATTTGAATTATTAACCTTTAATAATTTTATCTATACTCTATTTGATAATATTTTTATAAAAGCTGTTAATTCCTCAATTATTCCTGTCCTTCCTAGTGGTAGCAATAGAAATGAAGCTAGCACCATTACTGGTCCTGCATTAAGTCCACATTGCATAACTGTTTCTGGACTTGATACTTCTGGTGAAATAAAATCCTATGCTTATTCTTCCTGTGGAGATGTGAAGAAGGATATTAAGCCTAACTTTTCTGCTGCTTGTGTAGATATTGTTTCTCTCAATAGCAATATATCTTTTGTTCCTGAAAAAAATAATATAAAAATGTATGCCCCTAAACTTGATTCATCATATAAGTCTTTTTCTGGAACTTCACTTTCTGCTGCTTTTATTTCAGGTGTATGTGCTCTTTTATATGAAAAAAATCCTGATTTAACTTTTGATGATATAATTTCCACATTAAAACTAAATGCCGATGTTATGAATATTGAAACCTACAAACAAGGCTGTGGTAAAATAAATTTAAGTAAACTTCTAAATTAAAAGCCTATATCTCAAAATATTAATTTTGAGATATAGGCTTTTAATTTTTTCATTCTATAATTTATAATAATATTGAACTAAATTCATAACATATATTGAGCCGGATCCACAGGATTTCCCCCTACTCTTAATTCAAAATGAAGGTGAGGTCCCGTACTATATCCTGTTGTACCAACAGTTCCTAATAATTCTCCATGTCCTACATACTGTCCATTTGAAACAGATATTTCATTTAAATGAGCATAATATGTCTGCATATCATTTTCATGTTGAACTATTACTAAGTTTCCATATCCACCATTATTATATCCGGCAAACACTACTGTTCCTTCATAAGCACTATGTACTTCCTCACCTAAATTTTTAGCTAAATCAATACCTTTATGATAGCCTCCAGTTCTTGCTTCACCAAACACTGAAGTAACGGATGCATCTTTAAGAGGATTATTTAAAAATCTAACTCCATCATAATAAGGATTTTTTATCCCCTTTTTTACTACACTTGGTTTTGCTTCCTTAATCACTACTTCATTAATAATATTTTCTGAAATCTTATTGATACCGCTATAATACTCTTTGGTATATATAACTTTCCTTCCACTCTCCCCTTTTTCTAAAATACTTTCACCCATATATAACTCATCACTTTTCTCTTCTACTACTGCTGGCGCAATGCTTTCTTCGTGATTATTGATAACTTCCATTTCCATATTTAAAAGATTTTCATTTATTACTACTGCATCATATAAATCTTCAGCAATTTCCCCACTACTTTCTAGTTTTGCTATACTTACTTTTTCAGGAATTGCTTTTAAATTATTATTCACATATACCTTTAATACATTTTTACTATCAATACCTAACTCATTTATATAGCTTAAACAGACCTTTTGTAATATTTCATCACGCTCTTCTTTATTACTAACATAACCAAAGACACTATCTGCTACTTGTATCTTATAGCCATTAACTTCCACATTAAAACTATCAGCAATTATAGTTGCTGATGAAGCCATGCATTTTATGGTGCTTAAATCGTCCAGATCATTACTACTGATGATATTTCCACTTAAAACTTCTACAGCTGTACCACTTTCTAAAGAGTTTATGTCTATATCTTTAATAATTATTTCTTTTATTGCAAATACTACAAAAATAATACAAATGACAGTTATAGTGTATTTGAGCACTGACTTTATATCATCTTTTTGTTTTGAATCCATTACTAATCCTCCTTTGTAACTTTTCAGCACATCAATTAATTTTCCCATTTTAAAAGTTATTATTCATAATTAATATTTTTAAGCTTAGTTGAGGCTTTCATTTAGCTTTGCTATAATTAATCTAGTTATTACACCAAGAAAGGTAGCGAAAAATTATGAGCACATTTATGCTAAAAAATAAACATATAAACTTTACTCCTGTAAGTAACATATTTATCGAGAAATATATGCCTAATGCCCGTGGTGAATTTGTCAAGGTATATCTGCTACTTCTTAAATATAATGTTGCAGGCGAAATGGGAGTCAGTTCATCTATTATAAGTGCAAATCTTAACATCTTAGAATCTGATGTTATAAATGCTATTAATTATTGGAATGATGAAGGTGTAATTGAATTAGTCCCAATAGATAAAATGGGGAATTTTAATATAGAATTTATAGATTTATCCAAAGAAGATAAGACTCAAAATAAAGAAGTAAATTTACTAGAAGCCCTTAATAATAATTCAAGAAAAGATATGCTAGCAGATATTGAAAGACTTTTAGGGCGTCCTCTATCCCCTGTTGAAATGACAAATTATTTAAGTTGGGAAGAAGATTATAATTTATCTACAGAATTGACTCTACTTCTATTAGAATATTATATTCAACGTGGTAAAACTGATTATCGATATTTAAATAAAATAGCTCAATCATGGCATGAAATGAAAATTACAACACTAGAACAAGCTCAGCACTATATTACTATGAACGAAGATAAATGGGCAAAAATACGCCATATCTTAAAATACTTAGGAATTAATAATACTGAAATCATGAAGCCACAAGAAAAAATGCTAGAAAAATGGATTATGGAATTTAACTTCCCTATTCCGGTAATAGAAGAAGCCTGCAATAGATGCTTCAAAAGATTAAATAGAGCTGAATTTAAATATATTGATGGAATTTTATCTAATTGGAATAAAAATAATTTAAAAACTCTTGAAGCAATTGCTGAAAAGGAAAATAAACTATCTCCTTCATCTATAAATAAAAGTAATTATACAAGTAATAATAGTAAAAGGATGAATAACTCTAATATTAATGTAACTGCTTCTAAAGCTCATGATACTTTAGAGCAAGAATTATTAGGATGGTATGATAATGATTAAAGGATATCAACAAAAAATAACTGAACTATATGAAAAAATACAAGAAGATGAAAAGAAGGCCTTAAGACGTAGAAAAGAAGAAATCAAACTTACGGTTCCAGAAGTTATGGAACTAGATAATGAAATTCAAAGGCTTTCTATCTCTTTACCAATGTCAATTTTACGTGGAATTCCCGAGGAAGAGCTTAATGCTGTTCGTGAAAAAATAACTAGCCTTAGGGAAAGAAAATATGAATTACTTACAGCTAATGGTTATCCTATGGACTACTTAACATTGCATTATCAATGCAATAAATGTAAGGATACAGGATTTATTGGCAATAAAAAATGCAGCTGTTATAAATCAAAACTAGTTAAATTATATTATCAGACTTCAGAACTTGAAAATTCTTTACGTAATTGTAACTTTAAAAACTTTAATATTAATTTATTTTCTTCTACCTATGATAATAACCATAAATATACCCAAAAAAAGAACATGGAAATGATCTATGAATTTATTATTGGTGCATATCTTCCTAACTTTGAAAAAAGTAATACTAATTTATTATTTTATGGTGAATCGGGTACAGGCAAAACCTTCTTATCATGGTGTATTGCTAAAGAATTATTAGATAAAGGTTATTTAGTAATCTACAAGACTTCTGATGAGTTAATTAAAGACTTAAGATCTATTGCTTTAGAGAATAATTCTACACTATTAGATCTTCTTATTAATTGTGATTTGCTTATCATTGATGATTTAGGTGCTGAACAAGTTACTGATTTTGCTACTAATGAATTATTTAATTTAATAAACAAAAAGCTTTTAAATAATAAAAAAATGCTTATCTCTACGAATTTAAGCTTATTAGAAATATCAAATATTTATACTACTAGACTATATTCTAGATTACTTGGTAATTTCAAATTATTTAAATTCTACGGAGATGATGTAAGAATAAAACTGAATATTTCTAAAAAAAGGCCTTAATTTTAATGAGAAAAAAGTAAGAGTTTATCATAAACTCTTACTTTTTTTCTGTATAATTTAAGTGTTTACTATATAAAATTTAGCAAAATAAAAAACTCTAGAAAAACTAGAGTTTTTGGAGCTGGCAATAGGAATCGAACCTACAACCTGCTGATTACAAGTCAGCTGCTCTACCGTTGAGCCATGCCAGCATATTATAACCATAGAAACTATTATATTTTCATTTTAAATTTAAATGGCGACTCAGAAGGGGCTCGAACCCTCGACCTCTGGCGTGACAGGCCAGCACTCTAACCAACTGAGCTACTGAGCCGCATTTATGGTGGAAACAACAGGGATCGAACCTGTGACCCTCTGCTTGTAAGGCAGATGCTCTCCCAGCTGAGCTATGCTTCCATAAACAAATTTAAAATGGTGACCCCTAGGGGAATCGAACCCCTGTTACCACCGTGAAAGGGTGGTGTCTTGACCGCTTGACCAAGGGGCCTAGGTTTTTCATTTCTCTGTCCTTCAGGGTTGTTCCCCCGAGCACATTAACTATGATACTTGAAATCTGAAAAAGTGTCAACACTTTTTCTTCATTTTTTTTATTTTTTTTTTATACCCCCTCATACAAATCCCTCTAATCTAGCATTTTTACTAGGTTTTCAGTATTCTTCAGCTTTTCTATAGCAAGACCATATCTTGATAAAATTCGTTCTTTTTCCTTAATTTCTTCTTGAATTTTATTAATTTCAAATTTACATATTTCTAAAAATTCTTTTTCTTCAACTACCTCAATAGATATATTAAATCCACTTTTTTTAAAATTTTGACCAGAAGCAATAATCTTTACTGGTATCTTATAATTAATAACAGCTAATATTTCTTTTTCCCAAATACCTCTCTTATTTACTTCATATTTATCCTTAAGTAAGTTTAAATTATCAAAGATAATATCAAGCTCAGCTTCTATACTTTCCAATAAAGCTTTATATAATGCTATAGATATTCCTCTATTAAGCTTTACTTTTAGAAAATCACTATACTTTATTAAAAATTCATCTATTTCTGTCTGTTTAATATACTCTACATCATCTTTTTTAAATACTTTTATACCAGTAGAACTTGGATAATTAACCACTACTTGATCGTAATTCATCCTGCGGACCTTAAATTCTCTTTCAAACTCCTCTAAGTCTTTATTAATTATTTTTGCTAACAATAATATCACCTCTTACCTAGTATTCCATAGTTTAATTACTTATATTACTGTGATAAAATCTAAATAAAATTAACTTTAATAATGAAAACCCACATTATTACTTAAGGAGTGTTTATTTTGATTCATCATGAATTATTAATTGTTGGCGGTGGCGCAGCTGGCTTAATGGCTGCTGTAACCGCAAAAGATTTTGGTATAGATGTTGCAATACTTGAAGCTACTGATAGGATTGGTAAAAAAATATTGGCTACAGGAAATGGACGCTGTAATATTTCTAATATTTCCATTGCAGAACCTTTTATTAATTATCATAGCAATAATGACAATTTTTATTATGAAACTTTAAAAAGTTTTTCTGTCAATGATACTTTAGATTTTTTCTTATCTTTAGGCCTTCCTATTATAGAATTACAAAGTAGCAAACTTTATCCACAATCTCTTCAAGCATCTTCAGTTGTGGATATCTTTAGATTAGCTTTAGAGGACAGAAATATTCCAGTTTATACAGAATGTAAAGTAAAAGATATCCACAGAGGAAAAGTTTTTAAGTTATCCACAAATAATGAAGCGTTAAAATTATTCACATGTGATAAACTACTTTTAACTTGTGGAGGAAAAACTGCACCTAAAACTGGATCTGATGGCACTGGATATTATTTATCAGAAAAACTAGGACATAATATAATACCTCAGCTTCCTGGAATCGTCCAGTTAAAGCTAGATTATCCTCATCTTAAATCACTATCTGGTGTAAAATTTGATGGATATGCTTCTTTACTTATTGATGGAAAAGAAGAGCGTAGATATTTTGGTGAAATATTATTCACAGATTACGGAATATCAGGTCCACCAATACTACAACTTTCTGGATTTGCATCACAAGCTTTATCCAAAGGTAAAAAAGCAGAAATAGTAGTAGATATGCTACCAAGATATACTGTTGAATCCTTAGAGGACTTTATTGAATGCCATTTTGCTATGCTTTCTTATAGACCTGTAATTGATGCTTTAATTGGCGTAATCAATAAAAAACTTATACCTACTGTATTAAAAGAAAGCAAGATAGAAGATTTACATATGCCTTGCTATGAACTTGATTGGAAGGAAAAAAAATCTCTTATTAATACTTTAAAAGAGTGGAAGTTTACCTGTGTAGGAACTAATGATTTTAACCAAGCTCAAGTGACCATTGGTGGCATAGATACTACTGAAGTAAATCCTTCAACACTAGAATCAAAACTTATTCCTGGCCTTTATTTTGCTGGCGAACTTTTAGATGTTCATGGTGACTGTGGTGGCTTCAATCTTCAATGGGCATGGAGTTCAGGACACAGAGCTGCTGAATGCATAGCCAAAGCATAGATTAGATAATGTAAAATTAAAAATGAAAAATTAAAAATGAATGAAGGGCTGTATCGAAAGTTATTTCGATACAGCCCCTTCTTATTCCCATTTTGAGACGAAAACAGTCAATTCTTTACCGTCTTTATCTTGGATATTACTTAATACTAATAAATTATCTTCATTTTTATGAATTTCACAGACACATTTAATTTCATCATTATAATAACATTCATGCTCAAATAGTATATCTATTTCTTTTAGCTCATATTCCTCTCTAATCTCCTGTGGAACACTATCCATAAACCATTGTACATACTTAACATTATTGACATGTTTATTGAAATCTATATCAGAATATCTAACCTTAAAATTGCTAACATATTCATTATTTTTTACTTTTTCTAGCCTTTCTAACCTGCCTATTAAGTTTTTGCCAGTGGACCCCTTATCAACATTATAAGCTTTGTATTGATCATCAGTAATTTTTACAGCTCTTCTCTTAACAATATCAATTAATAAGAATAATGCACTACCTTCTACTATCTTAATATTATTTTCATCATATATTTCATAAGTTCTTAAAGCATAAAATTTCTTAAATTCTTCTGCAACAGTCTTTACTTTTATTTTTTCTTCATACTTTGGATATCTATTTATCTTTATATTATATTTATAAAATACCCATGTAAGATTTCTTTCTGTTAAGTATTCCATTCCTACATTTAAGCTTTCTGCATGCTTATTTCCTACATCCCCCAAAAAATTCATTATGCTTTCTAATGTACAATTTAAGTTCTTATCACATTCATAATAATGAATTTCATACATCTTTTCATAACTTATTCCCATAATTCTACCCTCTTTCTCATAGTATTTATTTTAGAAGTATAAAAATAGGTATAGATTTATATCTACACCTATTCCTTTATTTATTTATTTGTTTAATTTTGCTAACAGCTCTTCTATATCAAGTCCATGAACTAATGCAGCTTCTTCAACTGTTTCCATTTGTGCAGATGGGCATCCAACACATCCCATACCAGCTGATGCTAAAACTTCTATTTTCTCAGGATAATTCTTTACAATTTCACCGATTGTCATATCCTTAGTAATCATTTTCTCACTTCCTTTAGTAGCATTTTTTATATAACTGTATATATTTTACATAATATAAAATTTATTTTCAATATTTTCCAAATATTATATTAAAATAATATTTTAACTACTAAACTAAATACTAATATAGACCACTATTATTACCATTATTATTTACATCATTTAAAATATTATCTACATTTATTCCATATCTTATAGAAACATCTTCTACTGATGACAATTGATTTTCTGTATTACCATAGCAAGGTATACCATAACTATTGAATATATCAATTGCACTTGGATTTTCCGCTAAAATTTGACTTATAGTACTATTTTTATCAACCACAAAGAATCACCTCTAACTTTTTTATATTTATAGGCTTTCCTTTATGGTTGATATTTATACTATATTTCTTTTACTCTTATAGTTTGACTTCTCTTTGGACCAACAGATACTATTGATATTCTTGTATCCGTTAATTCTTCAATTCTATTTAAGTATTTTTTTGCATTTTCATGAAGCTCATCAAAAGATCTAGCATTAGCTACTGATTCATCCCATCCATCAAATTCTTCATAAATAGGTTCACATTTTGCTAAATCCTCTAAGCTTGCTGGGAAATAATCTATTACTTCACCATTAAACTTATAACCAGTACATACCTTTACTTTATCTAATCCAGCTAATGTATCAATTTTTGTTACAACTAAAGATGTTAATCCACTAACTCTTACAGCTGTCTTTAATATAACTAGATCTAACCATCCACATCTTCTTGAACGACCAGTAGTTACACCATATTCATGACCTTTTTCTCTAATCCATTCACCAGTTTCATTTTCTAATTCTGTAGGGAAAGGTCCTTTTCCAACTCTTGTAGTATATGCCTTAGCAATACCTACACTATTAGTTATCATATTAGGGCCTATACCAACACCACTTGCTACTCCCCCTGCAGTTGTATTAGAAGAAGTTACATATGGATATGTTCCATAATCAATATCTAAAAGCATTCCTTGTGCACCTTCAAATAATACATTTTTATCTTCTTTTATCTTGTTATAAACTACTACTGAAGTATCTTGTACAAAAGGTGCTATTTTTTCAGCATATTTGCTATATTCTCTATGAATTTCTTCAAAATCTAATGCTTCTCCACCTAATACTTGTGTTATATATTTATTTTTTGCTTCTAAATTACTTCTTAGCTTTTCTTCAAAAACTTCTTTATTTATTAAGTCACAAACTCTTATACCGCTTCTTTCAAACTTATCAGTATAACAAGGACCTATTCCTTTTCCTGTTGTTCCTATATCATTCTTTCCTCTTGCAAGTTCTTTTAGTTTATCTAGAACCTTATGGTATGGCATTATTATGTGAGCTCTATCACTTATAACTAATTTTTCTGGTGTTACTCTTACGCCTTCTTTTTCTAGATATTCTATTTCATCAAATAAAGCTACTGGATCTACTACTACTCCATTACCTATTACATTTAATTTTTCATCATGTAATATTCCTGAAGGTATTAAATGAAGTTTATATTGCCTATCTTCAACTTCTACAGTATGCCCTGCATTATTTCCACCTTGATATCTGACTATTACTTCAGCCTCTTCTGCTAAATAATCTGTCATTTTTCCTTTTCCTTCGTCGCCCCATTGAGCTCCTAAAACAATAAATGCTGACATAACATCTGCCTCCCTTTTAAAAATATTGCCTTATTTTATAACTTTTTAATAATCTCTTACCTATCCATACTATCAAAGTAATTATAAACTTTCAAGATTTTTGCGAATATTTATTTGCTTTGAAAAATTATAATTCGTTAGGCATTGTTTATATACGTGTTAATTTTATACTTTTATTTTAAATATTAAATTTTTCTTTTGTTTTCACGAACTTTACATTTTTACTGCCCTAAATAAAAAAATGAGCTAGATAGCACTAACTCATTACATTGTTTTTGATTTTTCTGCACACTTTTCTACAGCACTGATGACTGCATTTCTAAAGCCATTCCTCTCAAGCTCTAAAACTGCATCAATAGTTGTTCCTCCTGGTGAGCAAACAGAATCCTTAAGTTCTCCTGGATGCTTTCCTGTCTCTAATGCTAATTTAGCAGATCCTAATATGCTTTGTTCTGCTAGCTTATATGCCTTAGCCCTTGGTATTCCTAGTTTAACTCCTGCATCAGCCATTGCTTCTATAAACATAAATACATATGCTGGTGATGATCCACATAGAGCAATAAAGGCATGGAAATCTTTTTCTTCTAATAATTCATATTTACCAAAATAATTAAATAAAGAACAAACTTCTTCTAGTTCTTCCTTATGAATATTTTTATTCTTACATATAGCTGACATACCTTCACCAACTAAAGCTGGTGTATTAGGCATAGTCCTTATTAATTTTACCTCAAATCCAAAATACTCTTCTATTTGCTCAATAGTAACACCAGCTGCAATAGATACAATTATTGCTTCCTTGCTTACTACATCTCTGATTTCTGCTATAACTTCCTTAAAGAAGTGAGGCTTCACTGCTAAAAATATAATATTGGCTTTTGCTGCTACTTCCTTATTATCATTAGTTGCTTTTACTTCAAATTCTTTCTCTAGCGCTTCTTTAGATGCTTCTGTTTTAGCTGAAACAATTATATTTTCTTTTTTTATTTCTCCACCGCTTATAAGTGATCCTAACATAGCTTTCCCCATGTTTCCGCATCCTATAAAACCAATTATCTTATTTATCATAAAAATCCACACCTCTTCATTTTATTCTGTATGAACTAAATCTAAATCTGCAAATTTAGAGTGAGCTCCAATCCATGCCATTTTAACTGTTCCAACTGGGCCGTTTCTTTGCTTAGCTATAATACATTCACCAATATTCTTTTCTTCAGTTTCTTTATTATAATATTCATCTCTATATAAGAACATAACAACATCGGCATCCTGCTCAATTGATCCTGACTCTCTTAAGTCAGAAAGCATAGGTCTATGGTCAGCTCTCTGCTCTGGCGCACGAGATAGCTGTGACAGTGCTATTACTGGACATTCCATTTCCTTAGCCAGTGCCTTAATGGATCTAGAAATTTCAGATACTTCTTGTTGTCTATTGTCATTACCTGAACTACCAGACATAAGTTGTAAGTAGTCTATAAGAATCATATCAATTCCATGCTCCATCTTAATCTTTCTACATTTAGATCTCATTTCCATAACTGTAATACCAGCTGTATCATCTATGTAAATTTTAGCTTTTGAAAGTGGTCCTGTTGCACGGGCAATTCTTTCCCAATCATCATCATCTAAATTACCTGTTCTAAGCTTTAGCATATCAACATTGGCTTGAGAACATAAAAGCTTATAAGCCAATTGTTCCTTAGACATTTCCAGTGAAAATATTACTACGCTTTTTCCTTCTTTTAATGCTGCATTTTCTGCAATATTCAATGAAAATGTAGTTTTTCCCATAGAAGGTCTCGCTGCAATAAGAACCATATCCCCTTTTTGGAACCCTGAAGTCTTGGCATCTAAATCTTTTATCCCTGAACCAACTCCAGTTATTTCTCCCTTATTATTAAACAGCCTTTCTATTTCTAAGAATCCTCTTTCCAAAACTGCTGAAAGTGGTTCATATTCTTTCGAATCTTTATTTTCTGCTAAATCAAAAATTTTCTTTTGGGCAATATCTATTACTTTTTCAACATCACCGCCATTATTATAGCTTTCTTCTATAATAGCTGTAGACGTCTTTATAAGTTTTCTTAAAGTAGATTTTTCTTCAACAATCTTTATATATGAACTTAAATTAGCTGTAGTTGGTACAGATGCACTAAGCTCTGATATATATGTAACTCCACCAGCTTTCTCTAACATATCCGCTGATTTAAGATGCTCTAATAATGTAACTAGATCCACAGCCATATCTTTTGCGTACATTTCTCTAATGGCCTTATATATGACCTTATGTCCATCTCTATAAAAGTCTTCTTCTTCTAGCTTTTCAAATACCTTTGCTATAGCTGTCTTGTCAATTAACATTGCTCCAATAACAGACTGCTCTGCTTCGATACTTTGCGGCAAGCTTCTCATCATAGGTGCGTCCATAAAGCATTCCTCCCTCCAAATATTTTTTTGCAATAACACTATTATATAATATTATACTTTCATTTTATATATAAACTTTTTTACCTAAATTCATCATTCTTAACTCATAATTTTTGAATAAAAAAACGAAGCATTAAGCTTCGTTTTTTATTCAAACACTATTTCCATAAGCTCTTCAATGTCGCTTACTGCTCTTACTTCTATATCATTAAGTCCAAGTGGAATTTCTTTTTCATTATCCTTTGGTACAAGAACAAGCTTAATTCCCTTTCTTCTTGCGCCATAAATTTTTTCAAAGATTCCTCCTACAGGCTTAACCTTTCCTCTTAAAGAAATTTCACCAGTGATAGCTACATCCTGACGTATCTTTCTATTTAAAAGAGCACTGATGATACAAATAGTAATTGCTGCTCCTGCTGAAGGTCCATCTATTTGTCCTCCACCAATAACATTTACATGTATATCATATTCCTTAATATCTTTATCTGTTATCTTTCTAATAACTGATGCAGCATTAAATACTGAGTCTTTTGCCATAGAACCAGCTGTGTCATTAAACTTAATTGTACCAGCACCTTTTTTCTTAGCATGGAATACAGTTGCTTCTATTTCTATTGTAGAACCTAGGAATCCACTTACACCTAAACCATAAACGTGGCCCACTTCTCCACTTTCAAGATTTTTTAATATTTCAAAAGGAGTATATCTTCCTATAGATATTACTTCTTCAACATCTCTTAAAGAAATTACTTTTTTATCTACTTCTTCTTTATTATATAATGAGTATCCATAAGCATCTGATAATATATTTACAGCTTTTCTACCTTCAATGGTATATTGACTTATTAAATGTGCTACACCATCTTCTAATGTTACCTCAAGCTTCTTAGCTGCATTATTTACTATTCCTTCAATGTCCTTTGATGATAATGGTTCAAAATATACTTCTGTACATCTTGATCTTAAAGCTGGATTGATTTGTCCTGGTTCCCTAGTTGTTGCTCCAATTAATACAAAGTCTGCTGGAGCTCCATTATCAAATAAGTACTTTATATATTTAGGAATGTTCTCATCATCTGGATCATAGTAAGATGATGAAAACTCAACTCTCTTATCTTCTAAAACTTTTAAAAGCTTATTTTGTAGAATATCATCTAATTCTCCAATTTCATCAATGAATAATACTCCACCATGAGCTTCTGTAACTAATCCTGTCTTTGGCTCTGGTACTCCTATTTCAGCTAGATCTCTCTTGCTTCCTTGATAAATTGGATCATGTACTGAACCTAAAAGTGGATTTGTTATTTCTCTTGGATCCCATCTTAAAGTAGTACCATCAACTTCAACAAATTTTGAATCTTCATCAAAAGGAGTAGCTTTTAATTTTTTTGCTTCTTCTAAGGCAAGTCTTGCAGCTGATGTCTTTCCTACCCCCGGTGGACCATATAAAATTATATGTTGTGGATAAGGTGATGCCATCTTAGATAAAAGTGACTTAATGGCTCTTTCTTGGCCTACTATTTCTTCAAATGTTTCCGGTCTTAAAAGAGACATTACATTTTTATTTATCTTCTTAGCATCTAATGCTTCTAGCTTTTCAAGCTTGCTATTAGTTTTTGAGTTTTCAATGCCTTTTTGCTTCTTCATAATAGATAACTTTAATTCATCCATAAATTTATCTTGTCTCTCAGCTAAGGCTTTTTCAACTTCCACTTCAATTTTATTTTGAACATACTTTTTAGCAATATTTTCTGAGATCCAATATACTACATCTTCTAAAACCTCTACTGCTTCACTATCACTTGGAACTACCTTAGCTCCATTTCCATCTGATGCAATAACATTTAGTGCATATATTCTCTCATTTATATCTGTGGAATTAATATATTTCTGTAATTTAAATCTTACTGTCCTTGCTCTTATTGCTCCTTCATCAAGAACATTTTTTAATATATCAAAAAGTACATTTACTTTTGCTTCTAAAGGTAAATCACTTTCTAATATATTTTTAAAATCTAATTTTTCATTAAATGAATTCAAATTTAGTCCTCCTTATTGTTTAGGAACAATAACAACCTTCATCTTTGTTGAAACTTCAGGATATAGTTTAACTTCAACATCATATCCTCCAGCAACTTTTATTGTACCTATAACAACTTTCTTCTTATCTATTGATAAATTGAATTTGCTATTTATAGCTTCTGCAACATCTTTGTTAGTTATTGCACCAAATAATCTTCCACCATCTCCTGCTTTAGCTTCAATATTAACTTCCTTACCTTTTAAATCAGCTGCTAACTTTTGAGCTTCTTCTAATTCTGCAAGTTTTTTCTTTCTTTCATTTTCTTTCTTAGCATTAAGAACATGTAATTCATTAGCAGTTGCTTCCGTAGCTAATTTTTTAGGAAATAGATAATTTCTTGCATATCCATCTGATGCTTCTATAACATCACCTTTTTTACCTAATTTTTTAACGTCTTGTAGTAATATAACTTTCATATTATGCACCTATCCTTTAAAGTTTTATTCTTTATTGTTTTCTTATTATAATTATATCTATATTTTACTATTTCTTAAGGTCTCTATGTTAAAATAATAAAGTTTTTTTATTCTTTCATATTTCTAGCTATAGATTCTTTAAGAAGGCTTATTGCTTCATTCATCGGCATATGTAGCTTAGCTCCTGCCATATTCATATGACCTCCGCCGCCAATTTCTTCTAATACAACTTGCACATTTACATCTCCAACAGAACGTCCGCTTATAGCAACACTTCCATTTGATTCACTTAAAACAAAGCATACATCTATGCCTGATATATTTAAAAGTTCATCGGCTGCCCTAGCAACAATTACTGTATTAGATGTAGAACTTGGGCAAACTGCTATGGCAAGATTATTCTCTACTTCTGCATTCTTAATAGTTTCAGCTATAACTAAATAATCTTCAAAACTATCAGCAAACATTTTTTTAACTTCTAAAGTATCTGCTCCTAGTTCTCTTAAAAATGCTGCTGCATCAAAAGTCCTCACACCAGATTTAAACTGGAATCCTTTTGTGTCCATAACAATACCAGCTAAAAGCCCTTCTGCCTCTAAAGGCTTTATAACAGGCTTTTTAAGTATATATTGTATTATTTCTGTAACCATTTCTGAAGTTGATGAAGCATATACTTCAATATAATTTAATAATGCACCTTCAATAATATCAGGGCTTCTTCTATGATGATCTATAATTATTTTTCTATTAATTTTTTCTACTAAGTCTATATTTTTAACATATCCTTTATTATGAACATCAACAATTATTAAAAGTGATTTATCGTTTATATATTTTTCTGCTTCTTCACCAGTAATAAACATATTGTCATAGGAACTATCTTTCTTTAATTGCTCTAGATAATATTCTATGGCATTAATGTCCTGCTCTAATATTATATTACAATTCTTCCCCAATTGCTTAATAGTAGTCCAAAGACCTACTGATGCTCCTAAACAATCCATATCTGGACTCTTATGACCTATTATAAATACATTGCTGCTTTCAAAAATTAGTTCCTTAATAGCTTGAGATATAACCCTTGCTCTAACTCTTGTTCTCTTTTCCAGCTCTCTAGTATTTCCACCAAAAAAATGAATCTTGTCATTATTTTTTACAACGACTTGATCTCCACCTCTACCTAAGGCTAATTCCTTAGCCATTATTGCAAAGTTATAGTTTTCCTGTGGTGAAACTCCCCCTCTTCCAACACCTATACTTAAAGTAACTTCTAGTTTATTTCCTATATCAATACCTGATATTTTTTCTAATATATCAAATTTACAGTTTATTTCATCATTTATGTACTTATCCTGTACTGATAAAACATATTTATTTGACTCATATTTTACTATCATAGCCTTAAGTTTCTGTCCATATGCATTTATAGCTTTTTCTACTTCTGCCACAAGCATAGGTCTATTACTTTCTTCAGTTCTTTCCAAAGCTTCTGATAAATTATCTACTTCAATAAGCACTACACTTTCCTTTGTAGCATACAGGTCTCTTAAGTTGCTAACTTCAATAAAATAAACTATATATAAATTGTTTGCTTTATCTTCATCATATTTTATTTGATTAGCATATACACTGTAAAATCCTTCTTTAATTTTAACTCGTTGCTTTAAATCTTTATCACATTTTAATAATTTCTGTAAATCTAAATTTCTTGCTATAGATAATATACTTTGTTCTTCTATATCTTGATTGCTTAATTCCTTTTTAAATCTCTTATTTCCCCATACAATTTCACCATTTTCATGGATTAGAGCAATTGGGTATGACATATCTGAAATATTATCATTTATATTAAGCTTTATTTTTGATGTTATTAAATTTGATTGATCATTTTCCTTATTTATAGCTATAATTTCATATAAAATAATGAATAGCATTATTACGAGAAAAATAGTTGCTAGAAAAAAATTATAAGTGTAAAAAGAAATAATACTTGCTGAAATTATTGCAGCACATATTAAAAAAATATCATACTTTTGTAGCTTTTCTTTCATTGAAAGCCTCCTAAATTTATATTAATACCTTTTTTTAAGGTGATTTTGAAGCTTACTTAGATTTTTCCCCTCTTTTTCATATGAATGACCTTCATTTATCCCAATTTTTAATTTCTTACTCATATCATCATCTACTTCATTGCAGCTATACCCTAATTT
>OCQC01001271.1_pt1 | contig 19151 bp, 20 predicted proteins | sample 1538401 | NCBI WGS metagenome assembly OCQC01 (sample SAMN04571689, study PRJEB22368) | human gut metagenome | biome: human gut; material: stool | host: Homo sapiens | place: Luxembourg | collected 2012-08-03 | reverse complement strand
TCAAGATGTGGAGTTTTTGCTAAAACAGATATCCAACCTTTAATAAATGAAGGAGCAGAAAAAGCAGATATAGCCGCATCAATCTTCCAAGCTGTTGTAAATCAAACAATTAGTGGATTAGCTTGTGGAAGACCAATTAGAGGAAATGTAGCATTTTTAGGTGGACCACTTACATATTTACCTGAATTAAGAAAGAGATTTGTAGAAACATTGCATTTAACTCCTGAGCAAACTATTGTGCCAGAAGAAGCACATTTATTAGTTGCTAAAGGCGCATGTTTAGATGCTAAAGATATGACACCAATTAGTGTAGAAAAATTGAAGAGTAAAATACAAGTATTAAGACAATCTCATGATACAACTTCACAACCTTTAAAACCACTATTTACAACAAATGCAGAGTATGAAGAATTTAAAGCTAGACATGATAAAGATAAAGTAGAGAAAAAGAATTTATCTGAGCATAAAGGTGATTGTTTTATAGGAATTGATGCTGGTTCAACAACATCAAAATTGGTTGTAACAGATAGAGATGGAGCTTTATTATATTCAGCATATCAAGGAAATGGTGGAAAACCACTTGAAAGTATTATTGAGATGCTTAAAAAACTATATTCTGTTATGCCAAAAGATGCTGTAATTCGTTATAGTGGTGTTACAGGATATGGAGAAAAATTAATACAAACAGCTTTAAATGTAGATTTAAATGAAATTGAAACAATTGCACATTACACAGCTGCAAAGAAATTTGAGCCAAAAGTAACAAGCATTGTGGATATTGGTGGACAAGACATGAAATATATCAAATTAAAAAATAACACAATTGATAATATCATGTTAAATGAAGCTTGCTCATCAGGCTGTGGGTCATTTATTGAAACATTTGCTAAAAGCTTAAATTTAAGTATAGAAGAATTTGTAAAAGAAGCATTAGAAGCTCAAAATCCAGTAGATTTAGGTTCAAGATGTACAGTATTTATGAATTCTAAAATAAAACAAGCACAAAAAGAAGGATATTCTGTTGGAGATATATCAGCAGGACTATCATATTCAGTAATAAAAAATGCAATTCAAAAAGTAATGAAAATAAGAGATGTAAAAAAATTAGGAAGTCACATTGTTGTACAAGGTGGAACTTTTTATAATGAAGCAGTTTTAAGAGCTTTTGAATTAATAGTAGGAAGAAATGTTATTAGACCAGATATTGCAGGACTTATGGGAGCTTATGGAATGGCATTATTGGCTTGTGAACAATATGAATCTAATATGGATATGGAATATCACTCAACACTTGCCACAACAGAAGAAATTGACAAATTAAATATCAAAGTAACACATACAAGATGTAATGGATGTGAAAATCATTGTCAATTAACAATAAATATGTTTAGTAATGGAAAGAGACATATATCTGGAAATAGATGTGAAAAAGGAGAAGGAATAGTAAATTCTCACAAAGATTTACCAAACCTTGTAAAATACAAATATGAAAGAATATTTGATTATATACCATTAGAAGAAAAAGATGCACCAAGAGGAACAATTGGAATTCCAAGAGTTTTAAATATGTATGAAGACTATCCTTTCTGGTTTACATTATTAACTAATTTAGGATTTAGAGTAATAATTTCTGAAAAGAGTACAAGGAAAATATATGAAAAAGGTATTGAATCAATGCCATCAGAATCAGTATGTTATCCAGCTAAATTATCACATGGACATGTTATTAGTTTGATTCAAAAAGGAATAAAAACTATATTTTATCCATGTATGCCATATTCAAGAAAAGAATATCAAGATGCAAACAATAGATATAATTGCCCAATTGTAATTTCATATTCAGAAGTTCTAAAAAATAATGTGGAAGAATTAAAATCTGATGATATAAAATTCATGAACCCATTCTTACCATTTGAGCCAAAACAATTGATGCAAAGAATGATGGAATTGCCTGAATTTAAAGAATACAATTTTACAAAGAAAGAGCTAAAACAAGCGATTGCAAAAGCAGAAGCAGAGTATCAAAAATGCAGACAAGATATTCATAATAAAGGTAAAGAGACAATCGAATATATAGAGAAAAATAATTTAAGAGGAATTGTTCTAGCAGGTAGACCATATCATATAGATCCTGAAATAAATCATGGAATTGATACATTAATTACAAGTTTAGGTATGTGTGTCTTAACAGAAGATAGTGTTGCTGATAAAACTTTACCAGAAAGACCACTTCGTGTTGTTGACCAATGGATGTTCCATTCAAGATTATATGCTGCAGCAGATTTTGTTGGTAGACATGATAATCTAGAATTAGTACAAATAAATTCATTTGGATGTGGTGTTGATGCAGTAACTACAGACCAAGTAGAAGAAATATTAACAAGTTTTGGAAAAATGTATACATTAATTAAAATAGATGAAGTAAACAACTTAGGAGCTGTAAGAATTCGTTTACGTTCATTGCTTGCAAGTATAAATAAACGTTTAAAAGAGAAAAAAGATCCTACAGCAAATGGAGAATATCAATTAAACAGAATTGCATTCACAGAAGAAATGAAAAAAGATTATACAATAATTTTCCCACAAATGGCACCAATACATTTTGAATTTTTAGAGCCAGTATTAAAAAGTGAAGGATATAATGCGGTATTATTAAGAGAATGTACACAACACACAATAGAAACAGGATTAAAATATGTAAATAATGATGCATGCTATCCATCAATAATAACTACAGGTCAATTTATAGAAGCATTACAAAGTGGAAAATATGATGTAAATAAAACAGCAATAATAATGTCTCAAACAGGCGGAGGCTGTAGAGCTACAAATTATATAGGATTTATAAGAAAAGCATTAAGAGACGCAGGATTTGAACAAGTTCCAGTAATTTCATTTAATGTTGTTGGAATGGAAAAAAATCCAGGATTCAAATTAACAATATCATTAGCAGAAAAGCTTCTAAAAGCAATGGTATTAGCTGATTTATTGCAAAAAATGTTGTACAAAAATAGAGCTTATGAGAAAAATAAAGGTGAAACAGATAAGTTATTTGCAGAATGGATGGAAAAAGCTAAAAAGTTAGCTATAAAAAGTAGTGCAAAAGAATTTTCAAAAGGAATTTCACAAATAGTAGAAGATTTTGAAAAAATTGAATGGGATACTAGTGTAGAAAAACCAAAAGTAGGAATTGTTGGAGAAATATTAATAAAATATCATCCATTTGGTAATAATTATGTTGCAAATTTACTAGAAAAAGAAGGGGCAGAAGTAATTCTTCCAGACTTCTTAGGATTCTGTAAATTTATGGCAAGTAACAAAGTAATTTCTAATAGAATGTTAAAAAATGATAATAAAAAAGCAGCAATAAATGGAATTGCAATAAAATTAATAGATTTATTAGAAAAAGATGTAAGAAAAGCTTTAGCAAAATCTAAAAAAGGATATTTGCCAACTTGTGATATTTGGCATTTAGCAGATAATGTACAATCAGTATTATCAACAGGAAATCAAACAGGAGAAGGTTGGTTCTTAACAGCAGAAATGCTTGAATATATGGAAAATGGAATTCAAAATATAGTTTGTGTACAACCATTTGCGTGTTTACCAAATCACGTTGTTGGTAAAGGTGTAATAAAAACTATAAGAGATATGTATCCAGATGCTAATATTGTTCCGGTTGATTATGATCCAGGAGCTAGTGAGGCAAACCAAACAAATAGAATAAAACTTCTTATGACAGTAGCAAAAGATAATTTGAAAATGAAGCAAAAAGAAAAGAAAGTAGCAGAAAAAGAAAACAAAACTAAAAAAGAAGTAAAAGTATAAAATATAATTGATATTTTAAATAAACTATGCTACAATAAAACTCGAAATTAAAAAGAGGAGTTTTATATGATACGAGAAATAGAAATGTATATAATGCTATTTTTTATATATTCATTGGCAGGATGGCTTATAGAAATGATACCTGCAACAATACGAGAAAAGAAATTTGTAGATAGAGGTTTCTTAGTTGGACCATATTGCCCAATATATGGTTGTGGTGTAATATTAATAACCTTATTGTTACAAAAATATGCTGATGATGTAGTGGTAACTTTCTTTTTGTCTGTTATTATATGTGGTACTTTGGAATATTTAACAAGTTATATTATGGAAAAAATATTTAAAGCAAGATGGTGGGATTATAGTAATAATAAATTCAATATTAATGGAAGAATCTGTTTAGAAACTTTAGTACCTTTTGGAATAGGTGGAGTTTTAGTACTATTTGTATTTAATCCATTTTTAGAAAAGATAATTAATCTAATTCCTGATTTGGCTTTAAATATTGTAACAGGAGTATTATGTGTTTTATTTTTAATAGATTGTATTGTTTCTTTTAAAATTATTTTGAATTTAAAAGAAATGACTAAAGAGTTAAAAGATAATACTGCAGAAATATCAGACAAAGTAAAAAGGATTATTTTAAATAAATTAGGACCATATAAGAGACTTGTTAATGCATTTCCAAGAGTAAAGGAAAATGTTAAGTTTTCAAAATGGGATGATATTAAAAAGAAAATTGAAGAATCTACAAGAGGAATAAAAGAAAAGATAGATAATTCGAAAGTAGAAATAGGAGAGATGATAGATAATTCTAAGAAGACATTGAAAAGAGCACAAAAATCAAATAGAATTATGTTAAAAAAAGTAAAAAGAACTATTAAAAGAAAAAAGAAAAACAAGTAAAACTGTTGAAAAATGTCAAAATTTGTGATATATTGGTTACATAATGCAGTTAGCATTGCAGGAGCTTTTACTTAAAAGAAACGGAGGCTAATATGAGCAACATTAAGAGCATGCCAATTAGCGATATTCTGAATACCGCAGTAAAATTGGTAAATGACAAGAAACTTGACGCAACAGTTCGGGCTCAGTACCTGGATGGAGGAAATGGAGTAGGATGTGTTATCTACTCCAAAGTTGGTAACAAGTTATTTGGCAAGATTGAGATGGATCAGAGCAAAATAGTTGTTACCGGAACCAAAATTCTGGGATGGGCAGACCTCTTTAATTATTTTAAAGAGGTGGTTGAATTTAAGAACAGGAGGTTTTACTCTAGAGTAATTTAAGCAAAAGATAAAGAGCAACTAAAATATAGAAAATTCTATATTTTTAGTTGCTCTTTTAATATCTTTCTCAAATTAGCAGAACATTCGACAAGAGGAAGACGAGGCTTTCCAAAATTGAAACCAGATAAATTAAGAGCTTCTTTAATAGGTATTGGGTTGGTTTCGGCAAACAATGAATGAATAAGAGGCAAAGCTTCTAATTGGTAATGGCAAGCTTCATTAATTGCATTTTGGAAAAAGGAATTAGTTATACTGCAAGTGAGTTTTGGAGCGACATTTGAAAGAACGGAAATAACGCCTTTTCCTCCAAGAGAAAGAATTGGGACGATTTGATCATCATTTCCAGAATAAATTGAAAAATCATCTCCACATAATCTGGTTATTTCAGCTACTTGAGATATGTTTCCACTAGCTTCTTTGATGCCCACAATATTTTCAATTTTTGACAGTTCTAGACAAGTTTCAGGCAAAATATTTAATCCTGTTCTGCTTGGAACATTGTATAGAATAATTGGTAAAGAGACAGAATTAGCAATTGCCTTATAATGTTCAATTAATCCTTGTTGAGTAGTTTTATTATAATAAGGTGTTACAATTAATAAAGCATCAACACCTAAAATCTCAGCAATTGTAGCCATTTCAATTGCTGAAGAAGTATTGTTTGAACCTGTTCCTGCAATAATAGGAACTCTTCCAGCAGAAGTTTTTACAGCACATTTTATTGTAGCAATTTTTTCTTCTTTAGACATTGTACTAGCTTCTCCTGTTGTGCCACAGACAACAAGGGCATTAATTCCAGAATCAATCTGAAAATTAATAAATTTTTCAAATTCAGTTATATTAATTCCATTTTCAGAGAAAGGAGTTGCAAGAGCAGTAGCAACACCTTTAAAAATACATTTTTTCATACAAAATCCTTTCTTAATTAATCATTTTCTCTATAATTTGGATAGCATTACTAGCTGCGCCTTTTCTCAAATTGTCAGCTACTATCCATAAATTAAGTCCATTTTTAATACTGAAATCTTTTCTAATTCTACCAACAAAGACCTCATCATGACCATTTACATTTGAAGATATAGGATAAATGTTATTTTCGATATCATCTTGAACAACTATGCCAGGTGCAGATTTTAAGGTATTGAAAATATCAGTTAATTTAAAACTTTTTTCAAATACTACATTAATGCTTTCACCGTGGCAGTTTGTGACTGGAACACGAACAGCAGTAGCTGTGATAGGAAGTGTTGGATGTTTTAATATTTTACGTGTTTCATTTACCATTTTCATTTCTTCTTTTGTATAATGATTAACTAAGAACGTGTCAATTTGTGGCAAACAATTATCATAAATTGGATGCTGAAATTTTAAGGTAGAGTGTTGTTCTAAGTCTTGTAATCCTAACTTTCCTGCACCAGAAACAGCTTGATATGTAGAATACACAATTCTTTTAATTTTAAATTTATCATCAAGAGGTTTTAGAGCGACAACAGCTTGAATTGTAGAGCAATTAGGGTTGGCAATTATATTGTGATGATTTTTGGCATCTTCAAAATTTACTTCAGGAACAATTAATGGAACTTTGTCATCCATTCTGAAAGCACTACTATTGTCAATTACAACACATCCTTTTGAAGCTGCGATTGGAGCAAAATGTTTTGATGTTTCAGCTCCAGCAGAAAAAAGTGCAAAGTCAAATTTTTCATCAAATGAAGAATCAGTTAGTTCTCTAACAATAAAGTCAGTATTTAAAAATTTTAATTTAGTACCAGCTGATTTTTTAGAAGAAAATAAAACATAATCAAGATTTGGAATGTTTTTTTCTTCTAAAACTTTTAGAGCAGTTCTTCCAACTAATCCAGTTGCGCCTACTATGGCTATTTTATATGTTTTCATAAGAAAACCTCCTCAGATAAGATATATTCTAAAAAATAAAAAATATTAATAAAAATTTTTCTGGTAAATAGTAGGTTTGCACCGAAAGAGTCGAAAAATGTCGAATGATTTTCCTTGACAATATACTTTGAAAAATGTATAATCGGGTTGTAAAAATTAAATCAAAGTGATTTTTAGTGTTTAAATTTGAAATCAAATATTTTTTATCAGATATTTTTATCTATTAAAATTATAAGAAATTTATATAAAGGAGGAATTTTATGGAGCAAAACGAAATCATTGTACCTATTTTGAAGGCAATTAATGATTTAAGAGATGAAGTAAGAGAAAATAGACAAGAAATAAAAAAAATGAAAGTAGAAATTCAAAGCATTAGGACAGAAAATGAAGCAAGATGGAATAAACACGAAGAAGAAACAAGAAGACAGAGAGCAGAAGACAAAGCTGAGTTAGAGAGAATACGAGCGGAAGATAAAGCAGAATGGATGAAAATTAGAGAACAAGATAGAAAAGAAGATGAGGAAAGAGCAAATAGAAATGTAGAACAGATAACTAATATATTATACTCATTTCAAAGTTCAGTAGAAAATATGTATATGGATAATAGAAGAAGGATTGAAAGACTAGAAAAAAAGCTTAAAATAGCAAATTAATCTAAATTAATAAAACACTAAAAATTATGAAATTTAAAAACTTGACTAACTTACTATAAAATGGTAAAATATAAAGCAAAAGTAAAATAGAAAGAAGGAAAAAATGAAAGTATTAGCTGTTGGAGATATAGTAGGAGAGGCAGGAGTAAGAAAATTAAAAGAGGAATTGCCTAAAATTAAAAGAGAGGAAAATATAGATTTTGTTATAACAAATGGAGAAAATTCAGCAGGAGGAATGGGAATAACAGAAAGAAACTTTAGAGACATATTAGAAGCAGGAACAAATGTAATAACAATGGGAAATCATACATGGGGAAAAAAAGACATATTTAAGTTTATAGATGAACCTCAGTTATTAAGACCTGCTAATTATCCTAAAGGAGTAGTAGGAAAAGGGTTAGAAATATATGAATGCAATGGTAAAAAAATTGCTGTAATGAATTTTATGGGAAGAGTAGATATTAATATACTTACAGAAAATCCATTTGTAATGGCAAAAGAAATGGTAGAGAATTTGCAAGGAAAAGTTGATATGATATTTATTGATTTTCATGCAGAAGCTACAGCAGAAAAAATTGCTATGGGAAGATTTTTAGATGGAAAAATAACAGCATTATTTGGAACGCATACACATGTTCAAACTGCAGATGAACAAATTTTACCAGAAGGTACAGCATATATTACAGATTTAGGAATGACTGGACCAAGAGATTCTGTTATAGGAATGGATGCAAAAGTATCTTTTAAAAGGTTCGAAACAGCTCTTCCAGAGAAGTATAAGCTTGCAGAAGGGGAATGCATGCTAAATGCCGTAGAATTTGAGGTAGATGATAATACAAATAAAGTAATAAGTATTAAGAGAATACAAATTCAATAAAAACAAAATCGCTGAAAACCAGAAAAACTTGTCGAAAGACGCGATGAAAAACTTGAAAAAATTTCCAAAAGACCTAGACAAAAAAAGTTACATGATATAAAATACAAAATGTAAAAGTTGCAACAAAAATTAAAATTATAGGAGGCAAAAAAGAATGGAAATTTTAAAAATTTCATCAAAATCTAATCCAAATTCTGTAGCAGGAGCTATTGCAGGGTTAGTAAAAGAATCACAAAAGGCAGAAATGCAAGCAATTGGAGCTGGAGCTCTAAATCAAGCAGTAAAGGCAGTAGCAATTGCAAGAGGTTTTGTAGCACCATCAGGAGTAGACCTAGTTTGTATACCAGCATTTGCAGAAGTTGAAGTAGAAGGAGAGGACAGAACTGGTATAAAGTTGATTGTAGAATCAAGAAAATAGATTTCCAGATATAAAAGAATAGTATATAAAATATGGGGGCATTATTTTAGTGCCTCCTTTTGAGTATAATTTAATAAAATACTTGAAAAAAATGCTATAATAATATATTATTACATAGCAAGGAGTGATATTGTGAAAAGTAATTTTATCAAATATATATTTATCATATTTGTTATTGCAATAATAATCGCAGTTGTTTATAAAGTAAATAAAAAAGAGGAAATAAAGGAAGAGAACAAAACAAATGTGATATCAACTGAAGAAGAAGTAATAAAAGAAATGAATTTAGGAATAGCATCATTTGATACAATTAATCCGATATTAAGTAATAATAAGCATGTGCAAGAAATCTCAAGAATAATATATGAACCATTATTTGAAGTTGACACTGAATACAAATTACAAAAATGTTTGGCAAAAGATTGGGCAAAGACAAGTGCTACCACATATTTAATAAAAATTCAAAAAGATATAAAATGGTCAGATGGTAATGAATTTAAAGTAGAAGATGTATTGTTTACGATTGATATTTTAAAACAGATTCCATCAATTTATGGAAATAATGTACAATACATAGTAAATGCTAGTAAAATAGATAATGATACATTACAAATAACAATAGATCATGAAATTCCATTTTTTGAATATGATTTAAATTTTCCTATTATGAGTAAGGATTATTTTGAGGGGCAAGATTTTTCTACAACAGAAAAAAATACTGCACCTGTTGGAACAGGAAAATATAAAATAGTACAAAATGATGGTGAAAAAATAGTATTAAAGAAAAATGAAAATTATACACGTGAGGATTTGACTCTTGAAACGATAAATATAGGCAAATATGCAGGGTTAGGAGAATTATATAATGCTTTTAAGCTTGGAAAAGTAGATGTTATTACTACAAACAATATAGGAATAGAAAACTATATAGGAACAATAGGTTTTAATAAACAAGAAGTTGCAGGTAGAGAATTTGATTATTTAGCTTTAAATACTGAAAATAATATTTTATCTAATGTTGAAGTAAGAAATGCAATATCACATGCAATTAACAGAGAAAATATAATTTCTAGTTTATACAATGGAAAATATAAAGTGACAGATTATTCATTAGATTATGGAAGTTGGTTAAAAGGAGAAGGAACAGATAATTCATATAATCCAGAATTAGCAGAACAAATATTAGAACAAAATGGTTGGGAATTTAAATATAATAGGTGGCAGAAAACAGAAAATTATTATACTAAAACATTATATTTTAAGATAGTTGTACAAGCATCAAACCAATCAAGAGTCAATGTAGCAGAGATGATAAAAGCAGATTTACAAAATATAGGAATAAATGTTACTATAGTAAAAGCTAGTGATTCACAATATCAGTATTATTTACAAAATAAGAATTATGACTCAATAATTACAGGTACTACGGTTTCAGCAAACCCTAGCATAGAGACCTATATTGATTCTTGTAATTTTAATAATGAAGAATTAAATTCATTAATGTCGGAAGTAAAGAACATTACAAAAGAGGAGTTATTAAAAGAAAAATATGCAAGAATAAGAGAAATATTTAATGAACAAAAGCCTTATATAGGATTATATAATAGTTATTATGCGGTTGCAAGTAGTTGGAGTTTAAAAGGAAGTGTTACTGCAAATTGGTATAATATATTTATTAATATTAATAATTGGTATAAAAATTAAAAAAAGAGCTTGACAAAAATTAAAATTCGATATATATTATAACTATCGAACAAAAGTTTATAAATTTTAGGAGGAAATATACATGGAAGAAAACTTAGAAAAGAGAAAAGCATTAGAGGCTGCAATGGGACAAATTGAAAAACAATTTGGAAAAGGTTCAGTAATGAAATTAGGAGAATTTAAAGCCATGGAGGTAGAAGCAATACCAACAGGAGCATTAAGTTTAGATATAGCATTAGGAATTGGAGGAGTACCAAGAGGAAGAATTATAGAAGTATTTGGTCCAGAATCTTCAGGAAAAACAACTTTAGCATTGCATGTAATAGCAGAAGCCCAAAAAGCAGGAGGAGAAGCTGCATTTATAGATGCAGAGCATGCATTAGATCCTGTTTATGCAAAGAAATTAGGAGTAGATATTGATAATTTAATAGTATCTCAACCAGACACAGGAGAACAAGCGTTAGAAATAACAGAGGCCTTAGTAAGAAGCGGAGCATTAGATGTTATTGTTGTAGACTCTGTAGCAGCACTAGTACCAAAGGCTGAAATAGATGGAGATATGGGAGATTCTCATATGGGATTACAAGCAAGATTAATGTCACAAGCATTAAGAAAACTTGCAGGAGCAATAAATAAATCAAAAACAGTATTAATATTTATTAATCAATTAAGAGAAAAAATTGGAGTTATGTTTGGAAATCCAGAAACAACAACAGGTGGTAGAGCATTAAAATTCTATGCATCTGTAAGAATGGATATTAGAAAAATAGAAAATATTAAGCAAGATGGACAAGTAACAGGAAATAGAGTTAGAGTAAAAGTAATAAAAAACAAAGTTGCTCCACCATTTAGAGAAGCAGAATTTGATATATTATATGGAAAGGGAATTTCAAAAGAAGGTAATATATTTGATATGGCAGTAAACTTAGATATTATCGAAAAAAGTGGATCTTGGTTTAGTTATAATGGAGAAAGAATAGGACAAGGTAGAGAAAATGCTAAGAGATATTTAACAGATAGACCAGAAATGCTTGCTGAAGTAGAGAAAAAAGTTAGAGATAACTTTGCAAAAGCTTTTGAACAAAGTTTAGGAGAAGAATTGCCAGAAAATGATGATGAAGAACCAGAAGAATAAAAGCAAAAGGGACTTTTTTATAGCCCCTTTTATTTTTTACGTAATTACATCAGAAACAAATAAAAAAATTAAAAATGTTACAATTAATAAAAATATATGATATAATTATTTGGAAAAGGAGAATTTAATTTTTATGAAAAAGAAAATTATAATAGGTTCAGCAATAGTCTTAGCTATAATTGGCTATATTTTAGGATATTTCTTCATAAGAGATATTATTCGAGAAACTAAATTGTTAGATGAAGTAGATGAGATAGACAATGTCTTAAATACTGAAAATGCAAATCTTGATGAAGTAGAAGAAAAATTAGAAAGAACTGTAAGCAAAGGCGAATATGCTATGGTAGAAAGAGCATATAAAAATTATATATCAGATATTCTAAAAAACATGAAAAACATTGCTCAAGTATTGAATGAAGAACAAATTGCTCAAAGTTTAACAGTAGAAAATTATAAAACTGATGGACCAGACTTCACCAAAACAAAAAAATATTTGACATCTACTATTCAAAAACTAGAAGAGTATAAAAGTGAATATAAAGAATTTTTAACTCAAGAAAAAGCAATGGAATATATTGAAAATGACTTAGATAAGCATTATATAGATTTTTATAAAGATGAAATGGTTGGAGGAATTGAAGAAGACACAACAGTTGAAGATTCAATAGATGAGGTTATAAATCTTTTAAAATATTCAGAAGATGTAATAGATTTTCTAGCAGAAAATAAAGGAAAGTGGCAAATTGATGGTGAAAATATTGTGTTTGAAAGTCGAGAACTTTCAGATGAATATACTAAATTAATTGATAAAGTAATAAATTTTTAAAGAGTGAGTGAAAAAATGACAATAGCAGAAGCAAGAAAAAATTATTGGAAGAGTAATATATAGTTTAAAGTTAGAAGAAAGGATGCATTATATGAAAAAGACCTTAAATGCCAACCAGTTAAAATTAATAGCTGTATGTGCAATGATATTTGATCATTTAATATGGGTAATAGAGCCAGGCTACACAGGTGGAGTATTTTTGATATTACATTTAATAGGAAGAATTGTTGCACCAATATTTTGCTTTTTTATAGCAGAAGGAGCATATTACACACACGATAGAAAAAAATATTTAACCAGATTATTGATTTTTGCTGTAATATCACATTTTGCGTATTGTTTTGCATTTGGAATTAATTTTATTCCATTTTCAAATGGAACATTTTTTAATCAAACAAGTATAATGTGGTCATTAGCATTAGGCCTTATTGGAATAATAATTCAAGAATCTAATTTAAATAATAAGTTAAAAGCAGGATTAGTAATCTTGCTATGTATTCTAGGTTTTCCATCAGATTGGAGCTCAGTTGCAGTAATGATAATCATTTATGATTATGTGTACAGAAAAGATTTCAAAAAACAAATGAAAATTCAAACAATATTTTCTGGAATTTATGCAGCAGTTTACTGTGCATTCATAAATGTTTCTTATGGATTACTTCAAATGGGTACTGTTTTAGCTATTCCATTATTAAACAAATATAATGGAAAGAGAGGAAAATGGGCTGGAATGAAATATTTCTTTTACTTGATATATCCTATACATTTGATTATATGTGGAATTATAAGGATATATTTGCATGGTAATATTTCAGCCATGATAGGATAGAAAATGAAAATGAATAATTATAGAAAAATAGAAGATTTAAAAGAAGAAATAAAAGATGAGGAAGATTTAGAAAGAATAGAATTAGAAGGATATGAAAAAGAAAATATTAAAATTTCAAAAATTACAATAAGCAAATCTTTAATACATAATGTATCAATATTAAATAGTAATTTTATAAATGTTACATTTACAGATATAGAGTTTACTAATTGTAATTTTTCAAATACTATTTTTGATACTTGTAGTTTTATTAGATGTAAATTTGACAATTGCAAAGCAATAGGATGTAATTTTATAGAAAGTGTTTTATTTTATACAAGTTTTAAAAATACAAATATGAATTATGCTAATATATCAATGTCAGAATTAAAAAATTTACAATTTAAAGAAACAGGACTAAGAAGTAGTAATTTACAGAATAACCAAATTAAAAATATTAAATTTCAGGAAGCAGATCTAACACAAGCTCAAATATTTAAAACAAGTTTTAATGGTGTTGATTTATCTCAAGCCAAAATAGAGGGGATTTCTATTGCACTAGAAGATATAAAAGGTGCTACAATAAGTCAAGTTCAAGTATTGGATTTAATGTACCTGCTAGGAGTAAAAATAAAATGAGGAGACAGGTTATGAAAAAAAGATGCAAATGGTGTAATTTACAAAATCCGTTATATATCAAATATCATGATGAAGAATGGTGTAGACCTAATTTTGATGAAAAATATTTATTTGAAATGCTAATATTGGAATCATTTCAAGCAGGATTATCTTGGGAATGTGTACTAAATAAGAGAGAAGATTTAAAAAAAGCATATGATGATTTTGACATTGATAAAATATGTGACTATGATGCTTCAAAGGTTCAAGAATTAATGTTGAATGAAAAAATAATAAGAAACAAATTAAAAATAAATGCAAGTATAAATAATGCAAAAATATTTAAGAATATTCAAAAAGAGTATGGAACATTTCACAACTATTTAAAAACATTTGCAAATGATGAAATAATTTATGAAATAGATAAAACCACATCAAAATTATCTGATGAGATTTCAAAAGATTTGAAAAAGCGAGGAATGAAATTTGTAGGTTCAACAATAATATATTCATATTTGCAAGCAATAGGAATGATTTATTCACATGATGAAGAATGTTTTTTATATAAGATAGAGAGTTGAAAAGTATTAGTATTTGTGATATAAAGTATTTTGCAGGAATATGGATTAACTTTAAAAAAGAAAAGATAAATAAATGTTTACCATATATTGGAATGGTAGGAATTATATTGTCTGAACTAATTAATTTATTAACTTGGGGATATCCAAGTACATCATATTTAGATGGGATAAAAAATTGTTTTAGTAGGGTATTTCCAATGTTTTATGTAGGATTAATAATTTCAGTAATTTTAATATTTGTATATAGAACAATAGATAAGAATTTTAATAGAGGTAGTAAATGATAGGAAAAATAAAAGAATTTATAGTCAAAAACTTAAAGTGGATAATACTATTTATTTGCTTAATTGGTTTTTGTGCTTTAGCAGAAGATGTATTTAATAAAGAAATAATGAAAGGGGATATAATAGGATATAAAATTATATCAACCTTTTTAATATCAGATTTTGCCACTCCAATAGCTAAATTTATCACGAACTTTGGAGGGGCAATATTTTTAGTGATAGCTACAATTACATTATTTATAGTTATAAAGAATAAGAAAATAGGAATATCAATTTTAAGCAATGTAGCAATTGTAACAGTTTTGAATCAATTGATAAAAAGAATATTACAAAGACCACGTCCAACAGAATATAGAATAATTGAAGAAACAGGGTATAGCTTTCCATCAGGACATTCTATGGTAAGTATGGCTTTTTATGGATATTTTATATATTTAATTTATAAATATGTAAAAAATAAATATGTTAAATGGATTTCTATTATTTTATTGAGTTTGTTGATATGCTTAATTGGAATTAGTAGAATCTATTTAGGAGTTCATTATACAAGTGATGTACTTGGAGGCTTTTTAATATCAATTTCTTATTTGATAATTTACATAAGTGCTGCTAACAAATTTATAATAGAAAAAGAATGAGGCGGATTAAATGATAAAAAGATATAAAGAAAGTGAGATTCATGAATTAGCAGAAATATTAAAGAATGATGGTGTTATCAGTGTTCCTACTGATACAGTATTTGGTGTATGTGCTAGAATGAATTCTCAAATAGCATATGATAAATTAATAAGAGTAAAAAATCGACCAGAAAATAAAGCTTTTCCTGTTATGTGTGCAAATGAAGAGCAAATAAAAAGTATTGCAAGAGTAGATAAAAAAGCAGAAAAACTTATTAGAAAATTTATGCCTGGACCTATTACATTAGTTTTAAAGAAAAATGAGAATTTACCAAGCTATATAACAAATGGAAAAGATACGATTGCGGTAAGAATGGCAACTTCAAAAGCACTAGAAGAGCTAATTATAGAAACAGGAACTCCAATATTTATGACAAGTGCAAATCAGAGTGGAGGAAAGGAATGTGTTAATTTGGATGAAATAGAAAAAAATTGCCCTCATTTAGATGGAATGATGGAAGGAACAGTAACATTTGGAGAAGGAAGTACAATTGTAGATTGTACTTCAGAAGACATAAAAATATTAAGAAGTGGTCCTATTTCTATTAATGAAATAAAATAAGGAAGGAAAAGAGTATGATTGAAATAGTTTTTAAAGAAGAAGATAAGAAATCAATAGCTTATGATTTTGATAAAAAAATTGGAGAATGTGATTTCGAAGAAACAAATGATACTTGGAATATAACACATACGGAAGTAAGTGTGGATTATCAAGGACAGGGAATAGCAAAGAAACTTGTAGAGAATGTTATACAAAATGCAAAAAGATTAAATAAAAAGATAGAGGCAACTTGCTCTTATGCACAAAAACTAATTTAGTGATTAGTAGTTAATGAGCAAGGAAATCCATACCCAATTTTATATATGAGATTAGAAAAATAAATGGTAAATTATGGAGGAAATATAATTATGAAAATAAAACAACAAAATCAGATAAAAGAATTTTTAAATGAAGAATTTGGAGCAGATAAGGGCAAAGAATTATTTGATAAGCAAGAGATAATACTTAATAAAATCATTGAAAACACGAAGGATAAATCAGAAAATCAAATGAATGAGCTTATTCAAACAATTCTTCCTCGTATTGCATTGTATAAAGCTTTAGTAAACGATGGTTTCTCAGAAGAAGATGTATATAAACATATGCAAAAATATATGATTGATATAGTTGCAAAACAAAAGCATTTATCTATGGTAAAAATGGAAAAGATTCCAGGATTTTACTCAATTTATAGTAAAATATTTCTTAAAGTTGTGCGTACAACTGATTTATGGGAAAGTGAGCAAAAAAATGATAAGAATTCTTTTGATGTAACAATGAAAAAGTGTCTTTGGCATACAGCTTGTGTTGAAAATGGTTGTGCAGATCTATGCCATTTGTTTTGTGATGTTGATAATGTAACATATGGAGACTTAAGAAAGATAGGATTTTCAAGAACTAAAACTTTGGGGTATGGCGCAGATTGCTGTGATTTTCATTTCTATAAAAAAGTATGTGATAGAAAACTACTCTAAAAATTAATTAATAGTATAGACAAAATTAGAAGAATATTGTAAAATAACAAATATAGGAAATTGATAATTAGTGGAACGGTTTTGTCACCCAACATTATGCGAAGCTTCGTAGGAAAGGCGGGTGGTGTTTATGGTTAAAGTTATATTATTTTTTATAATATTATTGATGTTATCTTTAGCATTAAACGTTGCCTTGATATCAGTTCTATATAAGAACTGGGTAGATAAGTAACTACATAAATAAAAAATAAACCATTCTACTTTTGACAGGGTAAATGGTTTATTAAAATATTCTCTGGCAAGACCGCATCTAACGGAATTACCTTTTCCTATTTTTATTATACTCTAATTATAGTAATAAAGTCAAGAAAAAATAAAAAAATAACATTTATTGAAATTTTATAATTACTAATACAAGGAGAAGTTGTATGAATACAGTCAACTATTTAAATAAAAATGTAAAAGTAATAATTGATAGAAAGATGGGAAGTGCTCATCCAAAACATGGTTTTATATATCCTGTTAACTATGGATACGTACCTAACACAATAAGTGGAGATGGCGAAGAACTAGACTGCTATGTGTTAGGGATATTTGAGGCAGTTAATGAATTTGAAGGGAAATGTATAGCAATAATACATAGATTAAATGATAATGATGATAAATTGATAGTTGTACCTGATAATAGAAATTTTTCTGATAATGAAATTGAAGCGCTAACAGAGTTCCAAGAAAGATTTTTTAAACATGAAATTATTAGAGAAAATACAGTATTTAATAGTCTAATACCTGAATTAAGTGTATCAAACATAGATATAAGCAAGATGTTTTATTTAAAATTAGGGTTTAAAATAAAATATGAAAGAAAAGAAGATAAATTCTGTTTTTTACAATTGGAAGAAAACCAAATAATGATAGAAGAGCAAAATGATAATTGGAATACAGGAAAGCTAGAGTATCCATATGGGCGTGGAATTAATATAAGTATGACTGTTTCAAATGTAGAAAAAATGTATAATGAATTAAAAGAAAAAAATGTAAAAATGTTTCTGGATTTAGAAATGCATGAATATAGAGTGGATAATAAGATTTCAATTGACAAAGAATTTTTAATTCAAGATCCAGATGGATATTTGTTAAGGTTTAATAATTAAATTTATAAAAACTATTGACTTAGAGTAGACTCAAAGTGAGCGGTAGAGATTGTAACACAATTGGCATATACATCATGCAACATCTGGTGGAGGACAAATTTTAATAACTGGATCAAATGCTTTTTTATTAAGTAGTGATTTAGCAACATTATTTACTGGTAGAACATTTGAAATTGAAGTATATCTATTTTCATTTAAAGAATATATTGATTATTTTGAATACACTAATATTGATAATGCATTTGATAAATATGTAATGGAAGGCGGAATGGCAGGATCATATTTCAAGTATTGTAAATGATGGATAGGAATTTATTGAATGTGCACATGGTACAATGAGTGTTCCAGTTCCTGCAACAAGTGAAATATTTGCAGCATCATGGAAACTGGCTTAAAAGATTTAAAAATTCCTAATGTTTTAAAAGTATATTATGGAGAAATAGAAAAAGAAAATAACGATGTATTTTTTACCCCAATTTACATGAAGAAAAACAGACCAGCATATAGAATGACAATTGCATATAAAAAAGAAGATATGACTAAATTGCAGAAAATTATTTTTAGAGAAACAACATATGGAAAAATAAAAGCTAAAAAGGTAATAAATGATGATGAAGTTTATGTTTATCCGGAGTATGAAAGTGCTAAAGAAATTTCTTTAAAAAATAATATTCAATTAAAAGAATTGTACAAATAATTGGTAGTAGAAATTTCTTTAAAATTTTAAAAAAGTACTAGACAAACACAAATGAATATAATATACTAAAAGAGTAAACAAAAGGTTATCTATCAGAATGCATCCCTTTTGATAGGAAAGGAAAAAGAAGGAGGAAAAATTAAATGAGAAGAACAAATGCCAAAATAGTTGGCGGAGTGCTAGTGCTAGCA
>OCQC01001238.1_pt1 | contig 19538 bp, 20 predicted proteins | sample 1538401 | NCBI WGS metagenome assembly OCQC01 (sample SAMN04571689, study PRJEB22368) | human gut metagenome | biome: human gut; material: stool | host: Homo sapiens | place: Luxembourg | collected 2012-08-03 | reverse complement strand
AATGTTATATTAATCACAAAAGATAATAAGTACAATAATTCGAAAACCACACCAAGTAGTCAATAGAGTTGCGACGAACAGCGAAAAATTAAATGCTAAATATTTTTCTTATACCACATCCTATTTCATAAACGCCCCCATGAAAATTAAACATCCAATAGTATCACAGATTACGTCATCAGTCCCACAGAGTCCTGTCTGCGTGACTAACTGAAATAGTTCAATAGTCAAGAAATCAATATTGCAAATCCGATTTATTTCAAGCAGTAACATAATCTTGATTGATATTTGTTGGAACTTAACAAAATCTTCAATCCGAGAAGAAAGCCTAATGGCATAAAAAGGATAACGCTATTAAGTTTCTCATATAATATCTCTATCATCCCATCTCGATAGTAATCTATACCCCAAAGAGGTTTCAGTTCTATTTGAAATTTTTGTGTTCTGATATCAAAACGACTAATTATCGTTATCCACAACATCAAAATGATACAAGCAACTATCCATATATCAATAATCCAATCTCTATTGCGTTTGAAGGTATATACAGATAGAATCAATAATATACGGACAACTGGTAAAAATACCTAAGAGAGATATTTAGCTTACTAAATTCCCATATAAAAATTTCCAAATTCACACAACTCTTTTTATTTGTTCCAAAAACAATTACATCCTATCATACATGAAACAAAAGAGCCATTTGCATCAAGATAATCATATGATGCTATTTGAAAAGTCATTTCATAATCGCCTCCTTTATACATTCAACGATGTATTTCACATCATCATCAGTTACATATGGACCAGCAGGCAAACAGAAGCCTACCTTGAAGATTTCTTCTGATACACCATTGATATAAGCTACAGCATCTGCGTAAACAGGCTGCTTGTGCATTGGTTTCCATACTGGACGGCACTCTACCTTCTTGGAGAGCATGAATACACGGAGAGCCTCGACATTCTCATTTGGCTGACAATCTGTTACAGCAGAGTCAACAGCCTTGATGATTCCTGCGGCCCCACCTACAGCTGTCTTGATAACCTCCTTATAGGCATTCTCCTGTCCCTGGACCTTAACATCGGGATCGAGAGTTGCGGCACAGAGCCAGAAGTTTGCATCATAACGCGGGTCGGCAGGTTGTTTGTGTATATGTACTCCAGGAACATCCTTCAGGAACTCTTCATAAAGCGCCTGTACATGCTTGTGATGAGCGATATGGTCTTCAAGGACTGTCATCTGACCACGACCAATACCGGCACATACGTTTGACATGCGGTAGTTGTAACCTATCTCGGTATGCTGATAGTATGGGTATGCGTCACGTGCCTGTGTGGCGTGCCACATCACGTTGTTGGCATCTTCGTCATTACGACAGATGAGGGCACCGCCACCTGAGGTGGTAATCATTTTATTGCCGTTGAAAGAGAGAACTCCAAAACGTCCAAAGGTACCGAGTACCTGTCCATTAAAGCGTGAACCCATGCCTTCTGCGGCATCCTCAATGACAGGAATGTTATACTTGTTGGCGATAGCCATGATCTTTCCACAGTCGTATGGCATACCATAAAGGGCTACAGGAATGATGACTTTTGGATATTTACCGGTCTTCTCCTTACGGTCAAGAATTGCCTTTTCAAGGAGCTCAGGATCCATGTTCCATGTCTCACGCTCTGAATCGATGAACACAGGCTTGGCTCCGAGGTATGTGATTGGATGTGATGAGGCGCAGAACGTGAATGACTGAACGCACACCTCATCACTAGGCTGAACACCACAAGCTATAAGCGCAAGGTGAACGGCTGCGGTTCCCGCAGAGAGGCATACTACTTTACGGTTGAGCTTACTTCCATCACTATTATTGTTGGCAAAGTCTGCTAGATTCTGCTCAAAAGCATTCACATTTGGGCCCATTGGTACTACCCAATTTGTATCGAAGGCTTCCTTCACATATTTCTGTTCCATATTACTCTCAGACATATGTGCCAAGCACAAATAAATGGTTTTTCTTTCTTCCATAGTTCTCAATTTTTATTATTTTTTTTCTACGATATCTCTAAAAGTGTATTGAGACTTGATTCTATTCCATGCAAAGCGAAAAAGGATGTTCCAGAAACTTTCTTTATAAGTAATGTCGTATTTCCATTTGTCAGCAAACTGGCGTTTTGTTTTCACATAGCAGTATTTCACAAAGTTCTTTCGTATCTCAAGAGCCGATTCTATAAATTCAGGCTGCTACAATACATCCGAAAAAAACGTTGCTCCAATTTAGGATAGCGCTTTTGTATTGGGGAATGATCCTCTGAGAAACCTAACTCATGTACACACACCGCATTTTGACAATTTAGAAACACATATATGTTTTTCTCCATGTCATGAACTATAGGGCATCCCAATCAATCTGGTCGTGATATTTCTCCACAAAAAAGCCCAATCCAGCAAATGTCGAAGAGTTATGCTCTCAGTAGTGAAATGAGCCGAAGGGTGACACAAAAGGAAGAATGTATTCAGATTGACAGGAGGTACTAGCATTCTGATTCCATTTACCCCCCTTCACCTCTACAACTAGAGCCTTGGCATACTATAATAAGATCTCTTCGCTGCCATCTGCTTCATGACAATCAACCTCCTTTCAGTAGCATCATCTTCAGTCCATGCCTCTCATAGAATGAAGATAGGTTTGCAATGGCTTGTGCATGCAGATTATGTACTTCTTCTATTACAACAGATTATCCAATCCAAGACATAAGAGACTCCCTCTCAAGTCGCAATTCTACGGGCAAAGTAGAAAGAACATCAAGAATGACAGCCTATACTCCTTGCCTCAGAACCAGTTCTCTTACATCTTCCCAATTAACAGACCTCAGCAAAGCTTCATCTATCCCAGAACTAGAATTAACCATCTTATTTAGCAGATGACAAATTACATTTGCCGCATTGGAAACAGTTTGAATCATCAGATTTCCTTTCTATCTGGTGTTATTCTCATCAAAACGTTCTTTTATCAGCCTATAGAAGTCATACACATCCTTAGACGTTTTCTTGGCGTTGAGTAAGTCATGCAGATACGCCTTTCCATATTCAGCCATCTGCTTTGCTTCTGCAGGATTAGCAATAACTTTTTCTATCGCCTTTGCAATTGACATAGGGTTGAAAGGTTCAGAAAGATAGCCTGTCTTTCCAGGAATAACGATATCAGGGAAACCACCAACATTTGAAGCAATAGTAGGAACCGCTAACATGAGCGATTCAGCTGCGCCTCCCAAATTCTCAGAGTGAGAAGGATGAACCACCATATCGAAATCCTGATAAAGATCTGGCACATTCCTACGAGTGCCAAGGAAATGCACGTTACGTACTTTCTCCTTACCGTATGCAATCACCTCCTGTTCGTACTTCTCTGCTCCCACCCAAGGACCACCAATAAATACGAGATGCATATTTGGATACTTATCCTGGATCATGGCTACAGCATCGATCAAGTCTTCGTGGCCTTTCAGTCCTCTCTTTTCTCCGAGATACTTCTTAGGAGCGTACATATATGCTACCATACCAACAATGATATCCTTATCTGTCAGTCCCAGTTCATTTCTGAGTACCCCCTTTTGATACTCTCTATCCACCAAATCACCACCGTAATAAGTCAAGAACAAACGACTGTCGTCTATACCACATGCTTTATATTTGTCCATTGACCACTGACAAGTTGGAATCCAAAAATCTCTCTTCTTCTGAGCTGTCCACAGGTCTGCATTTTGATAAATAGCATGCTCCAGATGTAAAGGACCCGGAACTTCAAATACACGTGCTATGTTACGCTTACGAAGAGCCATACGCATTAATAATGTGGTCAATACAAAATGGCTATGAATGATATCAGGCTTTACTTCATCCACCACTTCACGGATTTTACTAATGGTCGAAAAAGCACTCTTCATCGAGTAGTTTAGCTCGTGGATTACAATTCCAGCATCCTTGTACTGTTGAACTAATATACCATCCACTGGCATTGCTACATGCACATCTTCGCCCATCTGTACCAAATCGCGCATCACACGAAAAGCCCAAGTAGCACCCGTTGATGTTTTTACTAAATGTAGTGATTTCATTATCGTGATTACTATTTTATGTATCCTTCTGTTGCGTGATCTCTATGCTTTAAAATGCATGGATTACCAAATACCACAGTATGAGACGGAACATTACAATTCACAAAAGCGTTTGGCGCAATCATGACATCGTCGCCAATTGAAACTTTCCCAACAACAACTGCACCAGCACCTATCAAAACCTTATCACCTATTGCTGGACAACCTTTTCGAAGGCCTCTATTTTCCATGCCAATAGTGACATTTTGAGCAATATTACAATTGGCACCAATAACTGCACCTTGATTAATAACTACAGGTCCATGATGACCAAGATATAAGCCCTCCCCAATAGAAGTATTCAAAGGAATTTGGTATCCATATTTGTATGAATAATGTCTAAGGAGGAGTTAGTTTAATTACCCCCATTTTATGAGCTGACCTCCAGTAAATCATATATCTGCAACCTAGCACAGAATATCTTTTTAAAAACCTTACCACACCACTACCAGGAATATTATACCTATTAATATCTGACAATATCAACTGCTTACAACTATTCATCTCTTTGAGCCTTTATATATTCAAAATACTGATTTCTCAACTCTTTGAGTCTATCCTCTTTATAGAGGAGTGCTTCATTCAGATTACGCTTCGCCTGCTCGTTCGTAAAATCATAATCTGTGACCAATCTCTGAATAAGGTCTGCCAATGCCTCAGGATTTTCTTTCTCTACAAGAACTGATGGTTCAAGTAATTCCGGGATTCCTCCCACTCGCGATCCTATACAAGGTAAACCATGAGCCATTGCTTCTACCACAGCACGAGGTAGTCCCTCTGTTCTTGATACTAAGAGAAAAATATCTGATTCTGACAAGTTTTTATACACAATATCCGATGATACATTTCCTTTGAAATCAGCATCAACTCCCAATTTATTTGCGAGATTTACCATATCCTGTTTGAATATACCATCTCCCAACCAAGTTAAATGAATATTTATTCCTCGTTTTTTCAATATCTCCATAGCCAACAACACAATATCTGGAGCTTTATACATTTGCGCCAGAGAGCCTACAGAGATTATTGAATATCTTTCTTTCTTACATAAGATCCTTGACTCTTTTGCGATTACCTCGTCTCTTACAATCACATCAGAGACTCCCACAGAGAACGAGCCTTTTCCTACAGGATACATCTGCTGAAGGGTTCTTTGCGTTACATAAAGACAAGCTTTTGCATTTTTCACCTGTCGTTTTAGATTGTATGTGCTTATTCTACGAATGACAGGTCTAAGCGGATGACTTACACTACCTTTGACAAATACATCCCATGGATTGCCAACGACCTCACAAGAATATGGTATTTTCTTTTTTTCAAGAACAGAAATAACGGTTCCGCCTATTTGACCTGGGAGTCTACAGATGAAACAACCATCGCTCTTCAACTTTTCCGAGAGGATTGATTTGATAGATTTTCTATTAGAAATATATCCACCGAAACCTATATAATATGGTAGTTCTATGAAACTGACTCCATTACATGAGGCATTCATAGAATCATCAACGTGAATTGAATCATCGGTAGTAACACGAGCAATTACTACTAACTTATCAAAATGTTCAAGATAACGTTCCCAAAGTTCTGTAGAAAAGCCTCCTAGGCTATAGTAGTTGTTATTTCTTCTTACAAAACGGGCTTCTGTCGCAAAATATAGTTTCATCATTCAATTCGTTTATTTATGCGTCCATTGTACATGTGAACGACAATCAGATAAATGGGAATTATATAGTAAAAAATGCTTCGTACAGTTGCAAGAAATGAGTTTCTTACAGTTTTGATAATCAAGAAACAGAATACGAAGGCCAATACAATCAGCAGAGGATTTCGCTTGTCTCGGATATTTATGTTAAAAACAAGACCAAACACATACCCCAAAAACATCATCATCAGAAATCCCAGGTTTCCAAAATTGATATAAGCTTCTGCCACTATCGAATATCCCGGTCCATAATTCAAACTCATAGCATTCTGTAACCAGTCGTTCAAGTTGCCATACTTCATGGCTGGATGTAAATCCCAAAAACCTAGATTAGGAATAATGCTTGTTGCAGAATAGAGATAACTTGATCCATATCTAAATTCCTCTCTTTCAGGAACAATTTCCATTGTAGTAATCATTGGATACATACTACCTCCCATTTCACTTATGGCAGAATAAAAGGCATTACTATTGCTCATACTCTTAGAGAATGTTTCTGAAATATTTGCATTTGAATCTGCTCGGGTATCAGCAATAACACCCAATAGCGAAATAAAAAAGAAGCCAGCAATACCAATAACCAATGCCTGCTTTAACTTAATTGGCTTTACACAGATGTGAAAATACATCAAGAGAATTGATGCAATGATTACGCCATTACTACGACCTCCTGTGAATAGCCAGAAACAGGCTTCAAATACCAATAATGAAATGAAGAGTCTTTGCTTAGATTTTACCTCTTCCACTAACAGTAAACACAGAATCCCAGGCACAAAATACTGAGACAGAATTGACAATATGTTAGCTATTCCAACTTTTACTTCTTGCAGATAAATTCCGGAATATCCTGTTGACAAAACAACGTAGAATAGTGTAAAACGTTCAATGATATATGGTATTATAGATATTACCAAGAATATTGTACCTATTTTTTTTATTCCGAAAATTTGATTCTCCATATTCTGTTCTTCATATGGAGACATCATTTCATAAGTATAGCTATCAGAAGAACTATTCTTGCAACTAAACATCCCCCCAATATGGAAGAAATTCAAGAATAATAACGTCAGATACTGCGCCGGCATTATTGAAGCCGGTGAAAACATATCTGTCAAGTCGCGTTCAGGCGATACTTTACCAAATACGAACAATAGTGACTGTCCGAATGTAAAGGTGTATGCTGAAATTAGAAATATTACATAAGGAGTTATCGCAGAGCCTGTTATTTGCTTCCAGCTATATATTGAGTATGCTAACTGAATAAGGCCCAATACACCAAAGACCTTCATTCCGTAGTCAGAAAAAGGCAAATAGCTATTGAAAGCAACTATACAAGCTGCCAGCATAAGCGATCCAAAGATGTATGAGGAGGTTCTCATATATAAATCTTTTCTGTAAGATAGTCGACAGTCTTATTGATGTTATAGCCTGACACCTCTAACTGGTTGACAAATCTATTTCGGTCTAATACTTCCAAATTTTGAATATATTGGGCCCAATCCATAGCTGACTTTTCCAATTCAAAGTAGTTAAGATAATCTGACAGTTTTGCCTCTGGTGAAACCTTACTTGAGCATATTGTCATAACGCCAGATGCCTGAGCTTCAACAAGTGCTACAGGAAGACCTTCATATAAAGAAGGAAACACAAAATAATCAAAAGCAGACAAATACTTATAGACCTCTGACTGAAGTCCAGCAAATACTACGCTATTGGAGAGTCCAATTTCTTTTACCTTATTTTTTACCACTTCTAGTTCTCCGCCAACGCCCACACACAAAAGCTTTGCCTTTGGCTGAATCTGTAAGAAGGCCTCAAAAATATCAATTAAGAATGTATGATTCTTTACTACGTCGAAACGTCCCACGTGACCTACAACAACGTCATTCAGAGAAAGACCATGTTTCTTACGAACTTCATTTCTGTATGATTCCTCATATGCAAACTGAGCCAAATCAACACCATTGTTGACTACTATTGATTTACTCCAAACTCCTGTATATTTATACAACCAATCTGATGCCACTTGTGAACAAGAGAGGTAGTCAGTCGCTAAAAATTTCAAAACTGGCTTGTTTATCCAATGAAGAATATTATGCACAAGACCAGCCTGCACAGTATTATGTGAATGGATTACCCTCTTCTTCACTCCATGTTTTTTTGCATAATAAAGGAATTCAAGCGAAGAAAGCGAAGATGTATGCATATGTACTGCATCAAACTCTCCCTTATGTTCTTTTAAAAAACTGTCTAAAGCCTTACAATAGGTTCTTAAGCCAGCTGCTCGCGTAGGAATAGTATAGATATGTCCGCCTAACTCTTCAATCTCCTTTGTATAGTCACATTCCTTCTCATTGAGAAGGAAACAGAAGTTGTATTTTGAACGGTCAATATGGCGGAAAATATTCATTATCAGTGTTTCAGCTCCGCCACGATTCATACGTGCAAGGCTATGTAATACAGTATATGCCATATTTAAATATTTTGCAACAACCAATCTTTTCCATTTTGACAAGAAATAGAAATCAGATTTTCCTTAGTAGAATAATCAATAGGTGTATCTATTGTCTTATCAATATCTGTAATATTCAATCTGTCTAACATTTCCATTTCTGCTAAGACAGAATGCATTCGAGATGAGTTTGCTTTACTGTGATAATTGTATGTACAGAATTGCCGACGAGATATTATTGAAAAAGCAGTAGCATGAAATGAGTTAGTAAAAACAAATGAAGCATTAAAAATAAGTGACACAAAACGTTCTGGACCAACATTTGCAAAGCATTTATCAGCTTCTTTAATTTGCATTGGTGATACAGAATACAATTTTGCTCCCAATCGGTCTGCTGTTTTTTTTGCATCACAGATCAGTTGCTCATTTTTTGCGGTCAGATTATAAATCAAGACATACTTTTCATCGTTTTTAGAGATATTCAGATTATGAATCCATTCTTCTTTAGAAAGCAAGAACACAGGATCACATACATGAGTTCCTTTGATACCTAGATCTTGAAGAACTTCTACTCCGCTATTCTCACGTACAGAGATTGCATCAAAAGTAGATAACCATTGCTTGATAATATCTTTATGTTTCTCTGAGACAGATATAGACCCAAAACTTGCAGCATAAGAAAGTCTTTTCTTCGACTTAGGGGCAAACTGCAAATAAAAAGCAGAATCAGAACCATTGAGCATCGTAATTGAGTTCCACACCTGATCACTTCCTACTATATATGTGTCTGCTGCTGGTACATCCTTAGAAAGACCATCATTGCATGAGTATTTTTTAGTCAACTTTAGATATTGCTTGGTAAACCTATCAAATGCTCTCTTTCGACCTATCGTGGGAATATACCACAAGTATCTCTTAATTCCATATAGCAATTTTATTATGGAACACTTGTCTGTAAATCTTCTAACAGGAGAATCGGGATGTACAAATGTACTAACTTTATAAGGAAAATCAATATAATCGGGTTTATAGTCAATGATTTCTACATTATGTCCATCCTTCTCCAAAAAAGTTTGGAGTGCGAACGCCTGCAATGATGCGCCATAATTATATACATCATGACATGTTATAGTCTTTATGTTCATACTACTTGCTTAACATTTTTCTCACAATAGACAATCCGCTTTTGCCAAGAATCTTCATTATTGTATTACCCAATGATGTTTGGTATAATTTGATAGCTAACTTTCTAACGTTATTTTTTAACGCTCCAGACTGGGTGGTCTCGATATTCCATATTCTCTTCAATGTATTACTTTCATCTTCGCTATCTGTAAAGATCTCGAGCACCATCGGTTTTTGTGTAATCTCAGGGGTCACAAAGCGATTGTATACAGAAAGGAATTCTTCTTTTGTGGAAGCCGATAAATACTCGTAACCAAGATCTTGAGTATAATTCTTAACAAGATTCTTTGACTGCACACCGTAGTGACCTGCTGCTGCAATATAAGCATCAGCATCATCTCCAAAGGTAGAGCCTACATGATAGAAGTTGCGGAACTCTGTTCCTCTACCATTGTTCACAATTAGTAGGCGCACATTATTTCCAACATGTCTATTCCCCAATGAGTTCATATCATAAAAGAATGCAAGATCACCTACGATACAGAAATATAGTTTGTTCTTATTGGCAAGTGATGCACCAATAACAGTAGATATACTACCATCAATTCCAAAGCCACCCACATTGGCAAACGATGTTACGCTTTTAGGAATCTGGAACAAGTTCCATGAGCGAACAGAATTGAGAATTCCTAAGTGAAGAGATGAACCATTTGGTAATTTAGGCGCAATCATAGATGCAGCCCAAATGTTGGTAAAACCCATTTCAGGCATTCTTGAAAATATTCTATCGTACTCTTCATGACAAGCTTTGAGGTATTCTTCTTGGGGTTCTGCATTTTCAATCGTGTAAAAACGGAAGAAATCCGACTCTGTCATCTCAAATATATAAGACAATGCATTAAACTGATCTCTTATCTCTCCGTCTTCACTAACTCTCCATACTTCTTTTTTGGGCATACCAACACTGCCATATTCAGCTGATATTTCTCCAATATGAATGCACAAATCCATCTTCGTCAAAGGAGACGTGTATGTTTCCTGTACAGCCACTAAAGAGAAATTGACCTTATACTTTCCATAATAGCCACTTGTATGATCACAGAATACAACCGCATTGCGAGAAGCACAGAAAGTATCAATTGCATCTGTGAGTTCTTGATTGAAAGTATTGTGAGAACCAACAAATATCGCAATTCTTCCTTCTGGCATCTCTGGAAATTGTTCAACGGTACCATAGGTCATACGCCTTACCATTTTTACTTCTGGTAATTTTGCTACAGAAAAATCCCAACTATAGAGAGTTTGCAAGTTGATATGCACAGGACCACCTCCATGTCGAGTAAGAGCAGTAATAGCTCTATTCATCTCAACCTGGGCATGCCTTTTCTCTTCGAATGAGGAAGTCTCAACAAGTCCAGGAATATGTACCGAAAGAACAGCTACGTCCTTCTGAATTGAACTACGATCAATAAGCTGTGAATGAAGATCACCAATACGACCTTCATATTGCGTACCGGTAACAGCCAAAATTGGAAGCTTTCGGTAATATGCCTCAGTTAGTGCAGGAAGATAGTTTCGCGATGCCGTTGCACCTGTACAAGTAATAACAACAGGTTCGTTGGTTTCTGCAGCCAAGCCAACTGCCATATATGCAGCAGAACGCTCATCTACACAAGAATACATCTCAAAAAATGGGTCACACTGCATACTTGCCACAAACGACAAAGCTGTTGTTCCTGGACTGGCGATAACTCGCTTAATATTATGAGCCTTAAGAAGAGCGACAAGGTACTGTACACTCAATTCGCTGGAATATTGTTTCATATCTATGATTGTTACAATGAGTATTCTGATTTGGTAAGCGTACACTTCTCCCCAAAGTTCTTATAAACAAATGATTTTCATCATTTTAATTGACCTGTAAAAAGTAGTACAATTCCATAATTTAACATTTAAAAGTCCTAAATCAGGGGTTCGAGACTGCATTTTGTGCTTTAATCCTAATTTAGGAGATAAATCATCAAGTTCATGACCAGCATTCTCCATGTATTCCTGTAAATGTTTGCAGTAACCCCAGTACTGCCGTTCTATGTAAACCTCACGTATTTCATCAGAACTTTCATCTCCTGGTTCCATAAGGTTTAATAAATCAACATTTCCTTTATGTTTGTTTATCTCTTGATAATATCGTAACCTGTCAGAAGCAAATGTATAGAAGTCGCCCAAACACTTAATACAACTGTTTATTTCCATCATGGAATCCTGGTGATATTTTAATTCTTCTATTTTCATTGTTTTATAATTAACAATTACAAAGTAGTACATTCTTTTGTCAGCAGTTGCATCCAAAGAACATAAAGAAACTAAGAGATGCGAAATATATTTTATGGGAGATAATTGATTAAAGCCACAACTCTCAACTAAAGAATACAAAAACAAAAATTTTGTGCACACTACTCGCTACCTATGTTTAAACTGTTCTTCAGGTTGATTTTTACATGACGTATCATCTGCTCACAGAGATTATTGCTTAATTCCACATCACCTAATTTCAACACATTCCTCATAGCCTTCCATTCCTTTTGGATATAATTTAGTGCTCTTTGTGTCATCAGCCCAAGCTTACTGAAGCCACCATTATTGATGAAATATTTTATTTACATATCTGCGAAGCTTGCTATAATTGTAATCCTCATCCTCATAAAAATTTTTCAATATACGTCCACGCCCATAAGTGCAATACAGTCTGTATGCGGCTGCATAATCTGTCTGATCTGTCTTTAACATAATGCATGTTTTTATTGGTTCATGCACAAAAGTAAATCGTACTTTTCAACCAACCTTGGGGAGAAGTGGACGCTTACCTGATTCTGTTCCGTTTATTTTCAAATGACTGCCGGCATCACAATATATGACCTTTCGTGTGATGCACTTAGAAGCATCGCTAAGGATAAAACAAGCTGCCTCTGCTATCTCTTTGAGTAACAACTATCTGCCTGCAGCACCAACTGTGCCAAAGTCAGTAGATTTATCTAATTTGCCGCCATTGGTCATATCAGTTAGCGTAACATCAAGAGCAATTGCATTTACTCTTATACCTTTTTGATATACTCATCGAGCTAGACTACCTACAAGACTAATTAATTACTGCTTTTGTGAGACCATAAGGAATGTCTATGCTTTTTCCGGCAGTCTCAGATGAGATAAACAAAAGATCTCTTTCAGATTGTTCGCAAAACTTATACTTTAAAAAGACCTGAGCCCAAAAATAGTTTGCTTTCAAATTGGTGTTAAATTGTTTATCGTAACCTTCCTGTGTTATAGTAAGAAAATTGCCTTCATGAAGCGACACTCTTGCATTTAGTACAATAGAATGAAAGTTCCCATTCTTTTCTTACACTCTTCAATAAATCCTGCAATATTATCAGTATTTGAATTATCAAAAGTTATGTAATCAGATTTATCACCAAGTTCTGAAACTGCTTTCTTCAACCCCTTCTTCACTGTGACCAGTTATCAACACTTTAACTCCTTCAGACACATACTTTTTTGCCATCGAGAATCTGATGCCCCTTGAACCGCCAGTTACTACAATGGTCCTGTCGGATAGGATGCCTTTATAATTCACCTGCTGTAATGAGACATGAACATTTGCTTTTGGCTGTGAGTTTGTTTGTTCATTCAAAAAGGAACAAACCTTTGTACATAACCCACATTTGACACTCTGTTCTTGCCTTATAATAGTTGGTTGATAGAAACCGTCTTCATTCTGTTGCATTTCAATCACACCATACTTACATACTACAGAACAAAGGCCACAACCAAAACAATCTTTTATCGTTAATACATTTTTAATTTCTTTGCTATTTTAACGATTACTGATTTTAGTTTCCTAAGGATTGTAATACGTTCTCCTTTAGTTAGTCCGAATAACATTATAAAGGTTCCTGTCCAAAGTATTGAAAAAAGACAATCAATAAACACTCGCGTAATTGAAACTTCGAAATATTGGCATACATAAAAAGGGCCAATTATAGCCATCATAGTTGGAAGCAATATTTTTCCAATTACTTCTTTAAAATATATCGAGATTGGGAACTGAAGTATTTCTTTCATTAGCATAAGTCTAGCTATCAAGACTACAATGTATACTAAAATATATATATAGTATGTCATCTCAACAGAAGCTCCCAGGTTATATGCAATCCATGTAAATATAAAGTTTAGATTTCCAATTAGTGTTATTACAATGGAGTATTTCTTTATATTGCCTGTCGCTAAACATGCAGTGTAACCTGTGTTACCAAGGATGGTCACTAAAGCGCCAATCAGAGCGAGTCTTGTAAATAAGGACGCTCCTTCAGGTACGTTGACGAGCCATATTTTTAGGATGGTGTCTGCTTCAAAAAATAACGGTACAGCAAATAACAACAACAAGAAAAAAGAAAATTTGGCCCCCTTGCAAACAAGATAGTTCAGTCTCTGACTATCACCTTGTGCGTATGATTTTGTAATCTGAGGATTAACTGCTGTTGTAAATGTGACAACTAGCTGATTGACTGCAGCATCGATCTGCGAAGCAATACCTCTAGCTGAATTTGCAACAACACCAAAAAATACATTGATAAGGATATTAACGCCCTGGATATTTAACACACTTGTTGCATTACCAAAGAAGTTCCAGCCCGCAAAGCCCATCATTTCCTTAAAAAGGACTCTATCGTAGATTGGCTTATATTTGCATTCCTTAAAGTGCCGTCCGCAATAGAAACCATAAAGCAAACGAACGCCTAAGGCTGTGACAAACAACAAAACTGAATAAGCAATGAGTTTATCAACAGGAGAGACTATGAGCAAATAGGCTACACTCATTTTCAAAATCGCATCAAAAATACTAATGTAGGCGTAAGCATTCATGTGCTCATGTGCAATAATACAAGCGTTGTATGGCACACTGATAAGATTAACAACAAATGTCAGAAGGGAACAATGGAGTACCCAATTAGCAGCAACAAGACGGTCTTCTGGTATATTCATTCTGCTATTCAAAAACCATAGACCGACAATTTCACAAAGAACGAAAATGATAAGAGCTATAATAATCTGAATATTGACACTCGTACAGAATATCATCTTAAGTTTCTCCTTGTCTCCCTTACCTAAACCATAAGTAATGTATCGACTAATGGCATTGGATAATGCTCCAGATATTACTGCAAACATAGAGACAACGCCTCCTACTGCATTATAAACACCGAAGTCCTCTACACCAAGGGTATTTAGCACCACTCGGCTGGTATAGAGTGTTACGAGCATAATCAGTATTGTACGGAAGTACAGAAACAGAGTATTCTTCGCTATTCGTTTGTTATTTGCTGAATTATCTGACATTTACTTATTTTTTACTTATCCAACTCTTCATACTTTGAATGCTTACTTTTAAACTCAGGAACTATCTCCTTCATCTTACCAACGATCTTCATGTCATCATGGGTAAATGTAAACTGTAGAAGTTCATCCTCATTTTGTTTAGCCACATCATAGTCATAACTACGGACTTCTGCAATCATGATTTTTGGATGATGAGTTGGCTTAGTGTTCTCCTGAGTGGCAAGGAGTTCCTCATAGAGTTTTTCTCCATCGCGAAGACCGGTAAACTTTATATCAACATTTTTAACTCCAGAAAGTGAAATCATACGTTTAGCAAGATCTACAATCTTGACAGGTTTACCCATATCAAAGACGAAAATCTCACCACCTTTACCCATAGTTCCTGCTTCCAACACAAGTTTACAAGCCTCTGGTATAAGCATGAAGTAACGGATGATATCAGGATGAGTAACAGTAAGTGGTCCTCCCTTCTTTATTTGCTCTTTAAAAAGAGGGATGACGGAGCCATTACTACCAAGGACGTTGCCAAATCGTGTGGTGACGAACTGCGTTTCTCCTTTTACCTTACCATCGAGAATAGCTTGATTGAGACTCTGGCAGTATATCTCACAGATTCGTTTAGAGCAACCCATAACATTAGTTGGATTGACGGCCTTATCTGTTGAAATCATTACGAATTTCTTTGTGCCGTACTTAACTGCAAGGTCAGCAATGACACGTGTGCCTGCGATATTGTTACGGACAGCCTGAATAGGATTATCCTCCATCATGGGCACATGCTTGTAGGCGGCAGCATGGAAGACATACTCAGGACGATGCTCTGAAAAGAGTTTCTCCATGTGGTCTTTGTCTGCAATAGAGGCTACTACAGTTTCATTCTTGACATCGGAGAACTGGCGTGCCATCATCAGGCGCACATCATGCATTGGGGATTCTGCCTGATCGACAAGGATCATTTCTGCTGGATGGTATGGAGCAATCTGACGGACCATTTCAGATCCAATGGAGCCTGCTGCTCCTGTAATAAGAACTCTACGACCTGATAACATAGCTCCAATAACATCCATATCGACCTCAATCTTGTCACGGGGCAGGAGGTCTTCGATTTCTACCTCGCAAAGTTGTTGATGGGTAAGTTCGGACTTGCCGTCCCACTCTTCTGCTTCTCGTGGCATCATCATGATGCGTATATTGGCGGCAACGAGGGCATCAATGAGGGTGGTACGATTGATAAAATTGTTGGTTTGAAGAGGTGAAACAAGGAGGGTTGTAACTTTATACTTCTTCATTGTCTCGACAATTGTATCATCATCATAGTGTACCTGTTCACCTAGAAGCCATGTACCTGCCATAGATTTATCCGTGGAAATGAAACCACGAAGACGGTATTTGCGAGGTTCAGTATTTGCAAGACTCTTTGCGAGAGCTACACCACCTTGCATACAACCGTAGATGAATACCTTCTGAATGGAAGCATCACCACGATAAATATCGTGCATAGCTTTGACTAATACCCGAATACACCACATAAGCATAGTGGCTACGATAAAGAGCATGAGTGCACTATCGAATCGTGGAACAAGCATATAGGGTGTAAGACCAGCATAGACCTGAACCTGATGTAGAAGGCATACGCCAATACCTGCTGTAGCAGTTGAATAGGCCACGCGATGGAGATCGACAAAGCTGGAGTAGCGCATTACGCCATAGAAGGTGTGGAAAAACACGAAAGCGAGAATGTAAACCACGAGACACACACAGAGGCCAAGAGTGACTTGCCAGAATTGCTGTGCCAAGTCTAAGCCTCCATGCTGAAGGTAGTATACAAAAAGACCCGATACATAGACTGCCATACAGTCCATGACAAGGATACACCAATAAGGTAAGGCCTTACGTGAAAAGTACCAGTTGCAAAATTTACGTAATGGATTCATTATCAAAAGTAAGTAGTCACTTTAGCCCCGTTAAGGACCTAAAGAAACAAGTTTTTATTAAGTTTTAAGAATAAAGTTTGATTTAAACATCAGATTACACGGTCATAGGTCGCCATTTGTGTGGCAACAGATTGACTAACTCCTCTTTTGTAGTTTTGTTAATCCGGCGAAAAACATCACACAGATATGATACCGCATTTAATTTATGATTACGGATATTGGCAAAAATAGATTGAAGTCTTGCAAATCGAACCCCAACTTCGGGACTACCTACGAAGAAACTATTGTTGCGGTACTTGGCAATTCTACGGATTTGCCGTTCACAACAATTATTGGATAAATCCACCGAACCATCTTCCAGACAATGCAGAATGCTAGGATATTCCACAAGAACATACTTAACCGCCTCGAGAAGTTCTGGCTCTTTCTCCGGGTCTAACAAGTTATACAATCTATCTAATTCCTGTTTCAGATCATTAAATAAAGGAACAAGTTGTAAGTTACGTTCCCTTTTTATATCATCGGGATTCCGATATTGCTTTTTATCTCTTTATCGAAATGGAATATGGAATCCATGATATCTACAAGCCTTTTGCATCTTCTAATACATGCTTCAATTTATAAAGAGGCCGTCGCATATGTACCAGACAGGCTACTCTCACTATCAACTCACATACATCATAACACTTATAGATAAGAGCACCAGCCGTATGCAAGTAGATCTTGTAAATCACTTCTTCCAGATATTTTTGTTCCGCCTCACGGATTCAACGCCCTCGTTCATGGAATACAAACTGGATAAGATTCCATTTCGGAGAATAATGGCAGAATATCCATCGCTTAGAATAATGTTCCTCAGGCTCAACGTCTTTTTCTGTTTCACCTTTACCAGGAAGACGAGCATCACAGGTCTTCACGGTGGATTCATCTGAATGCATATACCCATCAGTTATAATCTCACGCTGAAGAGGTTTATCCTGAGGCTCCAGAATTTTGACCGCCTGTTCAATCCAGCCGACAACGGTAGCATGGGAAAAGTTTACTCCCATATCTTTCAGCCACAATTCTATATCTCCTATAGTCATGCCAACCTCAAAATATTTAGTTAGCACTTCGGATATAAGAGATTCTGTAACTTTGCTTCTACCCATACAGTTCCTGTATTTTTCAAGTAGGTTTAATAAGAACTCCACGAGGATCTCTATATTTCTTCCGGATAATGCGAAGGTTTCACATAGCCTTTTACGCAGATTAAACGTTCTGTTATACCTTCGCCGATTTCATACGCATCAGACGGAAGTCCTTCTGGGCGTAGAACTATCACGCGATGCTGGTCTTCTAGTTTCATAGCTTCCTGTTCCGAGTCTATGCCATCCAATGTGAAAAACAAAAGCTGTCCTCTATGAGGTTTCTTCTACCCCCTTGGAACTTTGATGATTCTTGATTTGAACTGCTATTTCGACGATTTTTTCATCTGGAACATCTGCCCCGTCTAAATCAAGTGTATCAGCATCTATATTTTGCTAGTCTCCAGATTATACTTACCTGATCGGTTTGTTGCCCATGAGCAACCGTAGCTAGATTAGCATTCTGCTGTTCAAGTTGTTTGATCTAGGCATCTTCATCTGTAGTCGGAAGGAAAAAGGCACCTTGAGGACTGGAAGTTGCAGAAGGTTCATTATTACCATTCTTCTTGCCTCTCAACATAGCTATTTCATTGTACTTAACTGCCAAATTAAGAGCAAAAGAATCCAGCATCTCTTGCTTTTTCCGACCAAATGAAACTATCAACTCTTGTTTCTGCATCTCAAATTCATCACGGATAGCACCAACCAAAGATTCCTTGATAGAATCTGACAAGCTCACCACTCCATTACCCATGAACATAGCAGCCATCTGAGAAACTAGTTCAGAAATCTTGACCAACTATTCAGCAACTTTAGACTGAAGTTCATTGACTTTATCCAGAAGAGTGAAAATACGAAACTCAGCATCGTGCGCCTTCTTTTCGGTTGCACGACGGGCTCGCTTCTCTATACTAAGCTGGGAAACGAATATTTTCCTGAGTATGTTCTTCCGACTTTAGCATATCATAAAGATACTCATTTTCCTCATATACACAAGATTTAAGCAAATCCAAAGTCTGAGGTGCGGAGCAAACACAATATCCCATTGGCAATCCCAGCGTAGTCACGATTTGATACAACAAACTGTGGATGTCCCTTACGCAAATCCAATGCTGTTATTCTCATAGTCGTATTGAGAAGAATATGGAATTCAGGATAATCTGATGAATGTTCACCTTTCTTCTATTTTTGTTCTCTGTATGGTGAAGAGTTATAGACTATTCTAATTATTTATCCAGAACCTCAAATCGAGGTGAATTCTTGGATTTAAACTCCGGTACCACTTTCTTCATCAACCTCACCGTATCCATGATCTTTACTGTACGCGACAACTTCTCAAACTCCGCATAAGTGTCAAGAATATCAGCATATTCATAATGACGTACCTTAGCTATCATAATTTTCTTATTCTCTGTAGGAATCGTATTCTCCTTATCACTCAGGACTTCCTCATAAAGTTTCTCACCCGGACGTAATCCCGTAAACTTTATTTCAATATCTTCACCCGGACGATAACCGGCCAGTTCGATCATACGAGTAGCCAAGTCAACAATCTTCACAGCCTTGCCCATCTCAAAGACAAAAATCTCATTGCCCTCACCCATAGTAGCGGCCTCCATTACCAGGCGACAAGCTTCGGGAATAGTCATAAAGAAACG
>OCQC01001228.1_pt1 | contig 19701 bp, 17 predicted proteins | sample 1538401 | NCBI WGS metagenome assembly OCQC01 (sample SAMN04571689, study PRJEB22368) | human gut metagenome | biome: human gut; material: stool | host: Homo sapiens | place: Luxembourg | collected 2012-08-03 | reverse complement strand
TAGGATCAGATACAGGAGGATCAATAAGACAACCTGCAAGCTTTTGCGGAGTAGTTGGATTAAAGCCAACATATGGATTAGTTTCAAGATATGGTTTAGTAGCATTTGCATCATCACTTGATCAAATAGGTCCAATAACAAAAGATGTAAGAGATTGTGCTACATTGTTAAACTTAATAGCAGGTCATGACGAAAAAGATACAACATCAATTGAAATTGAGAAAAAAGATTATACAAAAGCATTAAAAAATGATGTTAAAGGTTTAAAAATAGCAGTGCCAAAAGAATTCTTTGGAGAAGGAATAAATGCAGAAGTAAAAGAAACATTAGAAAAAGCTATAGAAACATACAAAGAACTAGGTGCGGAAGTAGAAGAAATATCATTAGATGTTGCCAAATATTCATTAGCTACATATTATATAATTGCATGTGCAGAAGCAAGCTCAAACTTAGGTAGATTTGATGGAATTAGATATACATACAGAACACCAGAATTTAAAAATTTAAGAGACTTATATAAAAAATCAAGAAGTGAAGGATTTGGGCCAGAAGTTAAAAGAAGAATTATTCTTGGTACATATGTATTATCTTCAGGATATTATGATGCATATTACAAAAAAGCTCAACAAGTCCGTACATTAGTTATGAACGAATTTAATAAAGTTTTTGAAAAATATGATGTTATATTAACACCAACATCACCAACAGTAGCATTTGATATCGGATCAAAATCAAATAATCCATTAGAAATGTATTTAGCAGATATTTGTACAGTATCTGTGAATATAGCAGGACTTCCAGGAATTTCAGTACCAGCAGGAGTTGACTCTCAAGGTATGCCAATAGGAATGCAATTAATAGGAAATAGTTTTTGTGAAGAAACAATCTTAAATGCAGCATATACATTTGAACAAAAAACAAAATTTAGAGAAAATTATAAACCAGAATTTAAAAAAGCTTAAATAAAACAATTGTTAAAAAGAGAGATTGTAAATAATCAAGCTAAAGGTTAATAGACAATATAAAAGAAAGGAAGAATAACATATGTCAAGAAATGATTATGAAGTAGTAATAGGACTAGAAGTCCATGCAGAACTTTCTACAAAAACAAAAATATTTTGTTCATGCCCAACAAGTTTTGGTGCAGCACCTAACACACATACTTGCCCAATTTGTATGGCAATGCCAGGAACGTTACCTGTACTTAATGAAAAAGTAGTAGAATATGCAGTAAAAGCTGGACTTGCAACAAACTGTGAAATTTCGAAAGATAGTAAAAACGATAGAAAAAACTATTTTTATCCAGACCTTCCAAAAGCTTATCAAATATCACAATTTGATAAACCACTATGTAACCATGGTTATGTAGAAATAGAAGATGACGAAGGAAACAAGAAAAAAGTTAGACTATTAAGAATCCACATAGAAGAAGATGCAGGAAAATTAAATCATGATGAATTTGCAGGAGGAAGCTTAGTTGATTTAAACAGAGCAGGTGTACCATTAATAGAAATGGTATCAGAACCAGACTTACGTAGTAGTGGAGAAGCGGAAAGATATTTAAGAAAATTAAAGTCAATTCTAGAATATATAGAAGTATCTGACTGTAAGATGCAAGAAGGTTCTTTAAGAGCAGATGTAAACGTATCTGTTCATAAACCAGGAGAACCACTTGGAACACGTACAGAAATGAAAAACATGAACTCATTTAGAAGTATCGTAAGAGGTATTGAATATGAGATAGAAAGACAAATAGATGTAATTGAAGATGGAGGAGTTGTAGAACAAGAAACTCTAAGATGGGATGATGTATCTGGAAAAACATTCCCAATGAGAGATAAAGAAGATGCACAAGATTATCGTTATTTCCCAGACCCAGACTTAGTTGCAATAAAACTTTCAAATGAATATATAGAAAATATTAAAAAGACTTTACCAGAATTACCAGAAAGTAGAAAAGAAAGATATTTAACAAAATATGGATTATCTGAAAAAGATGCAAATATTATTACATCATCAAAATATTTATCAGACTTGTTTGAACAAGCAAGTAAAATATGTAATAATCCAAAAGCTGTAAATAACTGGATTATATCTGATATATCTAGAATATTAAATGAAACAGAAATGGAACCAATACAAATACCATTTGATAGCAAACAACTAGCTAAACTAGTAATATTAATTGATAAAGGAACAATAAGTTCAAGTATTGCTAAAAAGGTATTAGTAGAGATGTTTGAACATCCAAGAGATCCAGAAGATATAATAGATGAAAAAGGATGGGTACAAATTTCAGATGAAAATGCTATAAAAGAAGTAGTATTAAAAATCTTAGAAAATAATCCTCAATCAATTGCAGATTATAAAGCAGGAAAGCAAAAAGCTTTAGGATTTTTAGTAGGACAAGCTATGAAAGAAACTAGAGGAAAAGCAAATCCACAAATGCTTAATAAGATGTTTATAGAAGAATTGAATAAATAATTAAAAAATATATTAAACTATATGCTTTATTATAGTTTAATATATTTTTTTTAATTGATTTCTTTTTTCAGTTTATCTGTAACAATACTACATATAATAAATTCAACACTAAAAATAAAACCAATTTGGAATATAAACATTCCTAAATTAAATAAAAAAGGTGAAGAAAATAAAAAATTATATGTAAGTAAAATAGATGCTGAAATTATTCCTAAGACTAAGCAAAATAATAAACCATATTTTAAAATTTTATATGTAATTATATCAAAACTATGAAATAGTTTAACAAAATAGTTAATCATAACATTGAATTCCTTTCAAATATAATACTAAATAAATATTAACATAAAATAAATACAGATACAATGGAAGCTTTAGCCAATAGATACCTAGAAAAAGTATAGATTTCAATATAGATTTAGTAAGCTTTAAACAAATATTAAAGTAATAAAAAAACAACTCTCCATATAATAGAAAGTTGTATAAAATAAAAACTATGCATAATCTTTATTTAGCCTAAGCCATTGCTGCATTTAATTTTTTTGATAAACTAGATTTTTTTCTAGCTGCTGTGTTTTTAACAATAACACCTTTTGTACAAGCTTGGTCAATTTTTTTAGTAGCTTCAGAGAATAACACTTTAGCTTCTTCAACATTACCAGCTTTAACAGCTTCATCAAATTTTCTAATAGCTGTTTTGTAAGCAGATTTTATCATATTATTTCTTAAAGTTTTCTTTTCAATTATTTTAACTCTTTTTTTAGCTGATTTAATATTTGGCATTCTAAGTTGCACCTCCTTCAAATAAGTATTACGCTATAACATATACTATATTAACATATTTTGGAGTAAATTGCAAGTAAATTTATAAATATTATTGTAATAACAAAGATTTTATGATATATTGAAACAAGAATGGAGGGATACATATGATAGCTATTGGAAGTGACCACGGAGGATATAGATTAAAAAAGGAAATTGAAAAATATTTAGAAGAAAAAGATATAGAATATAAAGACTTAGGATGCCAAAATGAGGAAACAGTTGATTATCCAGATATTGCAGAAGCGGTAGCAAAAGAAGTTCAAAATAGAAATGTAGAACAAGGAATATTAATATGCCGTTCTGGAATTGGAATGTCAATTACAGCAAATAAATTTAAAGGAATAAGATGTGCACTTTGCCATAACGAATATACTGCTAAATATGCTAGATTACACAATAATAGTAACATATTAGCAATGGGAGCAGATGATTTAACAACAAGTGAGGCAATACTTGTATTAAGAATGTGGCTTGCAACTGAATTTGAAGGTGGACGTCATGAAGAAAGAGTAAAATTAATAGAAGAAATAGAAAAACGTAATATGAAATAAGGGAGGCTAAGCTTATGTGGGGAGACGTAGCGATTGCATTTATACTAGCCTTCATAGTAGCATTTATGGCAACACCATATACTATAAAATTGGCAAAAAAGATAGGTGCAGTAGATGTTCCAAAAGACGAAAGAAGAATGCATAAAAGAGCAATGCCTAAATTTGGAGGACCAGCAGTAATACTAGGTTTTCTTGTATCAGTAATATATTTGTTAATAGTAATGAGCCTAGAAGATACAATAATTCTAAATGGACCTGAAAACTATGGAATGAAATTAATAGGGCTATTTTTAGGAATAGTAATAATAAGTATCACTTGTATAATAGATGACATCAAAACAATAAAGCCAATAGTAAAATTGTCAGGTCAATTACTTGCTGCAATTGTAGCAGTAGCATTTGGAATAAGAATAGAAAGCATTAATGTATCAATAATACAAGCACCTGAATTAGGAGAAATTTTATCAACAATTGTTACTATAGTGTGGATAGTAGGTGTAACAAATTCAATAAATTTAATTGATGGCTTAGATGGATTATCATCAGGAATATCAGTTATATCAGCTATATCATTATTAATAATATTTTTATTAAATGGTTCAGCAATGGTACCAATTATATTAATTACAGCACTAGCAGGAGCATTAGTAGGATTTTTACCATTTAACTTTGCACCAGCAAAAACATTTATTGGTGATACAGGTTCAAATTTTTTAGGATATACAATTTCAATAATTGCAATATTAGGTATGGCAAAAACATATACTTTAGCAGTTATAATATTACCACTTATAGTATTAGGATTACCAATATTTGATACATTATGGGCAATAATAAGAAGACTAATAAAAGGCAAATCAATAAAAGCAATATTTAAAGCAGACAAAGGACATTTACATCATAGAATAGTTGCAAGAGGATTTAGCCAAAAACAAGCTGTACTTATATTATATGGAATAAGTGCAACATTTGGAATATTTGCAATAATATTCTTTGATAGCGGAATATGGAAAGCATTATCATTCTTAATGATGGTAATAGTAGCTATAGGATTAGGTTATAGAAACTTCCAAGAAGAACATTCAGATGAAAATCAAAGGTATGAATGTATAGAATGTAAGTATATTTATAATCCTAAATATGGAAACGAAAAGGCAGGTATAAAACCAGGAACAGCATTTGAAGATTTGCCAGATGATTGGGTATGTCCAGTTTGTGGTGAGGGGAAGGATATGTTCCAAGAGTTACATCAATAATGGTTGAAAGATAATTACAATTTTAGAATAATGAAAAAAATCAATCGAAATTTATTTTTTGATTGATTTTTTTAATAATAAATTTAGCATAGTAAATTCCTCAGTTGTATTAAAAAATATGAAAATACTTGCACTATTAAAATGAATATGATATTATGTAAAATGACTATAAAAGAGAAAGGATCAAACAAGATGACAGATAAAATAATAAGATTTTTAGCATACAAAGGAAAAATATCTATAATATGTGCCAATACCACTGAATTAGTAGAAGAGGCAAGAAAAATACATGATTTAAGTCCAGTAGCAACAGCAGCATTTGGTAGATTACTTACAATAAGTGCAATAATGGGACAAGAAATGAAAAACAAAGAAGATAAACTAACCATACAACTAAAAGGAAATGGACCAATAGGAAGTATGTTAATAACAGCAAACAATGTGCCAGAATTAAAAGGATATGTACAAAATCCACATGTTGATTTACCATTAAATGAATTTGGAAAATTAGATGTAGGTGGAGCTGTTGGTCAAGATGGATATATAAATGTTATAAAAGATATTGGTTTAAAAGATCCATATATAGGAGTTGCACCATTAACGTCAGGAGAAATAGCAGATGACTTTACAAATTATTTTGTTAATTCAGAACAAAGACAATCTGCAGTAGCATTAGGAGTTTTAGTAGACAAAAATGGAGTAAGACAAGCAGGAGGATATTTAATTACACCAATGCCAGATGCAACAGACGAAGAAATAAGTCAAATAGAAAAATCAATATTTGAAGCTGGAGCAATATCTAAAATGTTAGATCAAAACTTAACATTATTAGAAATAGCTAAAAAAGTAACAGGTGATAAAAATGTAAAAATATTAGAAGAAAATATAACACCTGTATATAAATGTGATTGTTCAAAAGAAAAAATGAGCAAAGCATTAATAAGTATTGGAAAAAAAGACTTAGAAGATATAATAAAAGAAGATGAAAAAGCAGAATTAGTATGTCATTTTTGTAATAAGAAATATCAATTTACTAAAGAAGAATTAGAAAAATTATTAGAAGAAATAAAATAATTGATTTTTAAATGTTCGCTTGTTTTTTGCAAAGAAATGTTGTATAGTATTTAACATAGAAAAAGAGATATAAGCAGATGTGGTTTGCCTCAGTTATAATAAGCAGACAAAAATAAAATAGCCAAAAAAAAACACATCTGACAATTTGACGGTTTGATGTGTTTTTTATTCAACCGGCAAACCACGTTTGTGGTTGCTCTTTTTCTTATAACTAAATATATTATAGCATATAATATAAAAGAGTCAATAAAAGAAAGAGGTAATAAAAATGGAAAAAGAAGTTTTAATATTTGGACATAAAAATCCAGACACAGATACAATATGTTCAGCAATGGTTGAAGAAATATTAAATAGAAAAAATGGATGGGAAACAAAAGCAGTAAGATTAGGAAACTTAAATAAAGAAACACAATATGTATTAAATTATTTAGGATTAGAAGCACCAGAATTAATAGAAAAAGTAGAAGAAGGACAAGAAGTATTATTAGTAGATCATAATGAATTTGGACAATCAGTAGAAGGAATTGAAAAAGCAAAAATATTAGGTGTAACAGATCACCACAGAATTTCAAATTTTGAAACATCAGAACCACTTTACTATACAGCAAAACCATATGGTTGTACATCAACAATATTATTTGAAGAATTTAAACAATTTGGTCATGAAATAGAAAAAACAGAAGCTATTTTAATGGCAAGTGCAATTATGTCAGATACATTACTATTAAAATCACCAACTACAACAAAACATGATGTAAAAGCTTTAGAAGAATTAGAAAAAATAGCAGGAATAGATATAAAAGCATATGGATTAGAAATGTTAAAAGCAGGAACAGATTTAGATGATTTTACAGCAGAGCAATTAGTTAATTTAGATGCTAAAAGCTTAGATAAAGATGGTACAAAATTTGTTATAGCACAAGTAAATACAGCAAGTATAGAAGATGTATTAAAAAGAAAAGAAGAATTAGAAAATGCAATGAAAAATGAAATAGATAAAAAAGGACTTTCTTTATTTGTATTTGCAATTACAGATATTTTAAATAGTAATTCTGAAATAATAGCTTTAGGAGAAAAAGCAACAGTTACAGAAAAAGCATTTAACAAAACTTTAGAAAATAATACAATGTTCTTAGAAGGAGTTGTTTCAAGAAAGAAACAATTATTACCAAATATAGATAAAAATATTTAATATATTGGGGATGGAGAAAATGATTTTTTGCTCCGTCCCCAAAATCATTTAAAAGTATTGAATATTTTAGTAATTATATTTATAATATTAAAGTAGTAGAAAAAGAAGTATGAGGAGTGAGTTAATGTCAGAAACAGAAGAAATAGGTAAAACAACTAAAAAAGAAACTTTTATGCAAAGTGTAGTAACTTTAATATTTTCACAAGTTTTGATTAAGTTGTTAGGATTAGTATATAATTTATATTTAACAAATAGAGAAGGCTTTGGAGATAAGGGGAATGGAATTGTATCTGCTAGTTACCAGATATATGCGTTATTACTTACAATTTCATCAATTGGTGTTCCAAATGCAATAGCAAAATTAGTATCAGAAAGAGTTGCAGTTGGAGATCACAAAGGTGCACATAGAATTTTTAAAATAGCTTTTGCAACTTTTACAGTAATAGGTTTAGTTGGAGCTTTAATGTTATTTTTTGGAGCTCATATGATAGCTGTAGATTGGTTACAAATACCAGAAGCGGAAATGACAATGGTAGCATTATCACCAGCAATATTTTTTGTTGCCATAGCATCAGTTATGAGAGGATATTTTAATGGTAGACAACAAATAAAAGCAACAGCAAGATCACAATCATTGGAACAAATATTTAAAACTGTTTTAACAATAATATTAGTAGAAATAGTAGCAATTGTTTCAAATGTTTCAACAGAATTGATGGCAGCAGGTGCAACATTAGCTACAACACTTGCAACACTTACAGGTTTTGGTTATTTATATTTTTATTATAAAGTAAGAAGAAGAGAAATAGCAGAAGAAATAAAATCAACAGTTAATTATAAATATGAACGTAGAAGAAGTATTATTAAAAAAATATTATTGGTTTCATTTCCAATAGCTTTAACTGCAATATTATCATCTGTAAATAAAAACATAGATTCTTTTACAGTTGTTAGAAGCTTAAAAGAATTTTTACCAGCAGAAGAAGCGGTTAGTCAATATGGAATATTAGGAGGTAAAGTAGATACTTTAACAAGTTTACCTTTATCAATAAATGTAGCATTTTCAACTGCATTAGTACCAGCAATAGCTGCTGCAAAAGCAAAAAATGATAAAAAAGCAATAAAACAAAAAACTTCATTTTCATTATTAATTTCGATGCTAATAGGTTTACCTTGTACAGTTGGAATGTGCATATTTGCCAAACAAATTTTAGGTTTATTATATCCAAATGCAAGTAATGGGGCAGTTATTTTACAAATTAGCTCATTAACGATTTTATTTACAATATTAGACCAAACAATAAATGGAGCATTACAAGGATATGGATTATTAAAAATACCAGCAATATCACTAGGAATACGGAGTAATTGTTAAATTAATATTAAATTTAATTTTAGTACCAATACCATCAATAGGAGTAAATGGTGCAGCAATAGCATCTGTTGCATGTCATGCAATAGCATTTACAATATCAATAATATGTTTGAAAAAAGCATTTAATATGAAATTCTCTATTTCAAAATACATAATAAAACCAGCATTAGCAACTGGAATCATGGCAATTTGCTCATATTCAATTTATTTAATGCTTTCAGGAATAATTGCAGGAAAATTGGCAACAATACTAGCAATAGGAGTTGCTGTAATAGTTTACGTATTAGCAATTGTAGCATTAAAGGTGTTTAATAAAGAAGAAATACAATCACTACCAGCTGGAAATAAGATATGTACAGTGTTAGAAAAGCTAAAAATATATTAAAATAGCAAAAAAGTTAAAAAAACTTGCAAAAAAAGAAGGATTTTAGGTATTTTTGGCGAATAATTTTAATTAGTAGTACATTTATTGCTTCGTTCAGGCAGTAAAGTACATATACATTATACTTTATAGGAGGTAATTTAAATGAACAAAGCTGAATTAATCGCAGCAATGGCTGCAAAAACAGGAGAAACAAAAAAAGCAGCTGAAAACTCAGTAAACGCTTTTGTAGAAGTTGTAACAGAAACACTAAAAAAAGGAGACAAAGTTCAATTAGTTGGATTTGGTTCTTTTGAAGTAAGAAAAAGAGCAGCTAGAAAAGGTAGAAATCCTCAAACTAAAGAAGAAATCAAAATACCTGCATCAAAAGCTCCAGTATTCAAAGCTGGTAAAGCATTAAAAGATTTAGTAAACAAAAAATAAGAAAATGAGAATTAAATATATATAAATATATGATATCATATTAAAGACAAGCATAACTATTAGTAGTTGTGTTTGTCTTTTTTATATCAAAATAAAAAAGAACTATTTTACTATAATGTATTGACTTAATTCAAAAGAATAGATAAAATATAAATGTTAAAATTATAACTATTTAAAGTAAGTAGTATAGAACATTGAAAAAATTAATAAATGTACTTAAAAATAAAAAATGCTAGGATGTTTGAATACTATTTACTAGAATGGGAATAATTAAAACAAAAGTAAAAATGAAAAAACATAAGAAAAAAGGAAGGAGAATGTTTTATTATGGGAAAAGTAATAATAAGCCCCAAAGAAGCACAAAAAGGAATAACATTAATAGCATTAGTAATAACAATCATAGTACTTTTAATACTAGCAGGAGTAAGTATAGCAATGTTGACAGGGCAAAAAGGAATATTAACACAAGCGAATAATGCCAAAAATGAAACAGAACTAGCAAGCGCAAAAGAAAAAGTAGAATTGGCAGTAATAGGAGCAATATCACAAACAAGAGATGGAACATTAACAGTAGGAAAATTAAGAACAGAATTAGCAAATTATGGAGGAACAGTAGAAGGAGATACATTTCCAGTAACAGCAAAAGTAGATGGAAAAAGTTTTACGGTAGATGCAAATGGAAATGTAGTATTAGCAGGAAGTTCAACAGAACCAAATCCACCAGCATCAACAGAAAATGGAACATTAGGAAAAGTAACAGGAAATGAAAAAACAAATACAACAGTAAAAGATAGTTTAGGAAATCAAGTAGTAGTGCCAGCAGGATTTAAAGTAGTAAATAAAGATGCTAATGTAACAGATGGAATAGTAGTAGAAGATGTAAGTCATAGTGCAACAGCAGGAAGTCAGTTTGTATGGATACCAGTAGGAGATGTAATAAAAGATAGTGCTGGAAATAAAGAAACAATAACATTAGGAAGATATGATTTCGATGACAAAGGAAATGCTACAGCATATTCAGGAAGTTGTACAGAAGATACAGCTACAAATCATAATAGTGAATATAAAAATACAATAGCAAAAGATATAGAAGACTTTAAGAATAAGGTTACTAATACAACACATGGATATTATATAGGAAGATATGAGTCAAGAACAAGTACAGAAAGAAAAAGTAAAACAGATAAACTAACTCAAATAACTGTAAAACCAGATGAATATGTATATAATTATACAACTCAATTACAAGCAGCAGAATTAAGTAGAGGAATGTATAGTGATAGTAATTTTGAAAGTGATTTAATGAATAGTTATGCATGGGATACGGCAATAGTATTTTTACAAAAATTTGATAATAGAGCAAATAAAGCTAGTCTAAAACCATATTCAAGACAAAACAGGTTAAATACTAGTTTTGCAGGTCAAGGAACAAATAATTTAAGTGATGCAAGTAAACAAGATGTAATATGTAATGTATATGATATGGCAAGTAATTGTTTTGAATGGACAACAGAGACCTGTAGCGGTTCCGACAGTCTTTGTACTAGCAGTGGAGGCAGTTACTCCGTCATCAACTTCTACACGAGCACTCGCTTCCCCAGCTATACGAGCACTAGCAGTGACAACTTTTCCTTTAGGCCACTTTTATATATGTAGAACTGAATGCTAAAGCCGAGGACAAAGACATTGTAGAGAGGCTATTTTAAAAGTAAGTAATTGAATAAGAGGCTTAACGACTTTAGACGTTAAGTAAGGAATTTCCAAGGAGCCTTCAAAAAGGTTCGAAGAACGTTTTTGGTAGGTTCAATGGAAATTCAAAAAACTGGAGTGTTAAATTTAACTATGTAATCGTTTGAGATTTCACAGTTGAATTTAACACTCCAAATTTTTCTATTCAAATAATTGTAATAAAATTATCAATGTCTTTTATAAGTATCTTTAGAAAGTAATTGTTTATTAACTACTTTACCATCTTTTTTCAAAATCTTATAAGCCTCAGAATAAATTGCAGTAGCTGTTCTACCTGTCTCATAAGAAGAAATTTCAACATCATAATCATCATCTTGTTTTAATCCAAAGATTTGGAAATTAGCAATTCCGCCTGAAACAGAGCAATTTATTTTTATAGGATAATTTCTGTTATTTTTAAACTTAAAATCTAAAGAACCATATACAACAGTAGCATCTCTACTTGCTGTTACATAAGAAGGTACAAATTGATGGTTGGTTCTTTCCACAATATCTAAGTTTGCATATACTACAGCATTGTATAGGGTTGAAGTTATTTGGCAAATACCTCCACCAAGACCATCTACAACTTCTCCACTAACATATATAGGAGCTTCTTTGTAACCAGCTGCAATTGTTCTAGCACCAACAACTTTATTATAAGAAAATGTTTCACCAGGCATTAATACAGTTCCATTTATTTTGCTTGCAGCCAATTTAAGGTTTGTAGTTCTAGCAGTTGCTCTAACAGAATATTTAGTTGAAAAACTAGATAATAAATCAGGAAAAGCTTCTGAACCGATCATATTTGTTGTAACATTAGGATAAAGAACTTTTAACGGAATTGTATATTCATCAGCTGATTGGTCTCCTAAAATATTATTTGCTTCTTCAATTGAAACTTTAAAATCCAAACCATTTTCAGAAGGATATACCGTAAATGGATCTTGTGTATAATAAGCATCTTTAGGTTCTTTATATATTTCAGTATGTACTTTTTCAATATCAATTTTTTCAGGTTCTTGAGTTTTCACAGCTAATTCTATTGGCTGATCTAAATCAGAAAGGCTTAAAATTGCATCTTTTATATTTTGAATAGATGTTTCAACATCTACAACATTTCCCGTTTTACCAGGTGTTACAATTAGATCATTTCCATCAATGTAATAACTACTGTCTGTTACCTTATCAGGTAGTTGTGCAGACATTTCATCTAAATTTTTAGAAAGTTGATCTGTATCTAATTTTAAGTTTAAATTAATATCTGTTTTACCAAACATAGATGATAATACATAAAAATCATTTTCAAAAATATTACCTTGTCTACCAATACTAAAAGCTTGATTTGTGGCTGATTTAGTATCAAATTCAACTGCAATTTGAGAAGTAGAAAGTGTAGCTTCAAAATCACCATGTTTAACCTTTATTTCTTGTGGTAAAACTTCAGATAAATAATTATCTAATTTATATTTAGCATCAGATTTGCTCATGTTTGAAACATCTACACCTTTAATTGAAACACCTGAAACAATATTTTGGTTAAACATATTATAACCAGTAAAAACTATTAAAATTAATAAAACAATAATAATTAATATTCCAGTTAGCATTCCAAAAATTGATAAAACACTTTTACTTTTTTGTTTATATACAGGTACAAAATCTTTTATAGGATTTTGTATTAAACCCGTTTCATCAGTTGAACTCGTAAATTCCTTAATTGGTTCATCTAAAATTTCTTTATTTGCTTCAATTTCAGCTTTTTCATCTAGCTTAGCTTGTTCTAAAGAAGTTGTTTCTATTGGATTTTCAATATTATTTATAATTTCATCTTCAATGTTTTTTTCTTTAAGTCCCATTTATAAAATTCCTTGTATAATGTATTTAGGCTTTAAAAGGTTGCCTATAACCCAATAATACTTATAGAATTATTATATTATTATAAAAAGTATTTAGTTAATAAAATATAAGATATTTCTATAAAATTATCTTTTTAATTATAGCATATATTTTATCAAAAAAAATATAAAATTCTAAAAAAATGTCAAAAAATAATTGGGAAAATTACCAATTAAATATAAATTTATATTAATTATAGAAATAGAAACAAAATTTTATGCATATAAATATATAATAATTAGGTTGCAAAACAAAAGAAAAAGACATATAATCTTAACAGATTTTAGTAATATATAGGGAGAAATAAAAATGAAAAATTTAAAAATAGAAGATATTGTAAAAGCCACAAATGGAGAGCTAATAGTAGGAAATAAAGAAGCAATTTGTAAAAAATATTCAAAAGACACAAGGACAATAAAACCAGGAGATTGTTATATTGGAATAAAGGGAGAAGCATTTGACGGAAATTTATTCTGGGAAAAAGCTTTAGAAAATGGAGCTGATACAGTTGTAATTCAAGGGGTAGAATTTACAGAACAAGATAAAACTAAATGGAAAAACAAAAACATAATAAAAGTACAAGACACAATGGAAGCATTATATTCAATTGCAAGAGCTAAAAGAGAATTATATGATATTCCAGTAATTGCAATAACAGGAAGTGTTGGAAAGACAAGTACAAAAGACATAGTTGCAAATGTAGTATCACAAAAATATAAAACATTAAAGACACAAGGAAACCATAACAATAATATAGGATTACCATTTACAGTATTAGAATTAGAAGATGAAGAAGCAATGGTAATAGAAATGGGAATGAATCACTTTGGAGAAATAAGTGTACTTACATCTATTGCAAAACCAACAATATGTGTAATTACAAATATAGGAACATCACATATAGGGAATTTAGGTTCAAGAGAAAATATTTTAAAAGCTAAACTAGAAATATTAGAAGGATGTAAAAATCCAAAAGTTGTTATTAATAATGATAATGATTTATTACATAAATGGTATGTTGAAAACAAAGAAAAATACGATATTAAAACATATGGAATAAACGAAAAGAGCTTATTTAATGCAGAAAACATAGAATTGCAAGAACAATCAAGTAGCTTTGATTGCAACATAGATGGAGAAACTAAAAATATAACAATAAATGTTGGTGGTGAACATTTTATATTAAATGCTTTATGTGCAATAACTGTAGGAAAAGAAATGGGAATCAGTTCAGATAAAATTGTTAAAGGTATTGAAAGTTTTGAATTAACACAAAAAAGAATGGATATATATGATTTAAAAGATAATATAAAATTAATTAATGATGCATATAATGCAAGTTTTGAATCAATGAAAGCATCTTTAAAAGTATTAGCAGAATATAAAGAACATAGAAAAATAGCTGTTTTAGGAGATATGTTTGAATTAGGGGATTTTGCAAAAGGATTACATGAAAATGTAGGTAAAGAAGTTGCAAAAAATAAAATTGATATATTAATAGCAAGTGGAGAAAATTCAAAATATATTGTTGAAAAAGCAAAAGAAGGCTTAAAATCTGAAAATATTTACTATTTTGAAGACAAAGAAAAAATAGAAGAATTATTATTAAAAATTGTAAAACCTAATGATGTAATATTATTTAAAGCTTCAAATGGAATGCAATTTTATAAATTAGCTGAAAGGATGGTAGAAATATGGAAAAAATAAAATTGGGAGTTATTTGTGGAGGAATGTCAACAGAAAATGAAGTATCTGTTGTATCAGCAAGTTATGTTTTAAGTAATTTAAATAAAGAAAAATACGAAATATATCCTGTATATATTGATAAAAAGGGTCAATGGTGGGAGATTTTAGATGAATTTAAACCAAGAAAATTTGGTGAAGAAATTACTAAAAAAGAAAAAATAGAAAATGAATTTAAATATTTAAAAAATCTAAATGTTATTTTCCCAGTATTACATGGACTTTATGGTGAAGATGGAACTATTCAAGGATTATTTGAACTATTACAAATACCTTATGTTGGATGTCATGTATTAGCTTCAAGTGTAGGAATGGATAAAGTATATGCAAAAGTTGTATTTGAAAAAGCAGAAATTAATCAAGTAAAAAGCATATATGTTAGAAAATACAATGATAAATATGTATATATAGATGAACATTTTAATGAGGAAATATTATCAGACATTGGTGTGGCAAAAAAAGTACAAACAAAAATAGATTTTCCTATGTTTGTAAAACCTTCTAATTCAGGCTCAAGTGTTGGTGTAAAAAAAGCAGAAAATGAAAGCGAACTTGTAGAAGCAATAAATTATGCTGCACAATTTGATAAAAAAGTATTAATAGAACAAGGAATTATCGGCAGAGAAGTAGAATGTGCAGTTTTAGGAAACGAAGATGTTATAGCTTCTTCAGTAGGAGAAATAAAAGCAGCAGACGAGTTTTATAGTTATGATGCAAAATATAATAATCAAGAATCAAGAACAGAAATACCTGCTGATTTGCCAAAAGATATAATAGAAGAGATAAGAAAACAAGCTGTAAAAGCATTTAAGGCAATTGATGGAAGTGGTTTATCTAGAGTTGATTTCTTTGTTGAAAATGATACTAATAAAATTTATTTGAATGAAATTAATACTTTGCCTGGATTCACAAGTATTAGTATGTATCCTAAGTTATTTGAACAGGCTGGAATTAAATATGAAGATTTATTAGATAAATTAATAGAGTTAGCTTTAATGGAAAAATAAATATATTAAATTTAATATTTTTTAATGTGAAACTTTTAAACTATTTTTTAGATATTTTGTTTCACATTTATATCATAGCAGATTTTTTTAGGATTTTTTGAATGGATTGAAGAAAAGTATTGATTTTTTATAAATATTTTAGTATAATAATGTTACAGATTTTAAGAGATATAATTTTTATTATATGCCATATCTGTAGTTTAAGTAATTGTTCAAAAGAAGAACATAAAAGATACTAGAGAACGCAATCTCTAGTATTTTTGTTTAAAAAGACTACATACTTTAGTATGTAGTCTTCGGAGTTATGTATTAATCAAACATTTTTAAAATGTACGCAATTATGATTAATACAATAAGTTTAAGTAAATTGCTCATTTTTTCACCACCTTTCTATGTAGTGAAAGAAGAAAAACAAAAATATTATACTAACGTTAATATAAATAGTCAATGAAAAATCAAAAAATAAAAAAGTTAGCTTTATAAAAGCTAGCTTTTTATTATAATGTGTGATAAAATAAGCTTACCTAATTTTGGGAGGATGTTAAAAATGGTTGTTAAAAATTACTATAAAATTTTAGACTTAGAAACAAGCCATGTTTCTATAGATGAAATAAAATCAGCATATAGACAAGCTGCTAAAAAATATCATCCAGATTTAAATGTAGGAGACAGTTTAGCAGAAGAAAAAATAAAAGATATAAATGAAGCATATAAAGTATTATCAGTACCTTCATCAAAAAGAAAATATGACAGAATGTGGAATTCTAAATTTGGGAAAGGTAAAAAAGCTTTTACATCAAAATCACAAAAAGGTGCAATTATAGATATGTTTTTAGGAAATATTGACAATACAGAAAAAGTAGAAACATCAAAAAAAGCTAATCCTGTAAAAGGAGAAAATATAGAAACTCAAATAAGTGTAAATATATATGATGCTTTTTATGGTTTAGAAAAGCAAATAGCTTTAAAAACAGTAGATGGAGATACAAAAACATATACAGTAAAAGTACCACAAGGAATTAGAGATGGAGAAAAAATCAGATTAATAGGCCAAGGAAAGCCGGGTAAAAATGGTGGAAAAAGTGGAGATTTATTAATACAAATAAATATAGAAGGTGATAATAAATTTAAGCTAGATGGAACTAATATTAATACAGATTTATTATTAACACCTTGGGAAGCTGCCTTGGGAGTAAGAACTTCTGTAAAATCAATAGATGACGAAACTAAAGTATATATTCCAGAAGGAACCCAAAGTGGAGAAAAAATACGAATACCAAATAAGGGATACTATATAAACAAAACAGATAGAGGAGATTTGGTTGCAGAGATTAAGGTTGTAGTACCTAAGCATATATCTGTTGAAGAAAAAGAAATGTACCAAAAATTAAGTGAAGTATCTAATTTTAATCCAAGAAGTTAGAAACTTTACATAAATATTGACAAAAAACTTATTTATAGCTATAATATTAAGTGGTTATACAACAAATGACAAGCTATGGATAAAAACATAGAAACGAGGTGTAAAAATGAATTCAGTACAAGAAGGAAAACATTTTAGTATTACAGACCCACAAGGAATAAAAACTGTAATATATCAAGTGTATAAAACAAAAAAAGAATATTTAAAAGAATATCCAAAATATACGGTGGAAAGACTTGAACATACTGAGGAAATTATAGGAAATTATAACAAAAAAACTTTTTACGTAGACGACCCAAGCCAAGATGGAAACCAACTAATTATTTTATCATTTGCAAGTGATAAAGTAGTTATTAATAATGGCTTGTTATTAGGTAACGAGGTTAAAATAACTAAAAAGCCAACACCATTTCAGTTTAATACAATTTATTCTGAAGAACCAATGGAATATAAAGAATTCCAATATACACCAAATTTAAAAAGACCTATATCAATAATAGATCCGGAAACAGCAGAAGAAATAAAACCAACACTTTATTATGATGAAAAAACAGACGAAGTAAAAGGAAAATGTAAATTAAAGCCAAATAAATCTTATTTTGCATTTGAAATAAGAGAGAAATAGGTAGGGAGGAATTGCAAATGGCAGATGTGAAATCGACAGGCAAATATGATTATATGAAACCTGATAATAATAATGAACGTAGAAAAAAAGTAGAATCAGCAGGTCAACAGAATTTGAAACTTGTGCAATTGCAATACAAGAAATTGTAAAAGATAATGATAAAAATGCAAAAGTAACAAAGAAAAACACTTCTACAAAAGTTAAAAGTGCAGTAAAAAGAGATATAATTTTAAGTACAGAATTAGCTGAAGGAATGACATTAAATGCACAAAGTAACAAAGTTGAAAATAAAGAAAAGGTAGAAGAGATAGATAAGTAACACTAAAGAAGTAGGTGAAATTATGAATTACAAATTAGAAGGTGCAATAAGAAGAAATAGAAAAAATTTTATAGTATTTGGAATAATATGGATAGCAATAGCCATATTATTTGTTTCGCCATTTAGTTATAGTAAACATCTTGCTGGACTAGATGGCAATTTTAATTTAGAAGTATTTATAGAAACATTTGGAACGTCAGTTACAAATCCATTTGGGACATTAGGTAGTGTATTTTCAAGTGGAGCAGGAGGGGACTTTTTCTCAGCATTACTTGTAACAACAATTATATATTCAGTATTTTTCTTTATAGGTTTTGCTAGATCAGCTCCTAAAAATGAATATTCAGATATAGAGCATGGTTCAAGTGATTGGAGTCAAAGAGGAGAACAATATAGGATATTAAATAAAAACAAAGGAATAATTTTAGCAGAAGATAATTACTTACCATTAGATAAACGTGGAAATGTAAATGTTCTAGTAGTCGGTGGTTCAGGTTCTGGTAAATCTGCATCATATTCTATTCCAAATGCATATCAATGTTTAGGATCTTATGTTTTCACAGACCCTAAGGGAGAATTATATGATAGAACAGCAGGGTATTTAAAATCTAAAGGTTATGAAATTAAAGTTTTAAACTTAGTTAGACCACAATATAGTGATGGTTATAACCCATTAATGCATGTGGCATCAGATTTAGATGTTGACGTTATTGCAAATACAGTAATTAGAGGTCAACAAGGTGATGGAAGTAGTGCAGATCCATTCTGGGATGATTCAGCAGAAATGTTATTAAAAGCATTAATATATTATTTAATTGCAACAAGACCAGAGGAAGAACAAAACTTAGCAAGTTGTGCGGAATTAGTAAGAGCGGCTAACACAAAAAATGGAACAAACTTATTATCAGAACTTATAGGACAATTACCATATGATCATCCAGCAAGAATGTATTATAAGTCAATAGAAATAGCGTCAGAAAAAACATATAGTTCAATATTAAGTTCTTTGCAATCAAAACTTGGTAAATTTGATTCAAAAGAAATAGCAGAATTGACGTCAACAGATACAATTAATTTTGAAGATATAGGAAATAAAAAAACAGCTGTTTATGTAATTTCTTCAGATACACACACAGCATATGACTTTTTGTTAACAATATTTTTCTCACAAATGATACAACAATTATATGATTATGCAGATCAAAATGGTGGAAAATTGAAAGAAAGAACATATTTTATATTAGACGAGTTTGCGAACATTGGTAGAATACCAGACTTTGATAAAAAGATATCAACTTCAAGAAGTAGGGGAATTTCATTTAGTGTAATTCTACAAAATGTTGACCAATTGGAAGCTGTATATGAAAAATCATATGAAACAATTATGGGTAACTG
>OCQC01001206.1_pt1 | contig 19923 bp, 20 predicted proteins | sample 1538401 | NCBI WGS metagenome assembly OCQC01 (sample SAMN04571689, study PRJEB22368) | human gut metagenome | biome: human gut; material: stool | host: Homo sapiens | place: Luxembourg | collected 2012-08-03 | reverse complement strand
ATTATGTTATTCCTGATGATATTAAAAAAGTTATTTACGATGTGACAATACATCATAAATAACTTTTTTAATATCATCAGGAATAACATAATTTCTATGATCCATATAAGCTATTGCTTTCACCATTTTTAATAAAGAAATAGATGTACGTGGAGAAGCCCCTTGTTGAATCAATTCATGATCACGTGTTTTATGAATAATTCTTACAATATAATCATAAATCTTATCATCCACATAAACTTGATCTACTTGTTTTTGTAATTCTATTATATCTTGCGGTTTACATACAGATCGAATGGTATCTAAAGGATTTTCTTGACTTTTTCTTTTTAAAATTTCAATTTCATCTTCTAATGAGGGATACCCCATTGAAAGTCTCACCATAAAACGATCTAATTGTGAATCTGGTAATAATTGTGTTCCTGCTGATCCATAAGGATTTTGTGTAGCCAGGACTGTAAATGGTTGTGGTAATTGATAAGTGATACCATCAACTGTTGTTCTTCCTTCTTCCATTACTTCTAATAAAGCAGATTGTGTTTTAGGAGATGTTCTATTTATTTCATCTGCTAAAAATAAATTACACATGATAAGTCCTTCTTTATATTCAAAATCATTGGTTTTTTAATTATAAATAATAAAACCTGTAACATCTCCTGGTAAGACATCACTTGTAAATTGCATACGATGAAAATCTAAAGATAAAGCTTTAGAAAATGCTAACGTTAAATTTGTTTTCCCAACACCAGGTATATCTTCTAATAAAACATGACCCCTTGCTAAAATACAAGCCAATATTTTTTTAATATGTTCATCTTTTCCAACGACCGCCTTTTTGACCTCGTTAATTACTAATTCTAATTCATTCATTCTTTTTTCTCCATATTGCTTTCATCATAGTCTCTTTCAAATCACTAAAAAAAAGAAAACCTCGAGAATATCCCAAGGTTTTCTATCAATGATTGTGAGTATATTTTGATATCCTATAAATTAGAATACCCCATTAAATCTTCATCAACTGCACGTGCCACTTCACGTCCTTCTCTAATTGCCCAAACAACTAAAGATTGACCTCTACGCATATCACCAGCAACATACAATTGTTTTTGATTTGTTTGGTAATTTTCATCTGCCACATTTCCTCTTGGTGTAAGTTTTACATCAAAAGCTTTAGCAACATAATCTTCGCAGCCTACAAATCCTGCAGCAATTAAAACAATATCTGCATCTAATGTTTTTTCGCTTCCTTTAACAGGAACCATTTGCATGCGACCTTCTACTTGTTTTGATTCAAGTGAGACAATAACGACTTGTTTTACATTTCCTTTATCATCTTTAATAAACTCTTTAACAGTTGTTTGATAAAGACGAGGATCATGTCCAAAGACAGCAATAGATTCATTTTGTCCATAATCTGTCTTTTTCACACGTGGCCATTCAGGCCATGGATTTGAATCCAAACGTTCATGAGGTGGTTCTGGCATCATTTCTAATTGAATAACTGATTTACATCCTAAACGAATAGCTGAACCAACACAATCATTACCAGTATCTCCACCACCAATAACAAGTACATTTTTACCTTTTGTTTCAACAAAAATTTGATCTTCTAATTGACTATTAAGTAATGATTTAGTAATTCCAGTTAAATAATCAACCGCAAAGTAAATACCTTTGGCATCTCTCCCTGGTGCTTTAATATCTCTAGCCTTTTTACTACCACAAGCAAGAATAACACGATCAAATTCTTTATATAATTGTTGAACTTGTTTTTTATTTTCAATACCGGCATTTGTTTTAAAAACAACACCTTCTTCTTCCATTAATTCAATACGACGATCAATAATATGTTTTTCAAGTTTCATGTTAGGAATACCATACATTAATAGCCCTCCTAAACGATCTTCTCTTTCAAAGACTGTTACTTGATAACCTCTTTTATTTAATTGATCGGCTGCTGCAAGTCCTGAAGGGCCTGACCCAATAATTGCTATTTTTTTATCAATACGATGTTTAGGTGGATGGGGTTGCATCCAATTGGAAGCATAAGCTGTTTCAATAATTGCATTTTCATTTTCTCTTACGGTAGCGGGATTTCCATTTAATCCACAAGTACATGCTGCTTCACATAAAGCAGGACATACTCTTGATGTGAATTCTGGAAAATTATTTGTTTTTAAAAGTCTTTTTAAAGCGGCTTTATAATTTTTATGGAAAATTAAATCATTCCATTCAGGTATCAAGTTGTTTAGTGGACAACCTGATACCATTCCTTGAATCATTTTTCCATTTTGACAGAAAGGAACTCCACAATCCATGCAGCGAGCTCCTTGGCATGATTGTTCATCACGAGATAATGGTTTATGAAATTCATTAAAGTTCTTAATACGTTTTAATGGTTCAACTTCTGTTGATACTTGTCTTTCTATTTCTAAAAATCCTGTTGGCTTTCCCATAATCTACATTCCTTTCTTAAAAGCATTGAATGCTTCTACTTTTGCTTGTTCATTTGTAAGTCCTTGTTGTTCAAATGAACTAATAAGTGACATCATACGTTTATAATCATGAGGAACAACTTTTTTGAAGTGTGCAACTTCATTTCCAAAGTCATCTAAAATCTTTTTCGCAACATTTGAATTTGTATATTGATAATGTTTTTGAATCATTTCTTTTAATTGATCTTCATCATAACGTGATTTCACATTTTTATATTCTACAAGTTCTTTATTGACATGTTCATAGAATGTATTATCTGGATCATAGACATAAGCAATACCTCCAGACATACCAGCAGCAAAGTTACGCCCTGTTTTTCCTAAAACAACAACCATACCACCTGTCATATATTCAAGACCATGATCTCCAATACCTTCAACAACGGCATGTGCTCCTGAGTTACGTACGGCAAATCTTTCACCAGCAACTCCATTGATATAAACTTCACCAGATGTTGCTCCATATAAAGCAACGTTACCAATGATAATATTATCTTCTGGTTTAATTGTTGAATCTTTTGGTGGTACCACAATTAATTTACCACCTGATAAGCCTTTTCCAAAGTAATCATTACTATCTCCATAAAGATGTAATGTTAAACCTTGAGGAATGAAAGCACCAAATGATTGACCACCTGCTCCATAGCAGTTAACTTTGAAAGTATCTTCTTCTAATGATGTTCCATATTTCTTCGTAATTTCTGATCCAAAGAGTGTTCCAAATGAACGATCGATATTTGTAACATGGACATCAATTTCTTTACCTTGATGTTTATCTAAAGCTTCTTTAAATTGTTTATAAAGAACTGTTGTATCTTTGACTTCATTTAATTTGAAATCATACTCATTATTCTTTTCATGGCGACTATGTTTACTAGATGTAAATGGATTATTTAAGATTTTTGATAAATCAATATTTTTAACATCATCCTTAGGTTCTAATAAATCACTACGACCAACCATTTCATCAACTGTTTTGAATCCAAGTTGAGCCATATATTCTCTTAATTCTTGAGCAATGAAACGCATAAAGTTTTCAATATATTCAGGCTTACCTTTAAAACGTTTTCTTAAAATAGGATTTTGTGTAGCAACCCCTACTGGACATGTATCTAAGTTACATACTCTCATCATAACGCAGCCCATTGTTACAAGTGGTGCTGTCGCAAAACCAAATTCTTCTGCTCCAAGTAAAGTAGCAATTGCAAGATCTCTACCTGTCATGAGTTTACCATCTGTTTCAATAACAACACGGCTTCTTAAATCATTCATGATCAATGTTTGATGAGCTTCTGCTAAACCTAATTCCCATGGAAGACCTGCATTATAAACTGAGTTTTTAGGAGCAGCCCCTGTTCCTCCATCATATCCTGAAATAAGAATAACACCTGCACCTGCTTTAGCAACACCGGCAGCAACTGTTCCAACACCAGCTTCTGATACAAGTTTAACTGAAATACGTGCTTCTTTATTAGCGTTCTTTAAGTCATAAATCAATTGTGCTAGGTCTTCAATTGAATAAATATCATGATGTGGTGGTGGTGAAATTAAGCTAACCCCTGGTGTAGAGTGTCTTGTTTTGGCAACCCATGGATAAACTTTACCACCTGGTAAATGTCCACCTTCTCCTGGTTTTGCTCCTTGTGCCATTTTAATTTGAATTTCATTGGCACTACATAAGTATTCACTTGTTACTCCAAAACGTCCTGAGGCAACTTGTTTAATAGCTGAACATTTACTATCACCATTAGGAAGTGTTTCGAATCTTTCTGGATCTTCTCCACCTTCACCACTGTTAGACTTACCATGTAATCTATTCATTGCAATCGCCATTGTTTCATGTGCTTCTTTTGAAATTGATCCATAAGACATCGCACCTGTTTTAAATCTTCTAACAATTGATTCCACAGGTTCAACTTCTTCAATTGGAATTGATTTTGTCTTTTTAAATTGCATTAAACCTCTTAAGTTTAAATGTGCTCCTTCTTCATCAATCATTTTTGAATATTCTTTAAATAATTGATAGTCACCTAAACGTGTTGCTTGTTGTAATTTATGAATCGTTGCTGGATTATATAAATGTTCTTCTTTTCCTGATCTTTCTTTATGATCACCGGCGCTGTTTAATGAAATGTCTACATCTAATCCAAGTGGATCATATACTTGATCATGTCTATATTCGACATCTTTTTCAATATCTTTAATTGTTTTTCCTTCAATACGACTTACTGTTTTAGAAAAATATTTATTCACTAAATCACTTGATAAACCGATTGCTTCAAAGTTTTGTGATCCACGATAAGATTGAATTGTACTAATTCCCATTTTAGAAGCAATTTTAACAATACCATGTAAAATACCACTATTATAATCATCAACGGCTGCATAATAATCTTTATCTAATAAACCTTGATCAATTAAATCAAAGATTGTATCTTGTGCTAAATAACCATTGATAGCTGAAACACCATATCCAAGTAATGTCGCATAATGATGTACTTCTCTTGGTTCAGCTGATTCAAGAATTAAAGCTAAACTGTTACGTTTTTTAGTTCTTACTAAATAAGAGTTAACAGCTCCAACAGCTAATAATGAAGGAATTGGTAAATGGTTATCATCTACTGCCCTATCTGATAAAATAACAATATTACATCCTTCATGATAACGTTTATCTACTTCTACAAAAACACGATCAATTGCTTTTTCTAATGAAGTATTTTTAATATATGTAATATTAACTTCACCTACTTTAAAGCCTTCTTTTTTCAAGTTTTTGATTTTTAAAATATCTGTATTACTTAAAATAGGGTGATTGATTTTTAATAAATGACAGTTTTCTGGTTTATCTTCCAACATATTTCCATCTCGACCAATACAAATACTTGTTGAAGTAATAATTTCTTCACGAATCGCATCGATTGGTGGATTGGTTACTTGTGCAAACAATTGTTTAAAGTAATTAAATAATGGTGGATGTTTTGTTGATAAAGCTGCAATTGGTGTATCATTTCCCATTGCTACAATATTTTCATTACCAGTTAAAGCTAAATTTTTAATATAGTTTGTATCTTCATAACTATAACCATGAATTTTTTGTAATTTAGTTAATTCTTCTCCTTCGTATCTTTCTACTCTAATACTAGGAATTCTCATATCTTTTAAATTAATTAAATTGCTTTCCAACCATTCTCCATAAGGTTGTTTTGTTGCATACGTTTCCTTTAAAACATCATCTTCAATAAGTTCACCTTTAACAGTATCAACTAATAACATTTTTCCAGGTCTTAGTCTTTCTTTTAAAATAATAACACAACCATTCCAGATAATAATACTTCTGAAGATAATACTAAATAATGATCTTTTGTAATGTAATAACGTGATGGTCTTAAACCATTTCTATCTAAGATAGCCCCCATGATGTCTCCATCACTAAATAAGATAGAAGCTGGTCCATCCCAAGGTTCCATAAGTGTAGCATTATATTCATAGAAATCTTTTTTTGCTTGTGACATGCTTTTATCATTTTCATAAGGTTCTGGAATACACATCATGACAGCTCTTGGAAGTTCCATACCTGACATTACTAAAAATTCCAATGTATTATCTAACATAGCTGAATCGGAACCATTGACATCAACAACAGGATATACTTTTGAAGTATCCACAACATCTGTTTGCATGTTTTCTTCTCGACAGAGCATGTTATTCGCATTCCCTTTAATTGTATTGATTTCACCATTGTGAACAATAAATCTATTAGGATGGGCTCTTTTCCATGATGGCATTGTATTTGTTGAGAAACGTGAATGAACTAAAGCAATGGCACTTTTATAACTTTTATCTTGTAAATCTTTAAAGAATAATCGAAGTTGTTGTACTAAGAACATTCCTTTATAAACAATTGTACGACTTGAAAGTGAACATACATAAGTATCTTCAAATTGACTTTGTTCAAAAATTCTTCTCACTTGATATAATTTTCTATCAAAATCTAAACCACAATTTACGCCATGAGGTTTTTTAATAAATACTTGGACAATATATGGCATGGCATCTAATGCTTTTTTCCCTAAAACACTAGGTACAGTTGGTACAGCACGCCAACCTAAAAATTCTAATTCTTCTTTTTTAACAACTGTTTCAAACATTTTTTTGACACGTAAACGTACTTTTTCATCTTGAGGCATAAAGAACATTCCAACTCCATAATGTCCTTTTTGAGGTAATGTAAAATCTTTAATAATCTTTTGAAAATATTCATCTGGTATTTGTGTTAAGATTCCTACACCATCCCCAGTTTCCCCTGCTGCATCCTTTCCAGCACGATGTTCTAATTGTTCAACGATTTTTAAAGCATCATCTACTGTTTTATAAGTTTTTAATCCTTTGATATTAACAACGGCCCCTATTCCGCAGTTATCATGTTCAAATGACTGATCATATAAACCTACATTTTCTTTGTTCATAAAGGTTCCTCCTTTTTTTGTACAGTTAGAATAGCACATTTAGTAATATGTGTAAAGATTAGCGTTTTTTTTATGATTTTCCTAAAAAATAGCTAGATTGTATACATTTTTTAATGTTTTATCAATGATTTGATAATCTTTTTTTAGCAAATTAATAAATTTATTACAAAAGTGAGAAAAAATTTTTTTATTTTTTTTAATTTATTGGCATTAAATAATAAAAAGAGTAGAATAAATGTAGTATTAATATATGGAAAGAGGAGAAAAATATGGAAGGTATGTTTATTGTCGAAACTTCTGCTAGACATATTCACTTAAGTGATAAAGATTTAGCAACTTTATTTGGTGAAGGTCATCAATTAACAAATAAAAAAGATTTATCTCAACCTGGTCAATTCGCTTGTGTTGAAAGAGTAAAAGTAATTGGACCTAAAGGAGAATTAAATATGTCTGTTTTAGGACCTACAAGAAAAGAAACTCAAGTAGAAATTTCTTTAACTGACGCTAGAAGCATTGGTGTTCAAGCATTAATTAGAGAATCAGGAGATATCGAAGGAACTGCTGGATGTAAATTAGTTGGTCCTGCAGGAGAAGTTGAAATTCCTTGTGGCGTGATTGCTGCAAAAAGACATATTCACTTAACACCTGAAGATGCTGAAAAATTTGGAGTAAAAGATAAAGAAATCGTTAAAGTTGAAATTAATACAGATGGACGTTCTTTGATCTTTGGTGATGTTGTTTGTCGTGTAAGCGCTTCATATGCAACAGCTATGCATATTGATACTGATGAAAGTAATGCAGCAGCTTGTGGTAGAGAAGTTTACGGTAAAATCGTTAAATAAGAAAAAGAATGGTTTTAGATATAATTTCTAAAATCATTCTTTTTTTATACCTATAATATCTTACTTCGACAAATTATGATATAATCTTCGTGGGTGATGACATGAAAATATTAGATACTCTTGGAAAGTCAAAAAAGGCTATTGGTGGTGTTATAGCAATTATAGTTTTAGTTATTGCAATCTTTTTTGCAGGTGTTCATTATGCAAGTGGTAGTAACAATGATAAAATTACTTCAACAACCATTAAAAATCAATTAACTGAAATTAATGAGCTTGCACTTTATTCATATGATTATAGTAAGGTAGGAAAATTTTCTAATAAATTATCTTTTAATGGTTGGAAAATTCCTTTAACACAAAAAACTTTTATTATTACATATGATGGATCTATTAAAGCAGGGATTGATTTAAAACAGGCTAAAATAAGTATCGATAATGAGCAATTAAATATTACTTTACCTGCTGCAAAAATTTTAAGTCATGAAATTGATGAAAACTCTATTGAAGTATATGATGAATCATCAAATATTTTCAATCAGATAAGTATTAACGATTATAAATCTTTTGCGACTAAAGAAAAGAAAAAAAATGAAAAAGAAGCTATTTCTAATGGTATTTTAGAAAAGTCTAAAACAAAAGCTGAACAAACCTTAACCACATATCTACAGGCTATTCCAGAAATTAAAGATCATTATAAATTAAATATTACAATTGAAAATACAAAAACCGATGAGTAACAAACTCATCGGTTTTCTATTATTATTTATTAACAGCTTTTTTTAATGCAGAACTTGCTTTAAATGCAGGTGCTTTACTTGCAGCAATTGTCATTGTTTCACCAGTTCTTGGGTTTCTACCTGTTCTTTCACTACGAGTACGAACTTCAAAATTACCAAAACCTTTTAAAGAAACTTTATCTCCTTTAGCTAAAGCATCAGTAACAACTTCAACTAAAGCAGTTACTACTTTATCTACATCAGTTTTTGTTAATTCAGTGCTTGAAGCAATAGCTTCTACTAATTCAGTTTTATTCATTTTTATTATCTCCATTTCTCGAAATTTAGGATAATAAATCCTAGTCATATTCTACTACGTTATCTATTTATTTACAATAAAATAGTATGTATCAATTATAATTCTTCTATAAATTGTTCACATATTTCTTTGGACGTTGCCCATGATGTAACTAGACGTATACATGTATGTTGGTCATCTATTTTAAACATATATGTTGTTATATAGTTTTTATTTATTTTTTCCAACGTTTGTTGATCAACGATTGGAAATATTTGATTAGAAGGACTTTCAATATACATCTTATAGCCTTTATCTTTGAATCCTTTTCTTAATATATCAGCACATTCATTTTCATGTTTTCCTATTTCTAGATATAAATCATTTTCAAATAAAGCATTAAATTGAACTCCTAATAATCTTCCTTTAGCAAGCATGGCACCTTTTTGTTTAATATGATATCTAAAATCGGTTTTTAATTCATCATTAATAATAACTAAACATTCACCAAATAAGGCTCCCATTTTTGTACCACCAATATAGAAAACATCACTATAAAGCGCCATCTCTTGTAAAGTTGGTGCATCTTTCAAGACAAGTGCACTTCCAAGTCTTGCTCCATCTATAAATAAATATAAATTATTTTTTTGACAGCATTCATAAATGGCTTTTAATTCTTCTAAAGTATAGTACGTACCATATTCTGTTGTTTGTGAAATATATACCATTTTAGGTTGCACCATATGTTCATCAGGATGTTCACGCATGATTTCATCAATCATTTCAGGAATCATCTTTCCATCTTGATGTGGCTTTGTTAAAATCTTATGCCCGGTAAATTCAACAGCTCCTGTTTCATGAACATTGATATGTCCACTATCAACAGCAATAACAGCTTGATAATCTTTTAATGCTGAAGAAATCATAATCATATTTGTCTGTGTACCACCTACTAAAAAATGAATATCTACATTTTCATTTTCTAATATTGCTTTTATTTTATCTTTAGCTTTTTGACAATATTGATCTTCCCCATATCCTACTGTTTGAATAAAATTTGTCTTATTTAAAGCTTCCATCACTTGTGGATGAGCTCCTTCTAAATAATCACTTGCAAAGTTATACATCTTAACCCCCTAAAGAAAATAGGAAACATTGTTTCCTATAATTCTTCTCCATTTGTTTCAATTACTTTTTTATACCAATAATATGAATCTTTTTTGTATCTATTTAAAGTACCTGAATTTTCATCTTCTTCACGATCAATATAAACAAAACCATAACGTTTTTGATATCCGTTTAGCCAGCTTAATAAATCAGTATAAGACCATGTACAATAAGCAAGAACACGACAACCATCATCACATGCTTTTTTAAGTTCTTCGATATGACGTTTTAAATAATCAATACGATATGGATCATGAATTTGTCCATCTTCTAATTTATCAAATGCACCTAAACCATTTTCGGAAATAACGATTGGTAAATCATAACGCGAAGTAATTTCACGACAACACATTCTAATTCCCATTGGATCAATTGTCCAATCCCAATCTGTTGTTGGTAAAAACTCATTTTGTGGTTTTTTATAAAGACCCGGTACACCTTGAACTTTAGCGGTACCTTTTTTACCAGTGTTATTCATTGTATGATCACTACCAACACCATTAATATCATTATATTCAACAACACATGTTTGATAATAGTTCACACCCATGAAATCAATAAGTGAAGCTGCTTTTTTCATTAATGCTTCATCACCTTCTTCGAAGACAGGAGCACACCCTAATGATTTTAAATATTGAATAGCAGCACGTGGATAACGTCCATAAGCATAAGCATCCATCCAATAATAATTTTGTAAATCATCATAGTCCGCTTTAGCCATTGCATTTTCAGGTTTACGATCATAAGCATAACTTGGACTATAAGCAAATGAAGCCCCTACTTTTGCTTCTGGATGAAGTTCTTTTAAAGCTATAACACTTTTAGCATGTGCAATATTGGCATGATGATTGACTTGATAGAATGTTTTCATATCATCTACTTTTCCTGGTGGATGCATTCCTTCTAACCATCCATGTCCTGTAAAGATATTTTGTTCATTCATTGTAATCCAATATTTTACACGATCTCCATATCTTTTAAATAATGTTGTGGCATAATTTACATAATCATCAACAATTTTTCTGCTTTCCCAACCATGATATTGGTCTTCTAAAGCTTGTGGCATATCCCAGTGATAAACTGTAACCATAGGTTCAATTCCATATTTTAATAATTCATTGATAAGATTATCATAAAATTCTAAACCTTTTTCATTGACTTCACCATTTCCATTTGGATAAATACGTGTCCAAGCAATTGAAAAACGATATGTTTTCAATCCCATTTCTGCCATCAACTTGACATCTTCTTTGTAACGATGATAATGATCAACGGCCTTATCACCTGTTGTTGCTTTAAAAGTCTTTCCTGGAATTCTTACAAATTTGTCCCAGTTGGAAACACCTTTACCATCTGCATCCCAGCCACCTTCTACTTGATAAGCAGCAGATGCACTTCCCCAAAGAAAATCTTTAGGAAATCCTTTTGTTTCTTTAAAATACATTCTTTTTCTCCTTATTTCATATATTTTTTGATAAACTGACTTAATGTTTGTTTAAAGTCATCGTTTTCAACAAGTTCATATAAGTATTTTTCATCTTTTAAGACAAACAATACTTTTTCTCCTCTATTTTTATTATATAGCGGATAAACCATCTTTAATGGTACAAAATCGTCATCTTTTGCATGAAAATACAATGTAGGTATATCATTGTGTCTAACATATTTTGTTGTATTTTCTTTTAAATCAATACGCACAGCTTTTTTTATATGACGTGCAATAATTGAAATTGCTGGATATTTTGAAATCTTATAATCTGCTTCTAAACGATATCCAATAATATCATATGGTGACGTATAAGCCCCATCTGAAATAATAGCTTCAACATTTTTTAAAACATGTCTACCTGAAGCATTTAAAATTGTATTTGCTCCTTGTTCTTTACCATACATTAATATTTTATGATCTTTCCCATAAGTTTCTAATAGGTACTTATTCCAACATACTAAATCATTGACATCCTTGATTCCAAATCCTCTAATATAACCATCACTTTGTCCATGTGCACAAGCATCTATTAATAAGATTTGTGCTTCTGGCAAATGGTCTTCAAAATATGGAACATATAATTGCATATCTTTTGCCTGTAAACCAAATGGATGTGAAATTAAAACTGTCATTTGAGGGTTTTCTTTAGGAATCAAAATTCCTCTTAATTGAATATCTTGATCATTTTTTATATAAATATTTTGACTATTGAATTTTGTTTCTAAAATACTTGGTCTATCTTCTTGTTTATGATGTCTGTATAATAATTTTTTTGCATATTTTTTGGATAATGTGTAAACAGATGCTGCTGCAGTAGAAACACCTCCTAAAACTAATAATCCTTTAATTGCTGTTTTATTATTCTTTACCATTTGAATATTCCTCCTTATATTCTTCCATTAATAATCTATTAATATTAGCTACCTGTTCAAATGAAGTAAGACGATATTCATCATGATTCATCCTTGCTGCATAGAAACGAATTGCTTTTTCTAATTCCAAACGCATAATTTCTTTGTATTCTGGTGGAAATGTTGAAATTGGAAAACATACAAATAAGAATGTATTATAATCTTTTGAAAATAAATCGATAAGTAAATCATATCCTTCTATTTCTAAAATTCTATTTCCTATTTCTTTTTGTAAATCATGATTAGCAAAAGTCAACACATCATTCATTACAAAACGTAGAATATCTTCACATGCATCGATATATTGTTCATGATTATTTTGATAAAGTGATTTGAGATATGAAATAACAATATTATTTTCTAACTGATCTGGATTTAATCTTTCAAAATGATTAAATAATCTTTCAGCAACTTCTTTATTCAATAAAATAAAGCTTCCAAATTCTTTTATAATTGAAAGTGTAAATCTTGGCATTTGACATAAGCGCTCAAAGATTTCTAATAATTCATCTTTAGTTGATTTAAAAAAGCCATCTATATGATTTGTCATTTTCTTTATGGTCTCTTTAAAATATTCTAAATGAAATTGATATTCAGTATCTAAATATTTTGCATTTACTCCATCCCATTCATATTCATATAAAATTTTATCTAATAAAAGAGCTATTGAATCCATAAATTTTTTATAATTTTTATTATATAATAATCTATCTAAATATGGATTAAAAAATGTATAAAATTCATCTACAGTTTCTTGGTTTGTACCAGAATGATATTCTAAGTAATCTAGAATATTTCGATAATCTAAAGGTTCTAATATTGTATCAACTGTATGTGTTTCAATAAAATGCTCAAAAACATGACAATGTAAAATTGTTTTAAATTGATTAAAATAAAGAATCTTATTTAAAGCATCTTTTATAATGTATTCTTGTTCTTGTTCATGAAGATTAACAGAAAATGTTGGTACGATCTCATCTCCAGAATAATCTATAGTAACAAATACATCGATTGCTTTAAATTGAATATCTAAAATATAATAATGAAATTTATGTTCAAATTTTTTTGTTTGTACTGCACTATGACACCTGTATCTTCCTATATATGTGCTTTTATGGGTTTCTAAATATTTTTCAATACATTTTCTTGCCATCATTTTTTCTCCTTTATATTCTTATTTTACCATTTTTGATTATTGATGAAAACAAAAAAAGGAAATCAATCAATGAGTTTCCTTTAGTTATCATCTTTATAAAAGTTTCTAATTATATCGGATTATAAGAACTATAATCTATTTCCTGGGAAATATAGCAAATATTGTTTTATTTATAAAAAACTTCATGCAAATATAGTCCTTGTGGTTTAGCTTTAAATAAACACTTTTTTTGTCCTTTACTTTCTATTAACTCTTCTAAAAATTCTTTAGTAATTCTGTGTGCCCCTACTTGAATCAAGCCACCAACTAAATGTCTTACCATATATCTTCTAAATCCATTACCTACAAGCTTAAAAGTAACAATACCTTGATTATTTTCAATTTCAATTTGATAAAGTGTTCTAATTGTATTGCCATATTGATCAACAGCACAAAAGGATGCAAAGTCGTGTTCACCAATAAAAATTTTTGCAGCATTCCTCATTGCTTCTATATCTAATTCTTTTCCATATTGATAAATATAATTTGTTTCGAATGGAGAATAATCATTCATACTTAACATATAATGATATTCTTTCTTAGTAGCAGAATAACGACTATGAAAATTTTCATCAACTAAGAAACTATCAATAATATAAATATCATTAGGTAAAAAGTGATTAATAGCCCTTTTCCATTGTTTTTCAGGCATTTCCCTTAAAGTATCAAAGTGAAAGACTTGTCTTCTACCATGAACTTTAGCGTCTGTTCGACCACTTGCATGAATAACAATATTTTCATCTTTACAAATATTTTTTATAGCTTTTTGAATTTCACCTTGAACTGTTCTAAATTGATTTTGAACTTGAAATCCGTGAAATTTACTACCATCATAACTTACAATACATTTTATTCTATTCATTACATAAAACTCATTATAATCACACCACAACATACACCTAATGTTATTAACATTGATAACGTATCTAAATGCGTCCATGTTAAAACTTTGTATTTTGTACGTGTTGCTTCTGGATTATAATTTCTACTTTCCATAGCGTTAGCAAGTTCTTCTGCCCTTTGAAAAGCAGAAATAAATAAAGGAATAATTAATGAAATAATTGATTTTATTTTTTCCATGAAAGATCCCTCATTAAAATCCGCACCTCTACTGGCCTGTGCTTTCATAATTCTTTTCGCTTCATCTAATAAATCAGGGATAAATCTTAATGCAATTGAAATCATCATAGCAAGTTCATGCACTGGAAAATGAAATCTTTTTAATGGATTTAATAAACTTTCAATAGCTAGTGTTAATTCTAAAGGCTTCGTTGTAGAAGTCATTAATGTTGTTAAAGTAATAATCAATACAAGCCTTATAAAAATATAAGCAGTTTGTAATAAAGCACCTGAGTAGATACTAATACTTCCTATTTTTATTATAACATCACCTGTTTTCATTAAAAATATATTAAAAATCATCAAAAACACCATCATAAAGACCATCGGTTTTATTGCTTTTAAAATATGAGAAAGTTTAATTTTAGAAACTAACGAACATAATAAAACATAAATTGCTAAGATACCGTATCCTATAAATCCCGCATCAAAAAAAACAGAAATTAAAAATATGAAAACAGCACATATTTTTAATCGTGGATCTAAACGATGAATTATTGAATTCCCCGGTATATATTTACCAAAAGTCATATTATCCATGAAGTTCACCACCAATCGCTTCAACTAAATCATCAATATCATTGATAGATGTATCTAGATGATAGCCTTTTAGATTTAACTGAATAATAAGATTTGTGATTAAAGGTAAATCTATTCCTAAATTTAATAAATAATCACTATCTAGAAAAATATCTTTTACTTTCCCAGCTTTTTCAACTTGTCCGTCATTCATTACAACAACATTGTCACAATATTCTAAAACATGGTTCATATCATGAGTTACTAAAACTACTGTTTTACCCATTTCATGAATTTTTTTAAATAAATCCATCATTTCTTTAATCCCTGATGGATCTAATCCAGCTGTTGGTTCATCTAAAACAAGAATATCTGGATCCATAGCAAGTATTCCAGCAATCGCTACCCTACGTTTTTGACCACCTGACAAATCAAATGGGGACTTTTCTAAATAAGTTTCATCTAAACCTACCATTTCAAGAGATTTTTTAGCTATTTCTTTAGCACTATTTTCGTCAATTCCAAAATTCATTGGACCAAACATTATATCTCTTTCGATTGTTTCTTCAAACAATTGATATTCTGGAAATTGAAAAACAAGACCTGATTTTTTTCTAAGACTTTTTAAATTTTGAGGCTTATTATTTTGTGAAATAATATAATCATCTATTTTTATTTCTCCACTTGTTGGTAATAATAAAGCATTTATATGTTGGATAAGTGTCGATTTCCCACTACCTGTTTGTCCAATGATAGCTGTAAATGAACCCTTTTCTATTTTTAAATTCACATTTTTAAGTGCATAATATTCAAAAGGCGTATTATATCCATATATATGATCTAAACTTTTGCATGTAATTGACATAGTTGTTTCTCCAATTCTTCTACATCTAATGTATCTTTAATTTGATAACCTTTTTTTTGTAATTTTCTAGCAATTTTTAATGAAAAAGGAATATCTAATTTTAATTCTTTTAATAATTTTTCATTTGTTAATATTTTTTGAGGTTTATCGCAATCTACAATCTCTCCTTTATTTAAAAGAATAACTCGGTCAGCATTTTTTGCTTCTTCAATATCATGCGTTATTGAAATGATTGTCATATTATTTTGTTTCTTTAACTCTCTTACTAATTCATTTATTTCTTTTCTACCTCGTGGGTCCAACATACTTGTTGCTTCATCTAAAATAATGATAGATGGACTCATCGCTAAAATACCTGCAATCGCAACTCTTTGTTTTTGACCACCGGACAATTTAGTTGGTTCATGATCCAAAAAATTCTCCATTCTAACTGCTTTAGAATACCTATTAATAAGTTCATCCATTTGTTCTCTTGGTACACAAATATTTTCTAGTCCAAAAGCTATATCATCTCTAACAGTAGCACCAATAAATTGATTATCTGGATTTTGAAAAACAATTCCTACTTTTTCTCTTATTTTATATAAATTTTCTAAATTTAATTGATAATCATCGATATAAATTTCACCAGATTTTTTTTCTAATAATCCTATAAGTAATTTAGCAATTGTACTTTTACCACTACCATTATGTCCTAAAATAGCTACATATTCACCTTTATGGATTTGAAAAGAAATATTGCTTATTGTTTGTAATCCAGGTTCGTATTCAAAACATAAATTTTCTACCTTAATTATTTCTTCCATTGTCTTCTCCTCATGAATGTGTTTAGTTCATTCTATAATTTATAAAGAAACAAGTCAAATAAAAAAGGACTGAATTTCTTCAGTCCAACATCATTATTTAGTTAATGATAAGATTGCCATTGGTGCATTATCACCTTTACGGTTATATGTTTTTAAGATAGTAGTATATCCACCATTAACATCTTTGAATTTAGGTGCAACGTCATCAAATAAGATTTGAACAGCTGTTTTTCCAGTTGCTTCATCAACAACTTTGTGCATATCTGCAGCAGCTTGTCTTCTTGCATGTAAGTCTCCACGTTTACCTAAAGTAATTAATTCATCAACAACACTACGAACTTCTTTAGCTCTTGTTACAGTTGTTTCAACTTTTCCGTATACAATAACTTCAGTAGCTAAACTACGTAACATAGATTTTCTAATATCTGAAGTGCGTCCTAATTTTCTATTTTTAGCCATGAGATTAACGCTCCTTTTCGAGTATTCTGAATTAATCGATAGGTTTAAATCCTAAACCTAATTCAATTAATTTTTCTTTAACTTCTTTTAATGATTTTTTACCTAAGTTTCTTACTTTAATCATGTCATCTTCTGATTTAGAAGCAAGATCTTGAACTGTTTGAATACCAGCTCTCTTTAAACAGTTATATGAACGAACAGATAAATCTAATTCTTCGATAGTCATATCTAATACTTTATTTGTAGTATCATTTTGAGTTTCAGACATAACTTCCATATTCATAGCCATATCAGTTAATTCAACAAACATATTTAAATGTTCAACTAAAATTTTTGCTGCTAATGAAATAGCTTCAAATGGTTTTAGCGAACCATTAGTTTCAACTTCTAATACTAATTGATCATACTTAGCACTTTCTCCAACACGAGTTGGTTCTACAGAGTAAGCAACTTTTTCAATTGGTGAAAAGATTGAATCTGTTGGAATAACACCAAGAGTGTTAATATTTACTTTATTTTGATCAGCAGATACATATCCACGATCTTTTTTAGCAAATAATTCCATATATAAGTGACCACCTTCTGCAACATGTGCAATTACCATGTCATTTGAAATCATTTTGACTTCAGCTGGACATTGAATATCAGCACCAGTTACAGTAGCAGGACCTTTTACATCAATAATCATTGTAGCAGTGTCTTCACTGTCTACATCAAAAACTAATTTCTTAATATTTAAAATCATTGCTGTGACATCTTCAACGACACCATCAATTGCGGAAAATTCATGGATTGCTCCTTGAACTTTGATTGCATAAACAGCAGAACCAGGTAAAGAAGAAAGTAAAACTCTTCTTAAGGCATTACCTAAAGTAATACCAAATCCTCTTTCTAATGGTTCAATGACGAACTTACCATAATTTTCAGTTTCGTCATAATGATCTATATTAAAGTTTGCTTTTTCGAATTTATGCATATGTTCCCTCCTCTATAGGAATGTTTTGTATTCTAATTTACTACAATAATACTATCCACGAGGACGTTTTGGTGGACGACAACCGTTATGTGGAATTGGTGTTACATCATTAATTGAAGTAACTTCTAATCCAGCAGCTTGTAAAGCTCTAACTGCTGCTTCACGTCCTGGTCCTGGACCTTTTACATTTACATCTACAGTTTTTACTCCATGTTCCATAGAAGCTTTAGCTGCAGCTTCTGATGCCATTTGTGCAGCAAATGGTGTTGATTTTCTTGATCCTTTGAAACCTAATGCTCCAGCACTTGACCAAGTTAATACATTACCATGTTCATCAGTAATTGTTACAATAGTATTATTGAAAGTAGAATGAACGTGTGCAACACCTTTTGCAATATTTTTTCTTACACGTTTTTTACCACGTGTTTGTTTTACTCTAGCCATTTCCTTTCAACCTCCTATTATTTTTTCTTTCCTGCGATTGGTCTAGCTTTACCCTTACGAGTTCTAGCATTAGTTTTAGTTTTTTGACCACGAACAGGAAGTCCTTTACGGTGACGCATACCTCTGTAGCTTCCGATTTCCATTAAACGTTTGATGTTTAATTGAACTTCTCTACGTAAGTCACCTTCAACTTTAATTTTTTCAACTTCTTTTCTGATTTTTGTAACTTCTTCTTCAGTTAAATCTTTAACTCTTACATCTTCACTGATACCAGTAGCTTTTAAGATTTCTTTAGCTGTAGATTTACCGATACCATATACATAAGTTAATGAGATAACAACACGTTTATCACGTGGGATATCTACACCTGCAATACGAGCCATTTTGTTTCCTCCTAAATACTAACCTTGTCTTTGTTTATGTTTTGGGTTTTCGCAAATAATCATTACGCGCCCTTTTCTTTTAATTACTCTGCATTTATCACACATTGGTTTTACAGATGGTCTTACCTTCATCCTGTCTACCTCCTTTTGGAAGATTTTTTATTTATGTCTAAATGTAATTCGCCCACGTGTTAAATCATATGGAGATATTTCAACGGTAACTCTATCCCCCGGTAAAATGCGAATGTAGTGCATACGGATTTTACCAGAAACGTGAGCAAGAATTTCCACTCCATTTTCTAAAGCCACTTTAAACATTGCATTTGGTAATGTTTCTAAAACAGTAGCTTCTACTTCAATAACGTCATCTTTTTTTGCCATCGTTCTTCAACTCCTTTTATTAAAGTTTTGTAAGAATTCTATAACCGTCATCAGTAATGACGATTGTATGTTCATAATGAGCAGCTAACGAATGATCCTTTGTAATAACAGTCCACCCATCATCAAGAGTAACTGTTTCTTTTGCTCCTAAATGTGCCATTGGTTCAATAGCCAAACACATACCTTTTTTTAATCTAGGACCTCTCCCAGGAGCTCCGTAATTAGGAACAGCGGGATCTTCGTGAACGTTTGTTCCAATCCCATGACCAGTATAATCACGAGGAGTAGTACATCCGTTTTTAGTAAGATATTCTTCAATTGCATGTGAAATATCAGAAAGTCTAACTCCTGGTCTTACTTGTTCTAATCCAGCAAATAAAGCACCTTCACAA
>OCQC01001198.1_pt1 | contig 20014 bp, 20 predicted proteins | sample 1538401 | NCBI WGS metagenome assembly OCQC01 (sample SAMN04571689, study PRJEB22368) | human gut metagenome | biome: human gut; material: stool | host: Homo sapiens | place: Luxembourg | collected 2012-08-03 | reverse complement strand
TCACGAATAGATTTTATTGCATCATTTGCTTGTTCAGATGTTGCTGTTTTACCTGTTCCAATAGCCCAAATTGGTTCATATGCAATTATTGTATTTTGAACTTGTTCTTCTGTTAATCCTTCTAATGCTAGTTCTGTTTGTTTTGTAATAATTTCTTGTGTTTGATTTGCTTCTCTTTGTTCTAATGTTTCTCCTACACATACAATTGGTTTTAAATCATTTGCAAATGCAGCTTTTATTTTTTTGTTTACTGTTTCATCTGTTTCATTAAAATATTGTCTTCTTTCAGAATGTCCTATTATAACATATTCAACACCAATTGATTTTAGCATTTTTCCTGAAACTTCACCTGTGTATGCTCCACTTTCTTCAAAGTGCATGTTTTGTGCTCCTATTTTGATATTTGTATTTTGTGCTGTTAATAATGCATAAAATAAATCTGTATATGGTACACACAAAATAACTTCATTTTTTGTATCTTTTACTAATGGCTCTAATTCTGTTATAAATTCAATTGCTTCTCCTGGTAACATATTCATTTTCCAGTTTCCTGCTATTACTTTTCTCCTCATATTTTTCCCTCCTTAATATAAGAAATATTGTTTCTATTCAAGCGGATTTATAAGGGGATATAAATAAATATCCCCTTATAAATTATATTTATTTATCTTGTAAACATTCAATTCCTGGTAATTTCTTACCTTCTAAGAATTCAAGTGATGCTCCACCACCTGTTGAAATATGTGTCATTTTATCTTGTAATCCAGCTTTTCTAACTGCTGCTGCTGAATCACCACCACCAATTATTGTTGTTGCATCTATTTCTGATAATGTTTTTGCTATTTCATTTGTTCCAATTGCAAATTGATCAAATTCGAATAAACCTAATGGTCCATTCCATACAACTGTTTTTGCTTTTTGTAATTCTTCTTTAAACATTTCTATTGTTTTTGGACCAATATCAAATCCTTCCCATTCCTCTGGTATTTCTGTCCAAGCTACTACTTTGCTTTCTGTGTCTGGTTTAAATTCTTTTCCTATTTTTGTATCAACAGGAAGCATTAATTTAACTCCTCTTTCTTTAGCCTTTTCCATTGCTTCTTTAGCTAAGTCTAATTTGTCAACTTCACAAATTGAATTTCCTACTTCATATCCTTGTGCTTTGAAGAATGTATAGGCCATTCCTCCGCCAATCATTAATGTATCAACTTTTTCTAATAAACTATCAATAACTCCTATTTTATCAGAAACTTTTGCACCACCTAATATTGCAACAAATGGTCTTTCTGGATTATTTAAAGCATCACCTAAGAATTTTAATTCTTTTTCAATTAAGAATCCTGAAACTGATGGTAAATAATGAGAAATTCCTTCTGTTGAAGCATGTGCTCTGTGTGCTGCTCCAAATGCATCATTAACAAATACTTCTGCCATACTTGCTAATTCTTTTGCAAATTCTGGATCATTATCTGTTTCTTCTCTATGAAATCTAACATTTTCAAGCAACATTACTTGACCTTCTTGTAGATTTGCAGCCAATGTTTTTGCACTTTCTCCAATAACATCTTTAGCCATTAAAACTTCTTGACCTAGTAATCTTGATAATTCTTTAGCTACTGGAGCTAGAGAAAATTCAGGCTTAAATTCTCCCTTTGGTCTTCCTAAATGTGAAGCTAAAATTATTTTACAATTTTGTTCAATTAAATATTTAATAGTTGGTAATGCAGCAACTATTCTTCTGTTATCTGTAATATTTTGATTTTCATCCATTGGAACATTAAAATCACATCTTACAAATACTTTTTTTCCTCTTAAATCTATATCTTTTACTGTTTTTTTACTCATTTTTATACTTCCTCTCTGTTAATTTGGGGTCGGTCCTTTTTTGAGCATTGCGAAAAAAAGGACCGACCCTATTTTCACAACTATTAAAAGGCTAGAGGCCAGACATCATCTTCTCTAAACCCCTAACCTAATTTATATTTATTTGTGGTCAACTGAAGCCATGTAGCATGCTAAATCTACTAATTTGTTTGAATATCCCCATTCGTTATCATACCAAGCTACTAATTTAACAAATGTATCTGTTAACATGATTCCTGCTGCTGCATCAAATATTGATGTATGTTTATCACTGATGAAATCAGATGATACTACAGCTTCGTCTGTATATTCCATTATTCCTTTTAATTCATTTTCTGTTGCTCTTTTTATAGCTGCACAGATTTCTTCATATGTTGTTGGTCTTTCTAGATTACATGTTAAATCTACAACTGAAACATCAACTGTTGGAACTCTGAATGCCATACCTGTTAATTTTCCATTTAATGCTGGTATAACTTTTCCAACTGCTTTTGCAGCTCCTGTTGATGATGGAATGATGTTAGCAGATGCTGCACGGCCACCTCTCCAATCTTTTTTAGAAGCTCCATCAACTGTTTTTTGTGTTGCTGTTGTTGAGTGAACTGTTGTCATAAGACCTTCTTTAATTCCGAAATTATCATTTATAACTTTTGCAAGTGGTGCTAAACAGTTTGTTGTGCATGATGCATTTGATACAATGTTCATGTCTGGTGTATATGTTGTGTTATTAACACCCATTACAAACATTGGTGCATCTTTTGATGGTGCACTTATTACAACTTTTTTAGCTCCTGCATCTAAGTGTGCTTGTGCTTTTTCCATTGTTGTGAATACTCCAGAACATTCTAGAACATATTCTACTCCTAATTCTCCCCAAGGAATATTCTTTGGGTCCATTTCATTATATACTTTTATTGTTCTTCCGTTTACTACTAAATTTCCGTCTTTTTCTTCTACTGTTCCTTCAAATCTTCCATGTACAGTATCAAATTTTGTCATATATGCCATGTAGTCTGCTGCTACAAATGGGTCATTTACTGCTACGACTTCTACCTCCTCTTTTCCTAAAGCTGCTTGGAATGCTAATTTTCCAATTCTTCCGAATCCGTTAATTCCTACTTTTACTGACATAAAATTTTCCTCCTTTATTAGAGTTTTCTCAACTCTAAATTCTATTATTTACCTCATTAGGCAAGTTTATTCTATAACAAATTCAAATACTTTGCAATAGATATTACAAATATTTTTTCAAAGTTTCTACACTATCTTCTTGCATAACCACAAAGTCGTTTAATATTTGTCTAACTTCATTATCAATACTAGGATTATTGTTTAATAATCTTCTTCCTTCAATAATTCCCATATTAGTTCCTTGCATCAATAATTCAGATATTTTTGAATTACTTTGGTCATTCATAGTTTTCATGTTTACTCCATACCATGTCATCATTTTATTCATCATATTTGTTTCTTGAGGATCTTTTGTCATTGTGTATTGTGAATATATGTTATCAACTCTGTTAGCAATTTCTTTATATTTGCCATATTCAACATCCAAAACTTTTTTAAATCTGTCATCTCCTACTTTACTTGATACAAAATGAATTGCATCCATTCCCATTGTTGTTCCTTTGTTGACCTCATCTAAAACTTTCACATTAATATCTTCCATACTACTACCTCCTTTGGATATTTTTCTCAAAATTATTAATTTTATACATTTATTTATGGTCATGCACTTTTATTTTTCTCAAACATATAATTCTACTATGAGTAAAATTTATAAGAGTTTTTATACTCGATTGGGGGTTTTATGTTTTCGGAACTTTGCCTAAGTGGTTTCTTACAGTTTTTGCAGACTGCAATTTTTACAGTAGGATATATTTCTGGTACACAACTTTTTCCCGAACCTTTACGTTCAGACGAAGAGCAATTGTATCTTGAAAGGTTAAGCGCAGGCGATGAAGAAGCACGTAATATACTGATAGAAAAAAATCTAAGACTAGTTGCTCATGTTTGTAAAAAATATAGCAATTCTAACGTAGACCAAGATGATTTGATTTCAATCGGAACTATAGGACTAATAAAGGGAATTAATAGCTTTAAACCTGAAAAAGGTGCTCGTCTTTCTACATATGTTTCTAGATGCATTGATAATGAAATTCTAATGTATTTCAGGGCTACTAAAAAATTAAATAATGAAGTTTACTTAAATGAACCTATTGGAAAAGATAAAGATGATAATGTTGTTACTCTTCAAGAAGTTCTTGAAAATGATGAACGAAGTGTTGAAGAATCTGTTGATTTGAAGATGAAGGTAAAATTACTATATGAGAAAATGAAGAGTCTTTTGAAAGATAGAGAACGTACTATTCTTGAATTGCGTTTTGGTCTAGATGGTCATAAGCCTAAAACTCAAATTGAAATTGCTGAACAAATGGGCATTTCTCGTTCTTATGTTTCTCGTATTGAGACTAAGGCTATTAATAAGCTGGCTAAAGAGATTAAGGAATAAAAATAATAGACGGTCACACTTTACTTATAAAGTACAGAAAATGAACAAATGTATTGTCTTTTACAAAAAAATGAAGTATTATTTATAAAAGCATTATTATATTAGAAGGTTTTAAATTTGAATATATACTCTTAGTGTTGCACATTGAAAAATGTGGTTTGTTCGTTTATAAACGCAATAAAATTCCCTCCGTAAAGAGGGAATTTTATTTTCTATTTTTTCAACCTCAATGCATTAAGAACAACCGTTAAGCTACTAATAGTCATGGCAAAAGCAGCAATCATCGGATTCATAACAACTCCAAGTGGTTCTAAAATGCCACAGGCAATTGGAATCATACAAATATTATAAAAAAATGCCCAAAACAAATTCTGTTTAATATTTTTAATAGTCTTTTCACTAATAGAAATTAGATCTTCTATTTTCTCTAGGTTATCATTCATTAGAACTACATTACTACTATCCATTGCAATATCTGTACCACTAGAAACTGAAACACCTATATCTGCAGTAACAAGACTTACGCTGTCATTTATTCCATCTCCGCACATCATAACAAGTCCTTTTTCTTTGAACTTCTTAATTTCTTCTGCCTTTTGTTTTGGTAGCACATTTGCAATTACTTCATCTACTCCAATTTGATTTGCAATCGCCTTTGCTGTTTTTTCATTATCACCTGTTAGCATTACAACTTTGATATTTCTCTTTTTTAATTTTTGAACTATATCTTTACTTTCAGCTTTTAATACATCTTTTACTCCAATTAATGCAATTAGCTTTTGACCTTCTGTAACAAATAAAATACTGTTTCCATCAGAAACTAAATTTAGTTCATCTTGTTCTTGTGAAATTGTAATATTATTTTCTAGCATTAACTTTTTATTTCCTATTAGATATTTATTTTGGTTTATATTTGCACTAACACCATAACCAGGTATAGATTTAAATTCTTCTACATCCTCTAATTCTATCTTTTGATTTTTTGCTTCATTTACAATTGCTCTAGCTATTGGATGTTCAGACTTATTCTCTATACTTGCAACTATTCTGATAATTTCATTTTCTTTTAAATTACTATAATTATATATTTTAGAAATTGTCAATTCTCCTTTTGTTAGAGTTCCTGTTTTATCAAAACAAATTGTTTTGATTTTGTGTGCATTTTCTAAGGCTTCACTTGTTTTTATCAATATTCCTCTTTTACTTGCATTGCCTGATGCTATTACTATTGCAAGAGGTGTAGCTAATCCAAGACTACATGGACATGCTACTACTAATATTGTTACAAATATGTTTATTGCAGTTGCTATGTTCTTAGTAATCATAAACCATATAGCAAATGCTATTATTGCTATTATAATAATTGTTGGAACAAAATATCCGCTTATTGTGTCTGCAACTTTTGCTATTGGAGCTTTCGTATTTGTTGCTTCTACAACTAATCTAACAATCTCAGATACGGTTGATTCTTTACCTATCTTTTCTGCCTTATATTTTATAGTTCCTTCATAATTTATACTTCCTGCAATTACATTTGAGCCTTTTTCTCTTTTTACTGGAACACTTTCTCCTGTTATAAATGATTCATTTATATGAGTAGTTCCTTCTACTACTTCACCATCTACCGCAATTTTTTCTCCTGGCTTACAAATAACAATATCTCCTTTTTGAATTTCATCAAGTGTTACTGTTTCTTCTTTTCCGTCTCTTATTATAATTGCATGATTTGGAGTTATACTCATTAATTGCTGTAGTGCTTCTTTTGTTTTATCTTTATTTTTGCTTTCAACATATTTGCCTATTTTTATGAAAAATATTACTATTGCTGCTGATTCATAATATAAACTTTCTACATATATTGTTTTTCCTTTAAGAATCATTACTGTACCATATATGCTATATATAAAACTTGCCATAACTCCTATCGTTACTAATGTATCCATATTAGGCGTTTTATGAACAAGATTTTTGTATCCGTCTTTTAATATGTCTATTCCCATCAATAAGACTATTATTGTTAATATCAATAATGATATTGCGTAATTTATAGGATGTGCCATCATATCTAAAAATGGTATTACTGGCAATCCTACCATGTGTGACATTGAAATATATAATATTAATATTGAAATAACTGAAATTCCTATTAATTTATATTTTTCATTTGATTTTTTCTTCTCTTCTTTTTCTAGGTTGTCTATTCCTGCACTTGAAAATCCTGCTTTGTCTACAAATTTTTCTACTTGTTCTAATGTTAATTTAGTGTCGTCATATTCAATACTTGCATTATTCATAATTAGGTTGACAGAAGCGGCTATTATTCCATCTTGTTTGTTCAAGTATTTTTCTAGTCCTGATGAACATGCACTACATGTCATTCCTTCAATTTTTAATAACACTTTTTTCATATGTTATTCTCCTTTAAAACCTGCATCTTGTATAGCTTCTTTTATCTTGTCAATATTTGTTTGACTTTCATTATATGTTATTGCTGCTTCTTTTTGTTCAAAATTAACTTCTGCCTTTTCTATTCCATTTGTGTTGTTTAATACCTTTTCTAATCTATTTGAGCATCCTGTACAATGCATTCCTTCTATTTTTAATTTAATTTCTTTCATTTAAAATTCCTCCTACCTTAATCTTTTTATTAATTCCATAACTTCTTTTATTGTTTCCATATTTCCTGCTTTTATTTCACGCGACATGCATGTTCTCATATGGTTTTCTAAAATTGAATTTTCTACGCTTTCCAATGCTTTGTTTATTGCAGACATTTGGATTAATACATCGCCACAATATCTGTCATCTTCTATCATTTGTTTTATTCCTCTTACTTGCCCTTCTACTATGTTTAGCCTTTTTATTAAGTTCTTTTTTTCTTCATCAGAACGCTGTGTTGTTTTTTCTGTTCCTTTGCATTTTTCACATTCCATTTTTTCACCTCCACTTTTGTTATTCTATACCCCTTAGGGGTATTTGTCAAGTAATAAAATTAATTTTAATAAAAAAGAAATAAAAAATTAGATAACTTAAGAAAATTAAGTACTATCACAAAACAAGTTTTATATGACAATAATTGGTTATAATAAAAATAGAACTAGATATTTTCACCTATCTAGTTCTATCTCCTTACTAAGTATTATCTTATTTTTTCTTTGTCTATATATTTTAAATTATAATTCAAACTCATTATTAGAGTTATCTTTTATCTTTTCATACAATTTAATTTTCAATTTATTAAAAACTTTATTTATATTCTTTTTTCTTGATAAAATCTTACTATATATTAATTTTTTTTGCTTTGAATCTATATTTAGACTATTAAGATATGGTTCAAATTTTTTCATATATTCCTCATTTGATATAGCATTTAATTTCATAATAGTCTCTTTCAATTCTTCTAAAACTGATACACTAATATTTCCATTTATAATATCGTTAAAAATTTTTCCATATATTGGTGGTTTAGCTCCATAAATTTCATTAGGGTTATTTTCCATAAAAAAATCCATATGTTGTTCTTCTTCACTATCATTTATAATATACCTAAGACTTTGTTCTTTATCTACTCCTCTTAAGTTTCCATTCATATCTACAACAAAGTTTCTAAATGTTGCATCATAGTTGCATAAACAGAAATCAACAACATATTCTCTCATAAACTGCCCCATAATTTTTTCATTTAATTTTCCAGATTTAAAAAAATATTCTGATATACTTTTAGTTCTAATGTCATCTAATTCTATTTTTGGTTGTATAGTTCCTTTTTTTCCATCAATCTCACAATATTCACATTTGACTGCTGTTTGCGGTGAAATATATTCTTGCAATTCAGCAGCTAAAACTTGTGCCTCTGCTCTATATTGTTGATATATTTCTGTATTTTTCTTGTATGCTGGTTTAAATATATAATCCATTTTTGCTTTATCTTTACATAAATACATATCTCCTGTTCCTCCAATGTATAAACTACCACAATTTCTATATTGAACTGCGCCTTGAGTTTCATAGTTTACTTTTTTTAATAAAGCATTTTTTAATATTCTTTTAACTATTATTGTAGGAAATATTTTCTCTTTTTTTATCACTCCGTTATTTTCTTCAAAAGATTTTTTCCTCACACAACTTAATGTTTTTACAGCATTATTTTCTATTAAATTATCATACTTATAATTGCTATTTAAAATAGCAAGAGCAAACTCTTGATTTATTTTTTTAGCTAAATCAATCAATAATTTATTTTGTGCAGTTTTCGTTCTCAATAGCTCTATATTTAATGAATCTTCTTTGTCAAATCTTGTTCTATCTAAAGCATCTGCATCTTTCAATATCAACGATATCATTTTTATTCTTTCAAAATTTGACATTACAACATTATACTTTTGACATAATTTTACTAACTCTGTAAAATTTATTTTTTCTTTAACAGTATGATATTCAATTGCTATTTGAATAATTTTTATATCTTCTTCTGATATACTACTTATGTTCTTTCGTAAATATGTTTTTGCAATTTCGGCACTATTTTTCCCATGTTCACAATCTTTTCTATCTCTTTTCTTTCCTGCATCATGTAATGCTGATGCTAAAAGTAATAATTTCAAATCTTTTTCACTTATTCCTTCATTCTGAGCAATAATTTGTGAAAAAAACATAACTTTTTGTATATGATATATGTTATGCTGAAAACTTGATAAAAAAAATTCTTTTTTATATAAGTCTTCATTACTAATTTTATCAAAAATTTTTTGAAATGCACTATCATTCATATTTACTTTCATATTTACTTTCATATTTAACTGATTATTCTCTTTCTGTAAATCATTATTTAAAAAACTCATACTTATACCTCATTAATTAGTTTATTTTCTATCATTATATTTTACTAAATTAATTGCCGAATCTAATGTTTCAGTGCAACATAATTTTCCTCGAATATCTACATATAATAAATCACTAATTTTAGATAAGCTTCTTGCTTGTTTAATATTGTTTATAACAATTTCTTTTTTAAAGTTCATGTCTTTGTCAATTATTCTAATATCATAACATTTTCTTTTTGATTTGAATATCAAATATTTTACATTTTTATTTTTTAATAAATTAACAGCTTTTCTGTATGGTAATTCTTTATCAAATATAGCATAGTTTTCATTTGTTTCCTCTATTTTATTTATAATTATTTCAATTGCTTCAACTTCGGCAATCGCATGTTTAATGTAAATATTCCAAAATTCATCTGCTAATTTTAAAGCATGAATAAAACCCTCTTCTTCTGTTACATTTTCATTCCATTCAGGATTACATAATTTAACAAAATCAGGTGATGTCTTACTTTTTAGATATTCCATTTGCATATTGTCTGTCGCATCTATATATTGAATTAATTCTTTATCCATATATTCATAAACTTTATCTATATTTTTAACTTCTATATTTTTTAAATAGTCTTTACCATATTTTTTCCACAATAATCCAATCGAAGAATAGTAAATACCATTTTCTCTTTTCCCATTTCTATTTTTCTGATGATGATCGAATTCTCCTAATCCTATATCAAAAACTAATTTATTATTTGTGTTTTTATTTTCTATGCTTGGAATTCTAATTAAATTTATCTCTTTAAAAATTTTACTTAGAAATACAGTTGATATTACATCATCTACATGAAATGTTCCAGAATGTGTAACAAAGTTTGCTTTATTATATTGCTTTGTTAATTTTATATTTTTATACTTAAATACTCTCATTATCTTCACCTTTTTTATTATATTACTATTAATTGTATATTTCAATATAATTAATTTACCTTTCTGAATCTTCTACAACTACTATATTATTTTTATTTCCATTCAAGCCAAATTCCATTTTTTTATTAATTGACTTACTATTACCTGCATGAAATACAAAACCATACCTTTTAAAATTATTTAAAGTATATTCTCTTATTTCTTCTTTTCTTTCTTCTACTTCGCTTGGTAAAATACCTAATCTATTTTATAATTTATGACTTTATATAATCTATTTGCTCTTTTTTATCTTTTAATAGCATATATTTTTCTATATTTTTAGTACTTCTAAACAAAATATTATCTTGTATATTTTCTTCTTTGAAACTTCTATGTTTTTAGCAAAAATAGCAGCAAAAAGACTAGGAAAGCTTTGGTCAGCTCCTAGTCTTTTTTGTGCTCTGTATCGCTAATTGACTTCATAGCAATTGCTATATTTATACTAACACATTTATTATAAAAAGTCAAAAATTTTCTTAGTCCTTGATACTATTTTTTGTGTCTAAACTTATAATATATCCAAAAGTTAAAAAAAGTAAAAAAAATATATATGTATCTTTTATTAATTTATGTTATAATCCAGTTAAAAGGAGGAAGTTAATTATGTTCTATATATTTATAAATATAGCATTAGTTATATTATCTATATTTCTAGTATTTTGTGGATTATTGGGAAAGAAGTTTAAAGATAGCTTTATTAATAAAATATTTAATAATTATATTCCTTTGTTAGTCAACACTATAAAACAACAATCTTCATTCTATTTTCATTAACTATATTTACATCTACTTTTAAACTTGGTAAAGTTCCCTATGGGTTACACGTAGATGAGGCAGGAATGGCTTATGATGCACTATCTCTGTCCCAATATGGTGTTGATAGGTATTTAAACAGATTTCCTGCTTATTTAATTAATTATGGTGGAGGCCAAAGTGCCATGTATGCTTATCTTTCTGCTATTTTAATTAAAATATTCGGATATAGCATAAATATTATTAGAACTCCAGCAGTAATTCTTAGATTATTGATTTTTATTAGTGGACTATTCATCATGAAAAATGAAAATAATAAACTTAAAACTTTTTCATTTTTATTTTTATTAACTATATCACCCTATTTCATTATGCAATCCAGATGGGGATTAGATTGTAATTTAATGGTAGGTTTTCTAACTATATCCGTTTGTCTTTTAATTCAAGCAATTACAAAAAATAATATAAAATTATTATTTATTAGCGGACTTTTGTTTGGTCTAACTTTATACACTTATGCTTTATCATATATAATTGTGCCTATTTTACTTTTTTTTACTTGCGTCTACCTATTATATATAAAAAAAACAAATATAAAAGAACTCATCATTCTTGGAACTCCAATATTTTTATTAGCCCTTCCTCTTATATTAATGATTCTTGTAAATAATGGCTTTATAGATGAGATGGAAGGCTTAATAACTATCCCTTTATTGAAAGATTATAGAGGAGCCGAAATTTCTTTGAAAAATATATTCAATAATTTATACATATTGCGGTTCTATTTTTAGTTTTGATAATCCTGCTATATTTGGAAATATATTGATTTACAATTCTATCCCTTATTTTGGCACTATATATTACTTTACGATACCATTCTTTATTGTTGGATTTATTAACTGCTTAAAAAATTTTTATAATTCCTTAAAGGAAAAAAAATTTAATATTGAAAATATATTTATTTTTTGGTTTTTCTGTGTAATAATATGTCAATTAATAATATCTCAACCTAATATAAATAAAGCAAATAGTATATTTGTACCAATAATATATTTTTCAGCATCTGGAATTGTTAATGTTTCTAAGAAGCTTAAGAATATAATAATACCTATAACTCTACTGCTTTTACTTAATTTCGGACTATTTTTTAATTATTATTTTTATCATTATAACGATGATACAATGGGCCAATATTTCTTTGCTACTTATTATCTAGACGCCTTAGAATATAGTCAGAATTTAGGTAAAACTAATATTTATATTGAAAATGATTTAACTGCTCAAGAATATATCTATATATTATTAAATAACTTCGTTTCTCCTTATGAATACGATGAAAAAAACATTGAAACATACCACAATTCTATAGATACCTTGTATACTATTGGTATACCTGATCAAATTTCTTTAGATGCTACATATATAATTGGAAATGATACAGAATTATTCGAGAAGTTTAAATCTTTAAAATTTAATTACACAAGCTTTCGGTAAAATAACAGTATTTTATCACCAAAAGTAAGTTATAATTAACTATGAAGTAAAATAAAAATTTTCGTAAATGGATGTTGAATATGTTTAAATACATATCCCTTTACTATTTATACGAAAGGAGATAAAAAATTGGAAGAATTAATAAAGCGTTCCTTAAAAGGTGATCAAGATGCTTACACGGAACTAATTAAAAGTATACAAGTTGAAATGTATAAAATCGCAAACTCACAGTTAAATAATATTGAGGATGTAAATGATGCTATACAAGAAACAATTATACATTCATATAATAAATTACATACACTAAAAAACCATGATTTTTTTAAAACATGGATTATAAGAATCTTAATAAATGAATGTCATAACATTCATCGCAAAAGAAAAAAGCAATTAGGACTTTTTAATAAAATTTCAAATTCAGTAGACATTGTTTCATCTTCAGAAAAGGAAATACAAAATAAAGGAAATGATATAGACTTTGATTTATTAATAAAGAGTCTAAATTATGATGAACGACTTATTCTCACTCTTTATTATAAAAATAAATATACACTCACAGAAATATCGAATATTTTAGATATTAAAGTTAATACTGTAAAGAGTAAGATTTTAAGAGCAAAGCAAAAATTACAGCAATTATACAGTAAAGGAGGGATAAATAATGGAACAAAAAAATAAATTTGATACATTCGATAAGCCTGATGATTTTGATAAAATGTTATTTGATTACTATGACAATAACAATGAAGAAGTTCCTCTATCAACTCAAAACGCTATTGAAAACGCTTTTAAAGATAAACCCAAAGAGAAATCTACTACAATTATATTATTAAAAAGAGTTGCAATATTTATCCTTTGTATCGGAATCGTTACAGCAACAACTGTTTATGCAAAAGATATAATTAATTTTATAACGAATATTTTTATAAATAGTACTCCAGGTATTGATAAAGCTGTTGATAATGGATATGTTCAAAATGTTGATATGGATTTTATAACCTACAATAATATTGGAGTAAAAGTTGATTATGTGCTAATGGATAATAATAATCTAGACATTTCTTTTGTATATAAATATTACGATGATAATATAGAAATTGATAATATTTCATTTAATACATTATCTATAAAAGATGAAAATAATAACATGCTATTCTGGCTTTCAGAAAATGCAATACCTAATAATGATGGTATTGTGCTATTAGACACTAATGCAAAGTTTAATAACATAGAAAAGAATATTGAAAATAAAACAATACGATCATCATTGCTTCTAACTTCAGAGAATTTTCCAAACTCTCAAATACTTACTATATCAATATCTAGTATTGCTATAAAAATTAACAATCAATCTACTTATGTAGATGGAAATTGGAATTTTTCAATAAACTTAGATAATAAATTCGTAACCAGAAATAGCTCTGAATATCATTCAAATAGTACCAGTCCTTATGTTGATTCTGTGAAAACATCTCTTAGTAATACATCTCTAATAATAGAACTCAATTTTAATGTATTATTAGATGAAATGAATTTTATAAGGCCTACTAATATAACTTTATATGACAATAACAATGTTAATTATAACTATACTAACTTAAATATAAAAAATATTTCTACAGTTAAACCTTATAGCAGTGTTATGACTATAACATATCCTATTACAAGTTATGACAATATAGACTCTCTTTGTTTACATATTAACTTAAGTTCCGAAAACTGTATAGATGTTAAATTGTTAAAATAATTTTATTTCAAAAGACACCCTTATTTAGGGTGCCTTCTGTTTTTTATAAGGAAATGATTTGCAAAATTTCATTAGCTCCAGCTATCGATTACCATTCTAATTTTCAGATTAGAAGTAGAACCCGTTGCAAGATAATACTTAAAATAATACGTTCTATTAGCTACAATGCTAATAGAAGGTACAATTGTAGTACTTCCATCAGCGGTTACGGTACTAACACTCAGGCAATTACCATTGTAATCCCACAGTTGAGCAGAAACCTGTTTGTTTACAGGATTTCCATCAGAGCCAGTAACAGTAATGGCATAAGAAAGATAATTTCCGCTATATTTTCTGTCAGCACCACGGTAATACGTGCCCTTCATAGTGAAAGATGAATCCACTGCATATGTAGCAATACCATTTTCATCAACGTCATCAGGAATAATCTCAAACTCGTATGCCGTCCGAATCTTTCCGTTATCCAGTTTTTCAACTGAAACAACATTTTCAAGCAACAGTTGCTCAGTATTCTTTTCTTCCGCAAAAACAACAGTAGAAAGATTGAATACAAGCATCATAATTACCATAGCAAAAGATACGAAACGAATTTTACAATTTGTCTTCATAAATTGTCTCCTTTTATTATTGTACAAATCATTTCCCTATTTTATCAATAAAGTTTAGGTTTGAATTTATCAAACACAAAACTTACTGATTTTCTTGCTTGTTAGCGTTATTATTATAACATAATTTCACAAAAAAGGTAAAAAAGGTAAAAAAAGGTAATTTTTTATAACTTTTTTTACCTTTTTTTACAAACTTTGCACCTTTTGCTTTAAATTTCTTCCGTCTAATGTATAGAAAAAACGGAGGTAATCAAATGTTAAATTTACTTATTATAGACAAAGATGTTAATAATTCCAAACTATTATTGAATTATATATCAGAAAATAGCTGTCAAGTTAGAGTTCACTCTCTTGCTAGTAATTTATCTGAAGGAATAAAAATATTAAATACTGGTTTAATAGATATAACTTTAATAAATCTAGATGATGATATCAACTCCATCGTTAATAATTTACATACAATCTCTAGTTCTTATTTTGAAAAATATAAAAAATCAGTTCTTCTACTTTCTAAGAATATTGATAATGTTGCACCTGACTCTTATATATATAAGTGCATATCTTCAGAAGAAGATATTTCAGTAATATTTCTAAAAATAAGTGAAATAGTCAAGAACAAAATAGCTCAATTTAATAATTCCATTCTATTAAGTAAAATTAATAAAGAACTTGAATATATAGGATATAATTTATCATACTATGGTGCTAGATATTTAGCAGAAAGTATCGCATTAATCTATAATAATTATGATAGTAGTGAAAATTTAAACAAGAACATTTATCCTGTCATTGCAAAAAAATATAATAAAACGGTCAATACTGTAAAAGGTGACATTAGATCTGCTACAAATTCAATGTTTTATGAATGTGACGAAACTAGACTAAAAAATTATTTTAATTTCTATACAGTTTCTAAACCTAAGCCTAAATTAGTAATATATACAGTTTTAAATAAATTGTATAATGTTATTTAATTTTATTTTTTATTATATATGAAATCGGGAGTACTATAAATAGTACTCCCGACCAATACTTTAGAAGGATTAAAACATTGACTAACTACCTACTCGATGTACCCTATCATTGAATTACAACAATAAGAACTTTCAGATTAACTCTGCTTAGAAGGAGTAGGTCCAAAGACAATGAAACCGCTCTTCCACTCATCGGTACCGTCAACTTGGTATTCGATATAATAACTGGTATTAGTACCAAGAACAACATCCTGACTATATTCGCATACATATTCATTAGTTACGGAACCAACTTTGCTGTAAAGGCTTGTAGGACCAGAATAAACAATATACTTGCCGTCCATATAAACCATTTTGGCTGCAGTGTTGTATGTATACAGATCATCGAAAGAACCTGGTCTATTGTAAACTTCAAGGTTTGAATACAACATATATCCACGCTTTCTGCCAGACGTAGTATTATACTCAATGTACACCCAATCACCATTTTTAGCCAAAATAGCTACGATTTCATTAGCACTTACAGAGCCTGCTCTCTTATATTTACTTGTATCATTGCCATAGTAAACATTAGAGTACGTTGTTACTCTAGCAAGTCCATCTGTTCTTCCGCCCCATTCATCGTTAGGAATCTGGATATAACCACGCTTAGTGCCACTAGAGGTACTATATTCTACCCACAGATAACCAGACGGAGCATTTTGAAGCAGAACAGTAAATCCTTCATATTTATAAATCTTACCAATGCTTGTAGTCCAGCTCGTGGAATTGTAAACTACAAAGTCCTGCCAGGCAATTTCCTGCCCACCATAATACTGAGTTTCTGCGGCCTTCGCATGTCCAAAAGGTAACATAGTAAGTATAACTATGAAAGACAATGCTAACGCCAAAATCCGTTTCGTTAATTTAGTATTCTTTTCCATATTGTTTTGCCTCCATTGTTTTACCATCGTTTTATTCCTTCTTAGTATTTAATATCAAATTACCTAATAAATTATTATTGGTAATTTGGATATTTCTTGACAAATATTGTCAGTATATTTATTGTATACTATATTTTCACCAAATTTCAGGAAACTAAAAAAAGGTAAAAAAAGTTAAAAAAGACAAAATTTATAAAATATATTAGGATAATTTTAAGAATTATCCTTTTTTATAGAACATAATATTTGTTGATTGCCCTTCTCATCAAGAAGAATATATCTAATATATTTATCATTTATATCATTATTAGTTACTTTTACAATTCTATTACCTGTACGGTAAAACATTTTATCCTCTTTTGAATTAATCAATCGACAGCTCATGTTTATTTTTCCAGATTTATATTCAATATCAAAAATCGAAACTTGTATACCGAATTCTCAAGAACCCCTCCTTCTCTTGCTTGCAATTATTCATAAATTCATTCAACAAATCTTTATTGTCAGAAATTATCTCATTATTTTTAACAACAAAACAACCATCATTTATTGCTTCCTGAGTTGTATAATCACTACTTAATTCTGTTATATCTGTATATTCTTTTGGAGCCTGTGGTATATTTGGAATATTATTTATTTCAACATTTTCTCTGTCTAATTCTTTAGATACTTTAACTGAAATAACAGTGTCGTTTTCATTCCATTTATCCTTTGCTTTTAAGTCAATATACATTTTCTCATCTTTGTCATAAATGTCTGAAATATATCGACTTATTGTATCATAATTTTCTCCTGCTATTATGATTACAAATGATTCTTCAAAATCTTTCTCTTCCATTTCCACAAGGTTATCCCACATTTTTGTTGCACTTATATAGTCATTATAGTTGTATATTCTTTTATAATAAAATCCGTTCAAATATAGCATATCTTGATTGTAATCATATCCGGTATGTGCATCAAAATCAGTTGTTGTATCTTTTTGAATATAATTATATCTTGCAACTCCCGCATAGATGATTCCACTAGTAGCAATCATTCCTAAAATAAAACTAGCCGCTGTACTTATTTTTCTTTTTATTTCTGTATTCTTATATTGATGTTTTTTAAAAAATATATCCTTAACATTTGAATTTATATAATTATTATATTTTTTCCAAACTCCATTAACAAATACTTCATCATCCCTCGTCATAATTGTTATCCTCCTTTACAAATTTTTCTAGTAATTTTTTAGCTCTATGAATAGCCATTTTAGTTTTGGGCATACTTTGATTTAATATTTTACATATTTCTTTATATTTAAATCCTTGAAAATAGTATAAATAAATTACTATTTGATATTCATTTTTCAATTTTTTTATTGTTTTAATCAAAGCATTATAGTTTTCCTTAATAATGAACTCATTTTCTATATTCCCTTCTAAATTTACATTATTAAGAATTGCATCTTCTACATAAATAGTTCGTTTTTCCCTTTTCAAATAATTTAGTGCTCTTGATTTAGCTATTGTATATAAATATGTTTTAAATGAATATTTAAAATCGTATTCTACTTTATTTATTATCATATACATAAAACTATCTTGAGCAATATCCTCGGCTATCTCTATATTTTTAACATATGTCATTATAAAATTTGTTAACATTTTTCTGTGTTTTATTATTAAATAGTTAAAAGCATCGTTATCACCTTTTAAAAATAATTTATATAGCTCAATATCAGATTTTCCATTTGTTGTTTCGCACGTTTCCAATTTTCTCCCACCTTTCCTAATTTATCATTATTACAATAAAATATAATAATTTGTCACATTCTTTTATAAAAAACTTATATTATAATATCATTATGTTAGTTACAATCTATTAAAAAAATAAAAAAAGGTAAAATATACCTCACTGAAAAAACTTTAAAATAACTTATTAATAAATTTTGGGGAGATAGTTAAACTACCTCCCTTTACTGTTTATTTTTTTGTTAAATCTATATTTAAAGCTTCTAATTCTACTTGTCTAGTTCCATTTCCAGAATCTTTAGTCCAAATTTGTTCTGATATTGTTGGAATTATCTTTAAACCATTCATATTTTCAGTTCTTTCAATAATAATAATTTCTGAAATATTCATTGTAGCCTTTTCTGTTGCATTACTTTTTATATCATATACATCATCTTCATCAATTTCTTTTCCTTTATAAACAAAGTTCTCATTTAATTCACTTGTATAGGAAGTTAATTCTATTCCATTTTCATCAAAAACTTTAGCTTCTCTATTTAGCATATTATTTACATTTTTCGAATCAATATTATCTATTTGAATTGAAACAGTTGCTATAATATGTAGTGGTGTTATTCTTATCTTTTCAACCTTCTGTGTCATATCTTTATATCTAGATTCATTAAACTCTGGAATAATAATCTCTGTATTTTCTGAAATACGCTTTTTAGATACTTTCACATTAATTTTTCCATCTAGATCAAAAGTTCTGTAATTTCCTTGTGCATTAGCAATACCACCAGTTTTTCCTGTGTCTCCTTGATTTCTCATAACATTATTACAAAAGGTTAAAGTTATCTCATCATTTCCTTTTGTCATGTCTTGTGTTAAGAAATACATTTGATATAATTTATATTCATAATCAGATATTTGGGTTAAGGTTTGTAGTTTTCCTGCACAATAACTATTTCCATCAACAATAATACTATTTTCCATATTTCCATTAAATTCAACATAAAATATATTTTTTATTCCTTTTTCTTTTTCTTGAATTAACAGGTCTTTTTGACTTTCGTTTTCTTTTAATTCTATAAATTCATCTTCAATCATATTTTCGCCAAGTCGTAAGTACTCTTTATCTTCTTGACTCACATGAACATCAAATTCAAGTAAAACATAATTTTCATCATATATTGTAGACACCAATTCTACAGTTGTTTCACCATGTTTTAATTTTTGAACATTAACTGCCTCTTTATATTCTGAATATTCATCCGAAAACTTGATTCCTGAACTTATCCATTCAAACACAGGCTTTCCATCTATACTTCCTCTTAAAGCAACACAAACTGCAACACCTCCTGCCAAAACAATTATTATTGAAGTAATGGCTGTTGCAAATTTCCTTATCCAGCTGTTTTTTATTGTTTGTATTATTGATTTTATTCCTTTATTTTCTTCATTTGTGTCTAAATTATTTAATGCATATTCTATTTTGTTATGTACTTTCTGTGGAATTTTTTTATCTTCTGCGTTTGCTCTTTGTAATGCTTTTTCAATATCTTTCATAAAATTTCTTCCTCCTTTTCAAGTTGCTTTCTTATTTTATTTTTAGCTCTTGCCATCTTGCTTT
>OCQC01001190.1_pt1 | contig 20083 bp, 16 predicted proteins | sample 1538401 | NCBI WGS metagenome assembly OCQC01 (sample SAMN04571689, study PRJEB22368) | human gut metagenome | biome: human gut; material: stool | host: Homo sapiens | place: Luxembourg | collected 2012-08-03 | reverse complement strand
TTTTTTTCTACGTTGTATATTATAACACTTCTATATTTCAAATGCTATGATTAATTATCCAAAAATGTTTCACGTGAAACATTTATATTTTTAGTGTGTTACTTCAAACTATAGTATTTCATATTATAAGAGCCTACTAAATATTGTTAAAATATAAAATAGACCTTAAAATGTTTCACGTGAAACATTTTAAGATCTTGACCATTGATTGTTTATCTTTTTTTCTAAATTATCAATCCATTTATATATAAGCAGTAATAGTATTAGGCAACCGATTGTTACGATACCGGCTTTACTTAATTCATTGTTTTTATGCTCAGTTTTTGGCAAAACCGAATTAATTGTTGAACCATAATAATAATGATCCTTTGTATAAGCTGGAAACATATCTCCTACATTATATTGAGAATACACTTTTTGATTTACTTGCATCCGCTTATCAGTATCATGTCCATAGTGAAAGAAATAATTCGTTGATCCTGATTCCGAACCATTATAGTCCTCTACAGTTTCTTTATCTGTTATTACTATATCTTCAATGTAATAATCAATCCCCTCAACCATTTCCGCAATCATTTTATGAAATGATATTTCTGTTACTATTATTTTCAAAAATAATAACACAAAGATAATTGATAAAGCGATTAATGATATATTCACAATTTTTCCAAGTAATCTATTTTCATCTTTCATCTTACTCTTATATATTTTGTTACTCATATGTGTTTTTCCTTTATATATAATTTTCTACATAATAGATCTATAAATTTATTTTAATTCGGAAAAGTGTCTCTTTTAGAAATATATATTTCAAAAATCCGATTCATCTTTTTCTTCAATCAGATCAGTAAGAATTTTCATAACAGAACCTAATTCCAATCTACATCGAACTGGATCAATATCAATCAACCGGCTGCATAACTCCACTCGATTCAAAATATTCTTCATACCATCAAGTAAATTATCTTCCGATGATTCTATCTTTTCATCTTCACTTACTATATTCTGTTGTGACATTGTCTCCGTATATTCTTGAACAATTTCAATTTCTCGATTTTCTTCTTCCACTATCTGATCTAATTGTTCTATCTTACTAGAATATTCTTTGATAGAATTTTTCAAATTTTCTATAGACTCATTGATACTTTTCTGTTCTTCCATCAGTTCATTAATTTTAGCTTTATTCTTTGAATTAACATTTCTAGGTGTAAACAGTTCATAGCACGAATCATTTGTTTCCTCCAACATTTTTATCATTCCGGTATTTTCTTTTAATTGAATTTCCAATAAATTTAACTGTTTTTCTAATGCATGTTTTTGTTCGAAATAAGAATCTTTTATTTGCTGTAAATATTCTATAACCATAATCACTTGTTCCTTTACTTTTGAGTAATCATTAATAAAGCTGCTATCCTGGCTGACGGGCATTCGCCGCTCGGCAGTCTTTATTATATCATGAAGCGCAGTCCGCCGTGCACGCCAGAAAAATCAAAGATTTTCCTGGCTGTCGGGCATTCGCCCTATCACTCTCGATATATGCAGACCTCAACATGCAAGCATGTTCGGTCTGCATATTCTCGATTGGCACTGCTCATTGCATACGCACATTATACCATATCATTATTTTAAAAACAATTATACTACATTTATAGTTATCTTATTTTTCTAAGTAAAATAAAATTTTCAAAATATGTAAAAGAAATGAATGATTTTTCAAAAATTAATTTGTATATGTTATAAAAAGCGGATATAATATTATTAAATAAAGATTTATGATTATGAAATGGTGAAACGATTTTTCAATTATATGAAATGCATCTTTTAATGATCATAAAATAAATGAGGAGGTTTCTATGAAAAAGAATATCAAACATTTTTTTCTGTTGACAGCTCTTGCCGCTGGAACAATCCATTTTGTTAACAGATTTATTAATATGACAGCTGATATTAAGAATATTTTGAAAGCAGAGAACGGCAATTTTTACGATTGGAAAAACGGACAGATTTATTATACGAAACGCGGATCAGGCAGTCCGTTATTGCTGATTCACGATCTGGATCCGGTCAGCTCTTCTTATGAATGGTGCAAAGTGATTCGAAAACTGGAAAAGAAACATACTGTCTACACACTGGACTTACTTGGATGTGGACGCTCTGCAAAACCGTACTTAACTTACACCAATTATTTATATGTTCAGCTTGTGACGGATTTTATCCAAAATGTAATTGGAGAAAAAACAGATATTATTGCATCAAATGAATCAATCTCCTTTGTAACATTGGCTTGCAATATGAATAAAGATCTTGCAAATTCTATTATTGCGATCAATCCGACCTCTTTGAAAGAGCTTCATATTACAACCGATAAATATGCATCTGTGAAAAAAACTTTATTGGAACTCCCTGTGATTGGAACCTTCCTTTACAATATAAAAGTGAGCAATACCAACATCACCAAGGATTTCCGTGAGGAATATTATGCAAGGCCACAGCTGGTTTCTTCCAAATTGATCGACGCATATTATGAGGCAGCACACATGAATTTCAGTCATGGTAAATATTTAATGGCAAGCATGGAAGCAAATTACACAAAGAACAGTATCGAACATGCGCTGAAAAAATTAGAAACTCCAATTTATGTGATTGAAAGTCGAAACATGAAAGATGCAATCGCAATTGCAGATTCTTATAAAAAGACAAACTCCAGAAATGAAATCGTATACTTATCCAACTGTAAAAAATATCCACAGTTAGAGATTGCCGATAAAGTTGCGGAAGCAATTGATATGTTTTTAAAGTAGGATTATTTTCGAATTTAATAATAAAAAGAAAAAACTCCTGTCCTCCAAATGATGCATTAAAAACACGTTTTATAATAGAATGTAAAAATTTTTTACATTTAAGCATGTTATTGCATCATAAAAAAGACAGGAGTTTATGTATATGGTGATTTATTTTATCACCCAATTATTACATCACTCAGTAACTATTATTTTTACAACGGTGTCTTTGTCGGTGTTCCGGCTTTTCTCGGATAAGTTTTTGGCGTTCCCTTCACCTTATCGATCACGACAAACGATCTTTTCTGCTCATACAGATCAAATTTATAGACTTCTTTCATTTTTCCTCCAAGCAAAAATGTTGCATTTTTTGCATTAGCAACTTCCTCTTCAATTTCACCGGATTTATAAGAAATAAAGTTTCCACCTATTTTTACAAAAGGAACACAATACTCTTCTAAGGAAGAAAGGTTTGCAACTGCCCTTGAGACAACCAGATCAAACTTTTCACGGTATTCCTTATTTTTTCCAAGCTCCTCCGCTCTCGCGTGAAGTGCATCAATATCTTTTAATCCAAGTTTCTCTATCACTTCCTGTAAAAATAATATTCTTTTATTCAGAGAATCAGCAAGTGTCATCCTCAGATTTGGAAATGCGATTTTCAAAGGAATCCCAGGAAATCCGGCGCCGGTTCCCATGTCCATCACTGAAACTTCTTTTTTGAGATCATACACTTTGATCAGGGAGAGACTGTCCAGAAAATGTTTTTCAATGACTTCATCAAATTCTGTGATCGCAGTCAGATTCATAACTTTATTTTTTTCCACCAGCATCTCATAATATTTGATAAACTGCTGTATCTGATTTTCGCTTAATTCAATCTGAAGTTCTTCCAGACCTTTTAAAAATTTTTCTAAATTATATGTCATTTTATATTTCCTTTATGATATTTCATCTGCTCCATATAAACCAAAAGTACCGAAATGTCTGCCGGGGAGACTCCTGAAATTCTCGATGCCTGGCCAATTGATAACGGTCTGTAAAGTTTTAACTTCTGTCTGGCTTCAATACGGAGGCTTGGTACTTCATCATAATCAAAATCTTCTGCTATTTTTTTATTTTCCAGTTTTTTATAATGCTCTACCTGTTTGATCTGCCGCACAATATATCCATCATACTTGATATTGATATTAACCTGTTCAACTACATCATAAGGCAGCTCAGGTCTTTCCTTATCGATCACTGCTAATTTTTCATAATCAAGCTCAGGTCTGCGGATCAGTTCTGTTAAAGTTGTTCCGGTATTTAACGGAATACTTCCGTAACTTTCCAAAAGAGCCTGAACCTCTTTATTAGCACCGATCTTGACTCCGGCAACACGTTCAATCTCTTTCTGGATCAATACTTCCTTCTGGCAGACCCAGTCATATCGCTCCTGTGAAATTAAACCAATCTCATATCCTTTTTTTGATAAACGGAGATCCGCATTATCCTGACGAAGCAGCAAACGGTATTCCGCACGGGAAGTCATCATGCGATACGGCTCATGATTTTCTTTTGTCACAAGATCATCAATTAAAACTCCTATATAAGCCTCGGAGCGATCTAATATCAGCGGCTCTTTTCCGAGAATGCTCATGGCTGCATTGATTCCGGCAACCAGTCCCTGACAGGCAGCCTCCTCATAACCACTGCTTCCATTAAACTGACCACCGGAAAACAGTCCTTTGATATTTTTAAATTCCAGAGTAGCATACAACTGATTTGGATTGATACAATCATACTCAATCGCATAAGCATTACGTACAATTTTCACATGTTCAAGTCCCGGCAGGGTGCGGTACATTTCATGCTGAACATCTTCCGGTAAAGAGGAAGACATTCCACCAACATACATCTCATTCGTATTTATTCCTTCCGGTTCAATAAAAATCTGATGTCTGTCCTTATCCGCAAATTTTACAACCTTATCTTCAATGGAAGGACAGTATCTTGGTCCTGTACCTTCAATAATTCCTGCATAAATCGGAGAACGGTCTAAGTTATTCCGGATGATTTCATGTGTTTTATCATTTGTATAAGTCAGCCAGCAGGAAACCTGATCGATCTGCACATCTTCAGGATTAGTTGTAAAGGAAAAAGGTACAACTCTCTCATCACCCTTTTGCTCCTGCATTTTTGAAAAATCAACAGACCTTTTGTCAATTCGTGCAGGCGTTCCTGTCTTAAAACGGAACATTTCAATTCCATGCGCTTTCAGGGAATCTGTCAGATGATTTGCTGCCTGCAGACCGTTTGGTCCGGTGTATGTGATCATCTCACCGGTCAGACATCTTGCGCGAAGATAAGTTCCTGTGCACAATACGACTGCCTTACAATGATAAACCGCACCTGAAAACGTTTTCACGCCTTTCATTTTCTGAATTTCTTTTCCGTTTTCCAGCACTGTTGTTTCCGTGATAATTTCAGAAACTTCTGCCTGACGGATAGTAAGATGATCGGTATTCTGAAGCGTCTTACGCATCTCCATACTATAATTCATTTTATCTGCCTGCGCACGCAGTGAATGAACGGCCGGACCTTTGGATTTATTTAACATCTTAGACTGGATAAATGTCTTATCGATATTTTTTCCCATCTCACCACCGAGCGCATCGATCTCACGAACCAGATGTCCCTTGGAACTTCCACCAATATTCGGATTACACGGCATCATCGCTATACTGTCTACACTCACGGTAAAAATAATTGTTTCCAGTCCGAGTCTCGCACACGCCAATGCTGCCTCGCATCCGGCATGTCCGGCTCCGACTACAACCACATCATATTCTTCCTCTACATACGGAATCTTCTTCTCTTCCATTTTTCTGTCCTCAACTCATATAAGATTTTGAATGATTCTCTTTCACATTTACAATCTGCAAATTATTTTTTATTTACCCATACAGAATTTACTGAAGATTTCATTTACCAGATCATCTTCCACAGATTCACCGATAATATTTCCAAGTTCCTCGTAAGCATTCATCAGATCAATGGAATAAAAATCTTCCGGCATATCATCTGCAATACTCTGCAATACTAAATGTAAACTTCGTAAAGCTTCCTGTAAAGATGTTTTATGCCTGATATTCGTAATATAAACTTCATCATTAAATGTAACTTCCCCTGAGAAGAACATTTCTTTGATCGTTTCTTCAAGATCATCCATTCCGGTCTGCTCTTTTGCAGAAATTGATATCATTTTTTTATCCAGATGTTTTCTGATATCTTCCACAGTTGTGACCGGACTTAAATCAGATTTATTTAACAAAACGATTGCATGTCTGTCTTTCAATAATTCCATGATCTCATGATCATTTTCATCTAACGCTGTGGATGTGTCAACTACATAAATAACAAGATCGGCATTATTCAAATATTTCTTTGCACGTTCCACACCGATTTTTTCCACGACATCTTCCGTATCACGGATTCCGGCGGTATCAATGATATTCAATAAAATACCGTTTAAATTAATCTGTTCTTCCAGAACATCTCTTGTTGTTCCCGCAATATCTGTAACGATTGCCTTCTCTTCTCCAACCAGAGAATTTAAAAGAGAAGATTTTCCGGCATTCGGCTTTCCGACAATAACAGTTGAAATACCTTCTTTTAACATTTTTCCATTATCGCTGTTTGCAAGCAGTTTATCAATTTTTTTTATCACATCCGATACTATACCGGATAGTTTTTCCGGATATCCATCCAGACTGATGTGCTCCGGATCATCTAATGCACTTTCGATAAATGCAATCTCATGTAAAACATTTCCGCGGATTTCTTTAATTTTTTCTGAAACAGAACCGGAAAGCTGGCTCAACGAACTTTTTAATGCAAATTCATTCTTGGAATTGATAACATCAATAACGGATTCTGCCTGTGAGAGATCAATTCTTCCATTTAAAAATGCACGTTTTGTAAATTCACCCGGCTCTGCAGGACGCGCACCATATTTGATAACTGTTTCTAAAATTCTCTTCATGACATAAACGCCACCATGACAGTCTATCTCAACCGTATCTTCCCTGGTATAACTTTTCGGTTCTCTCATCAGAAGAACCATAACTTCATCGATCACTTCATCTCCATCATGAATATGACCATAGTGAATTGTATGCGTTGGCATATCTTCTAACTTTTTCTGATTCTTCATTTCAAAAATACGGTCTGTGATAGAAACTGCCTCGTCTCCGCTGATTCTTACGATTCCGATTCCTGAACTTGTCATTGCAGTTGCAATTGCAGCAATGGTATCCGTTCCCATAGTGATATCCTTTCCATGTACAAAACTGCACGCCGCAAAACTTCATAAGAACCTGCCATATCATTTCCGGCATTTTCATAAAGCTTTGTAACGTGCAGCTTCTGATCTTTTAAATTCTATACTTGAATTTATCTTTCTCTATCTCTTTTTAAAGTAACAACCACATGTCTGTATGGTTCTTCGCCTTCGCTGTGTGTTGTTACAAACTTATCATTCTGCAATGCAGAATGGATAACTCTTCTCTCAAAAGGATTCATTGGTTCTAAAGAAACAGGACGTTTTGTTCTCTTTACTTTGTATGCAATGTTCTTTGCAAGATTCTCCAATGTCTCTTTTCTTCTCTTGCGGTAATCTTCTGTATCAATCTTTACTTTAATGTATTCCTCAGAATTTTTATTCACTGCAAGGTTTGCAAGATACTGCAGGGAATCGAGAGTCTGTCCTCTTTTACCAATGAGGATACCCATGTCATCTCCCTTCAGTTCTACGTTGTAAGTATTACCATCTTCTGCTTTTTCAATAATGATCTCAACTTTAAGATCCATAGCAGCAAAGATTTTCTGTAAAAATTCTGTGATATCACCTTCTACAGAATATTTCTTACGAACTTTGATCACAGCATCTTTTCTTGCGATTCCTAAAAATCCTGTGCTTCCTTTTTCGATTACTACATATTCAATCTGATCACTGGTAGCTCCAAGTTTTACAAGAGCTTCTGTGATAGCATCATCGACTGTTCTTGCTGATACTTCAATATACTCCATAACAATAACCTCCACATATACGTTATCTTACCAATACGTTTTTGAAAAATAATCTGTTAGTTTTTCTTATTATTTCTCTCGTTAAATTCACGGACCAGGTTTGCTTTTGCAGCCATACTTTCAGGTTTTGCATTCGCTTTCAATGCATTTGCCTTCTCAAGTTCAAGTTCTTTCTCTGCCGTTGTCTTAACGGAACTCTTGGAACTTGCTGTAACCTGTCTTGTGTTCATACGTGCAGCATTGGAAATCTGGTTTTCGGTGATTCCCATTTTTTCACGTTTTTTCTTTGCTTTTTCCTGATTCTTTGCAATAATATCGTCCAGATCAATCTTATCAAAATGTTTATTTAAGAAGAACTGCTGGATACTTCTTACAACCGCACTTGCGATCCAGTAGATACCGAGACCGACCGGAACAGTAAAACACATTACCAGTGAGAATAATGGCATGGTACGGTTCATCATCTTCATCTGCTGAGCCATCTGGTCATTATCTCCGCCTGCTGTTGCAGCCGTTGGCATTAACTTGATATTTAAAACCTGTGTCAAATAAGAAATCACAGGAATCAGCAATGCAAGAACTGCCATCAGAATACTTCCACCTGCAAATGCAGCTTTGATGATCTGAAATGGAGTATCTGAAATATTTAATCCTATAAAGTTGTTTACATGAGAAACTACACCATATGTAGAATCAATGGAATCTGTGAGCGCCGGAAATGACTCTCTTAAGGAATCCCATCCGTTAGAACTCATTTTCGATAAAACATCTACTACATAATTCTGTAAGGTTGTTGTATCTGTTGCCGTAAAATCAACCTGTACTGTGTTCAATTTTAATGTGCTCATCAGGTTTGTCATAATATCCTGATAGCCGCTTGTTGCCATGATCTTATCAACCAGATCAAGATAAACATCCTTCACACTGCTGATATAGGCAGGAACATTCATAAACACACGGTACAAAGCTAACAGTAAAGGCATCTGGATTAACATCTGCACACAGCTGCCTGTCGGTGAAACACCATACTTCTCATAGATCTGCTGTGTCTCAGTCTGCATATTCTGCATGGATACGGTATCTTTTTTATCCTTATACTTTTTCTGGACCGCCTGAAGTTCCGGGTTCATCTTCTGGGATAACTTCGAAAACTTCTGCTGTTTATAAGTCAATGGGAACATTAAAGCATAAATAACAATGGTAAATAAAATAATAGAAAGACCTACGTTGGAAATTCCAACTTTTTCCATTAAAATATACATGCCATTCATTATCCAGCCAAGTAATTTTGCAATTGGTCCAAGAATGGCACCATTGTATGCTGTTAATAACATCTCTGACACTGAAAATACCTCCAATTATGGAACGGGATCATATCCGCCTTTTGAAAAAGGATTACATCTTATAATTCTCCAAAGCGCTAACGCCCCACCTTTGACAGCTCCATACTTTTCGACAGCCTCTAACCCATAGGTGGAACAGGTCGGGTAGTATGGACATTTTGTTGTTTTCATCGGAGAAATATACTTTCTATAAAATTTAATCAAAGCAATCAATATTTTTTTCAAAATGATTCCATCTTCTTTTCTAAAATCTTTACTTCAAAATTTTATGAAGACCTCCAAGATGTAACAAAGCACTTTCCACTTCATGATATGAAATGTCTTTTGCTGTATTTCTTGCGATGACTACAATGTCTAAACCACTATTAAACATGTCTTCCTGTAGCCGGTAACTTTCTCTGATCAATCGGGTTACATGATGTCTTATAACACTATTTCCTACTTTTTTACTCACCGATATGCCTAACCGGTTTCTGTCTGTATCATTTTCCAGAACGTACATCACCAGATAACGGTTTGCATATGATTTTCCTTTTTTATATACGTTCTGAAAATCTCTGTTTTTCTTTAATGATTCTGAATATTTCATCTAATATTCCTTTGCCAAAAATTGATCATAAAAGAAGAAAAGACCACAAATATGTGGCCTATGCTGATAATTTTTTTCTACCTTTTAATCTTCTTGCAGCCAATACTTTTCTTCCGCCTGCAGTACTCATTCTGCTTCTGAATCCGTGAACTTTCGCTCTCTGTCTCTTCTTAGGTTGGAATGTCATCTTCATGTCACATACACCTCCTCTACAATTCAAACATATATTTTACTCAATGTTATGATAAGTCTACTTCAATAGCGACAAAACATCATTTTTATTTATATCAAAATAATCGGACAAAGTCAAGCAAAATCTCATAAAATAAGGCTTTTGCCAATATTTAGTTTTCCACTTTCTGTCATTTTTGTTTTTTTACCACTATATATATAAGGAAGAAATGCATTTTATCTATATATGGTATAATGTTATACACATAGAAAATCAAAAATTTTTCCACAAAAAACCCAGTATTTATGCCGTTTACATAAGTTATCCTCAATTTGTGGATAACTTGTGGACAATTTCTTGATAATGTCATCATAACTTGTGTATAAATGTGTACAAGCCTTATTTCTCCCGGTCTATAACTATTTTTCCATTATTAACAATAACTTCTAGTATATTCACATTAAGCGTTAAAACGCCCATATAGCCACTTTTTTTATCAACGCCCTATCCCCAGTCCTTCCACAATTAAACGTTGATAATTCCGCAAAAATAGTGTAGGATAGCATTATATAGAATTTTTTAGAGTTTTTTAAGCAGTTAAGATTAACTGCTATATTTTAGTGCTATCAGAAAACGGAGTTAGAAAATGGACAAGATTTTGGAAAAATGGGATGAAATTTTACAGACAGTAAAAACAGAGCATGATGTCAGCGACATTTCTTTTGATACCTGGATCAAACCTCTGGAAGTTTTTGGTGTTGAGGGAAATACCCTCTATATCCTTGTTCCATCTGAACAGATGACTTTAAGTTATATCTCAAAAAAATATTATCTTCCTTTAAAAGTAGCAATTGCTGAAATTATCGGAACCGAATATGAGATTCAGTTTATTTTACCGGAACAGACCAAAAATATCAGACCTTCCAATAATAAAGGAAAGAAAACACCTGAACCTGAAGCTTCCAAACGTTCCAACTTAAATCCAAATTACACATTTGATACTTTCGTTGTCGGCAGCAATAACCGTTTTGCACAGTCTGCCTCACTGGCAGTAGCGGAATCTCCGGGAGAAGCTTACAACCCTCTTTATATTTATGGTGGACCTGGACTTGGAAAAACCCACTTGATGCATTCCATTGGACATTTCATCCTGGAAAGAAATCCGGAAGCAAAAGTTTTGTATGTTACTTCCGAGGAATTTACCAATGAAGTTATCGAATCTATCCGTAGTGGTAACGCCTCTGCGATGAATAAATTCCGTGAAAAATACAGAACCATCGACGTTCTCATGATCGACGACGTTCAGTTTATTATAGGAAAAGAAAGTACACAGGAAGAATTTTTCCACACGTTCAACGCTCTCCACTCCGCAGGCAAACAGATCATTTTAACATCGGATAAACCGCCAAAGGATATGGAAACGTTAGAAGAACGAATCCGTTCCCGTTTCGAATGGGGACTTATGGCAGACATCGGAGCTCCTGATTACGAGACGCGAATGGCAATCCTTCGCCGGAAAGTGGAATCTGATGATATGTCCTTAAGCGATGACATTTTAAATTACATCGCAAATAATATTAAATCCAACATCCGTGAATTAGAGGGAGCTTTGAACAAACTCCTCGCTTACTCGAATCTGGAAAAAACAGAAATCACCATGGAGATTGCCAAGAAAGAACTTCAGAATATTATCACACCGGACAAGCCAAGAGAAATCACTCCTCAGCTTATCATTGAAGTTGTTTCGGAACATTTCCAGATTTCACTGGATCAGATGATCTCAAAAAACAGAAGTAATGAGATTGCAAGACCAAGGCAGATTGCCATGTACCTCTGTAAAACCATGACGGATATTCCATTGGATTCCATCGGTTCCTTACTGGGCGGAAGAGATCACTCGACCATTATCCACGGCATCAAAAAAATTGCGGATGAGTACGATTCCAACGAACAGACACGCAATTTAATTGAAACTATCAAGAAAAAAATCAATCCAAACTAAAGTTATCAACTTTTTTTTGAGTTATTAACAAAATTTTGTGGATAACCTGTTCAAATCGTGTTTAATTAATGTTTAAAGTTTTGGATAACCTACTTTTCAAGATGAATTTCAAATTTTTTCTGAGGAGGCTTAAAATTTTAATTCACATTTTATCCAAGGTTAATCCTCATGCTTTTCACATAGTTATACAGTCGGATTTTTCGGACAAGCCCTTATGTTTTCAAGGGTTGCAGGGTTATTCACTTATTCACACACACTAATACGACTACTTTTAATATCTTTTATTAATTATATTTATTTTGGCTTTCGCCAAGCAGGAAGGAGTTATTCACATTATGAAATTAATCTGTTCTAAATCAAATCTGCTTCATGGAGTTAACATTGTGTCCAAGGCTGTTCCAACCAGAACCACAATGGCAATCCTTGAATGCATTTTAATTGATGCTTCTGCTAATGAAATCAAATTAACAGCAAACGATATGGAACTTGGAATTGAAACTAAGATTGAAGGAGAAATTGCAGAGAGGGGAATCATTGCATTAGATGCTAAGATTTTTTCTGAGATTGTCCGTAAATTACCGGACAGTGATGTTGTGATCGAAACAGATTCCAATTTTAAAACTACCATTACCTGTGAGAAAGCAAAGTTTAACATTGTTGGAAAATCAGGTGATGATTTTTCCTATATTCCATTTATTGAAAGAAATGAATGTATTTCAATCTCCCAGTTTACTTTAAAAGAAGTGATTCGTCAGACAATCTTCTCAATTGCTGACAATGACAACAATAAACTGATGACGGGTGAACTTTTCGAGATTGAAGAGAATCAGTTAAAAGTAGTTTCTCTGGATGGACATAGAATTTCCATCCGTAATATTGAATTAAAGAATAATTACGATCATAAGAAAGTAGTTGTTCCTGGTAAAACACTTCAGGAAGTAAGTAAGATTTTACCTGGAAGTGCAGAGGAAGAAGTCAATATTTTCCTTTCAGAGAATCATATTGTATTTGAATTTGATGATACTACAGTTGTATCCAGATTGATCGAAGGGGAGTATTTCAAAATTGAGCAGATGCTTTCCTCTGATTATGATACAAAAGTTAAGATTAATAAGCGTGAATTATTAGACTGTATCGATCGTGCAACACTTCTCGTAAAAGAGGGGGACAAGAAACCAATTATCATGAATATCACAGATGGAAATATGGAATTAAAAATCAATTCCTTTATTGGTTCCATGAATGAAGATATTGATATCACAAAAGAGGGAAAAGATATCCTCATTGGATTTAATCCGAAATTCTTTATTGATGCATTGAGAGTCATCGATGAGGAAGAGGTTTCTCTTTATATGGTAAACCCGAAGGCTCCATGTTTTATCAAGGATGATGAAGGAAAGTTCATTTATCTGATCCTTCCGGTAAACTTTAACGCAGCCACTAACTAAGAAAGGCAGAAAGATGATCACAGTAAATATCAGAGAGACGGATGAATTTATCAAACTGGGACAGGCTTTGAAAAAAGCAGGTCTTGTAGAATCCGGAGTAGATGCAAAGTTTTTTATTCAGGATGGACAGGTAAAATTAAACGGCGAGACAGAGCTTCAGCGTGGAAAAAAATTATACAATGGAGATGTTGTTTCCTTTAACGGCGAGACAATTCAGATTGTAAAATGATCATAAAGTCAATTGAATTGCAGAATTTTCGAAATTATGAAGATTTAAATATTTCATTTGATGAGGGAACCAATATTTTTTACGGGGACAATGCGCAGGGAAAAACGAATATCCTTGAAGCTGCATACTTAAGTGGAACAACTAAGTCCCACAAATGTAGTAAGGACAAGGAAATGATCCGTTTCGGGGAGCAGGAGTCCCATATCAGAACGGTTGTAGTAAAAAAAGATAAAGAATATCAGATTGATATGCATTTAAAACACAATCGTTCCAAGGGAATCGCAATCAATAAAGTTCCGATCAAAAAAGCCAGTGAGCTTTTTGGAATTCTCAATATGGTATTTTTTTCGCCTGAGGATCTGAATATTATCAAAAATGGTCCGGCGGAGCGCCGCAGATTTCTGGATTCTGAATTATGCCAGTTGGATAAAATATATTTGTCAGATCTTACAACTTACAATAAAATTTTGAATCAGCGTAACAAATTATTAAAAGATATGGTTTACAGACCGGATTTAAAGGATACACTTCCGGTATGGGATATGCAACTGGTAGAAACTGGCAGGAAAATCATTCGGCGAAGAAAACAGTTTGTTGATGAGCTAAATGAGATCGTGCATGATATTCACTATCGGATTTCCGGTGAAAAAGAAGATTTGCTTTTGCAGTATGAACCAAGTATTGAAGATATTTTTTTTGAGGATGAACTGTCCAGAGTCAAAGAGAGGGATATGCGGCAGTGTATGACATCAGTGGGACCGCACCGGGATGATCTTCTTTTTTCCATCGGTGAGGTGGACATCCGAAAGTTCGGCTCGCAGGGACAGCAGAGAACTTCAGCTTTGTCCTTGAAATTGTCAGAGATTGAACTGGTCAAACGGTCCATTCATGATACACCGGTTTTGTTGCTCGATGATGTGTTGTCGGAACTTGACAGTAACCGGCAGAATTATCTGCTCAACAGTATTCATGATACACAGACGCTGATCACCTGTACAGGGCTGGATGAATTTGTAAAAAACAGATTTCAGATCAATAAGATATTTAAAGTTGTGCAGGGGACTGTGGAAGAGAGAAAAGAAATATAATTGGATTGTACATATTTTTTTATGTGCAGAATGGAGGAATAAATGGGTACAGAAAACGAATATGGTGGAGACCAGATCCAGATTTTGGAAGGACTTGAGGCTGTTCGTAAAAGACCGGGTATGTACATCGGTAGTACATCAGCCAGGGGCTTACATCATCTGGTATATGAGATTGTAGACAACTCAGTAGATGAGGCACTTGCCGGATACTGCAAAAATATTGAAGTGACCATAAATGAAGATAACTCTATTACCGTAGAAGATGATGGACGTGGTATTCCGGTCGACATCAATCACAAAGCTGGAAAATCCGCATTGGAAGTCGTATACACTGTACTTCATGCCGGTGGAAAATTTGGCGGTGGAGGCTACAAAGTATCTGGTGGACTTCACGGCGTAGGTGCGTCAGTTGTAAATGCACTTTCCACAAAGTTAAAAGTTGAGGTTTACCGTGAAGGAAAGATTTATTTCCAGAGTTACAAGATCGGTAAACCGGATGAACCGGTGAAAGTAATCGGAGAATGCGGCGAGGACAAGCACGGAACAAAGGTTACTTTCTGGCCGGACGGATCGATTTTTGAAGAGACCGTTTTTGATTATGATACGTTAAAACAGCGTTTGCGTGAGACAGCCTTTTTGACAAAAGGTTTAAGAATCGTGCTGACAGATTTAAGAGAAAACCCGGCGAGAACTCATGATTTTCATTATGCCGGCGGTATCAAGGAATTTGTTACTTACTTAAACAAGAGCAAAGAAGCTTTATACCCGGAAGTCATTTACTGTGAGGGCAGTGGAAATGGTGTCTATGTGGAAGTTGCCATGCAGCATAATGATTCCTACAATGAGTTGACGTTAAGTTTTGTCAATAACATTATCACACCGGAAGGTGGTACACATCTTGCCGGATTCCGTAATGCATTGACGAAGACATTTAATGCTTATGCGAGAGCAAATAAATTATTAAAAGACAATGAACCGGCATTGACGGGTGATGATATTCGTGAAGGATTGACTGCCATTATCAGTGTCAAGATCGAGGAACCTCAGTTTGAGGGCCAGACCAAGCAGAAACTGGGTAACAGCGAAGCCCGCGGTGCGGTGGATTCCATTGTGAGCGAACAGCTTACTTACTTTTTAGAGCAGAATCCGACGGTTGCCAAGACAATCTGTGAAAAGTCACTTCTTGCACAGCGCGCGAGAGAGGCAGCAAGAAAAGCGAGAGATTTAACCAGAAGAAAAACAGCACTGGAGGGAATGTCTCTTCCGGGAAAACTGGCAGACTGTTCTGACAAAGATCCAAAGAACTGTGAGATTTTCATCGTCGAGGGAGATTCCGCCGGCGGTTCCGCTAAGACTGCGAGAAGCCGTGCAACCCAGGCAATCCTCCCACTTCGTGGTAAGATTTTAAATGTCGAGAAGGCAAGACTGGATAAGATTTATGGAAATGCTGAGATCAAAGCTATGATCACTGCGTTTGGTACAGGTATTCATGAAGACTTTGATATCAGCAAACTTCGTTACAACAAGATTATCATTATGACGGATGCCGATGTCGATGGTGCCCATATCAGTACATTAATGTTGACATTCCTTTATCGGTTCATGCCGGATCTGATCAAAGAAGGCCATGTATATCTGGCACAGCCGCCACTATACAAGATCGAGAAAAATAAAAATGTATGGTATGCCTACAGTGACGATGAGTTAAATGCAATCTTAACGGAAATCGGACGTGATGGAAATAATAAGATCCAGCGTTACAAAGGACTTGGTGAGATGGATGCGGAGCAGCTCTGGGAAACGACCATGGATCCGGAGAAACGAATTTTAAAACGTGTCATGATCGATGATGAGAGTACTTCTGAAATTGATATTACGTTTACAACTCTGATGGGAGATAAAGTAGAGCCGAGACGTGAGTTTATTGAAGAAAATGCGAAGTATGTGCAGAATCTCGATATCTAAGATTACATGTGTTAGAAATTATATATATTACTGCAAATGTAGTTCAATAAAAAAATAGAAAGTTTATTTATAATATAATTGCAAATGTAGTTTAATTAGAGAAATGCAGATTTTTAACCAAAAAGAATTTGCAGGAATGAGGTAAATAGAATGGATGACAAAATTTTTGATCAAATCCATGATGTCGATCTGAAAAAAACAATGGAGACATCCTATATCGATTATGCGATGAGCGTTATCGCCCAGCGTGCATTGCCGGATGTAAGAGATGGTTTGAAACCGGTACAGCGCCGTGTACTTTACTCCATGATCGAATTAAATAATGGACCGGACAAGCCACACAGAAAATGTGCGCGTATTGTCGGTGATACCATGGGTAAATACCATCCACATGGAGACAGTTCCATCTACGGAGCATTGGTCAACATGGCACAGGACTGGTCTACAAGATATCCGCTTGTTGATGGTCATGGAAACTTTGGTTCCGTCGACGGTGACGGTGCCGCTGCAATGCGATATACAGAGGCAAGACTCAGTAAAATTTCCATGGAGATGCTCGCGGACATCAATAAAGATACCGTTGATTTTGTACCAAACTTCGATGAGACTGAGAAAGAGCCGACGGTGCTTCCTTCCCGCTATCCGAATCTTCTGGTAAACGGAACAACCGGTATTGCTGTTGGTATGGCAACAAACATTCCGCCTCACAATCTGCGAGAGGTGATTCATGCTGTTGTAAAAATTATCGACAACGAAGTAATAGAGGATCGTGGGACAGATATCGAAGAACTTTTGAGTATTGTAAAAGGTCCGGATTTTCCAACCGGAGCGATGATTCTTGGAACGACCGGAATTAACGAAGCTTACCGCACCGGACGTGGAAAAATCAGAGTTCGTGCGATCACCAATATCGAACCAATGCAAAACGGTAAAAACCGTATCGTTGTGACCGAACTTCCATACATGGTCAACAAAGCAAGACTGATCGAGAAAATCGCAGAGCTTGTAAGAGATAAAAAAATTGATGGAATCACGGATCTTCGTGATGAGTCTGACCGTCAGGGTATGCGTATCTGTATCGAGCTGCGCCGTGATGTAAATCCGAATGTGGTTTTGAATCTGCTCTACAAACATACCCAGATGCAGGATACGTTCGGTGTCATCATGTTAGCCCTTGTGGACAATCAGCCGAAAGTATTAAATCTTCAGGAAATGTTAGGCTATTATTTGGATCACCAGAAAGATGTTGTGACCAGAAGAACAAAATATGATTTAAACAAAGCAGAAGAACGTGCTCACATTCTGGAGGGATTACTGATTGCGCTTGATAATATCGATGAAGTGATCAATATCATCCGAAGCAGTGCGAATACACCGGAAGCAAAAAATCGTTTGATCGAGAGATTTTCCCTGACAGATGTCCAGGCACAGGCGATTGTCGATATGCGTCTGCGCGCACTGACAGGTTTGGAACGCGAGAAGATCGAAGCTGAGTATGCAGAGTTGATGGATCGTATTGCAGAGTTAAAAGCAATTCTGGCAGATGAGAAAAAACTCCTTGGTGTTATCCGTGAGGAAATCCTCTTGATTGCAGAAAAATACGGTGATGAGCGAAGAACTTCCATCGGATTTGACGAGTATGATATTTCCATGGAGGATCTCATTCCGGTAACCAACACTGTGATTGCAATGACAAAACTTGGCTATATCAAGAGAATGAGCCTTGATAATTTCCGTGCCCAGAACCGTGGCGGCAAGGGAATCAAGGGAATGGAGACAATCGATGAAGATTACATCGAGGAACTTTTGATGACAACTTCCCATCATTACATGATGTTCTTTACCAATACCGGTCGTGTATACAGAATGAAAGCATACGAAATTCCGGAAGCGGGCAGAACCGCGAGAGGTACTGCGATCATTAACCTGTTGCAGCTTCAGCCGGGAGAGAAAATTACCGCAGTGATCCCAATCAAGGAATATACCGAAGGACACTATCTGTTTATGGCAACTAAGAACGGTATTGTGAAGAAAACACCGATCACCGATTATGCGAATGTCAGAAAAACAGGACTTGCAGCCATCACACTGCGTGAAGATGATGAATTGATCGAAGTGAAAAAGACCGATAACGAACAGGATATTTTCCTTGTGACAAAATACGGACAGTGTATCCGTTTCAATGAGAGAGATGTCAGAAGTACCGGAAGAACCTCTATGGGTGTGATCGGTATGAACTTAACGGACGGCGATAAAGTTGTCGGAATGCAGATGGAATCCCAGGGGGATGCTCTGATGATCGTATCTGAAAAAGGTCTTGGAAAATGCACACTTGCATCTGAATTTACTGCCCAGAACCGTGGTGGTAAAGGTGTCAAGTGCTATAAGATCACAGAAAAAACCGGAAATATCGTTGGTGTGAAAGCAGTTAATCAGGATGATGAGATGATGCTGATCACAACGGAAGGAATTATCATCCGTATCAAAGTCAGTGATACTGCTTTGCTCGGAAGAGTTACTTCCGGTGTAAAACTGATGAATCTTGCGGATGATGTCACAGTTGCAAGCATTGCAAAAGTACGTGAGGACAAATCCCTCATGGAAAATACAGATGAATCTGAACTTGTCACAGAGGAAGAGGAAGCCAAGAGTGCTGCGGCTGCAGCAGAGGCTGCGAAAAAAGCGGCAGGTCAGATGACAGAAACGGATGATGAATTAATGCAGGAATTATTAAGCCGTGCTGAGTCTGATTCGGAAGAGGAATAAAAAAATATTTTGACCGCAGTGATACAAAGACTTCACTGTGGTCTGGACAGTAGGCTGCCACATTTTTATGTAGCAGCCGATTTGTCTATCTAAAAACAAATTATTTTTCATGATAACAAGCCTGATTTGAAAAAAAGGATGTTCAATTTTGATTATTTGAAAAATGAATGATGTCAACACAAAAATGAAAAACAACATATGTTATCAAGAAATCCATAGTGCAAATGTGGATAACGTGTTGCGAAAATCCAACTTCCGTGGAAAAATTTCATTGTCATAGCAAAAACTTTCGTTTATACTTTTGCGTAAATATAGAATACATGAGTTTTAAAATTGTAGTAAAACTCCAATAGAAAGTAGAACAACAGGGGGAATGAAAAGTGCCGCAAAATTTTTATGAGTTAGTATGGATTTTTATTATTTATGCATTTATCGGATGGTGCACAGAAGTATCTTATGCAGCATTGGACCGGGGAATTTTTGTAAACCGGGGATTTTTAAATGGACCTTATTGTCCAATTTACGGATGTGGAGTGGTGATCGTCGTAGCTGTTTTGACTCCGTTAAAGGATAATCTGCTGATATTATTTGCGGGTTCTTTGTTACTGACTTCCATTTTGGAATACATTAC
>OCQC01001176.1_pt1 | contig 20262 bp, 18 predicted proteins | sample 1538401 | NCBI WGS metagenome assembly OCQC01 (sample SAMN04571689, study PRJEB22368) | human gut metagenome | biome: human gut; material: stool | host: Homo sapiens | place: Luxembourg | collected 2012-08-03 | reverse complement strand
GAGAGTTTATTTCAACGATAGGCACAAAGAGTTCAGAGAAAATATTTTGAGAGGATGGCGGTAGACACCGCCTCCTGCTCGTTGGGGATCCCCACATAAAACAGGTTGCTTTTGCAGGGCTATGTATGCAATAATATCATTATCTATCCAAAGGACAGATAATGATATCATTAAGTTCAGAAACATGACACAGGTCAAAATGACAATATAGGTAATTGCAAAACTTATAGAAAACATAATTAAATTGTGGAAAATAAGATAAAATGAAATATCCACTTGTCAAACAGGGCAAATTCATGTAATGTAGTAATTGCGATGAATTTTCACGAATAAAATCCGTCATATTTTTGAAATGAAATACTAAAAATTGAATTTATGATCTCAAATATTGCAAGTTTTGAAATCAGAATATTCAAAATGGTCAAGTGTACGCAGTACACGGACAAAAAGAAAGGCTTTTCGTATGGATTTATTTGATTATATGAGAGAACAGAACAGAGAAAAGGAGTCGCCATTAGCTTCCAGACTTCGTCCAACCACGTTGGATGAGATGGTGGGGCAGCAGCATATTATCGGAAAAGATAAGCTGCTTTACCGCGCAATCAAGGCTGACAAGTTAAGTTCCATTATTTTATATGGACCGCCGGGAACCGGGAAAACGACTTTGGCAAAGGTCATTGCCAATACCACAAGTGCTGAGTTCCTTCAGATCAATGCAACTTCCGCCGGGAAAAAAGACATGGAGGATGTCATTGCGCAGGCGAAGAACAATCAGGGCATGTACGGAAAAAAGACGATCCTGTTTATCGATGAGATCCACCGGTTCAACAAGGGACAGCAGGACTATCTCCTTCCGTTTGTGGAAGACGGAACCGTGATCTTAATTGGTGCAACAACCGAGAATCCATATTTTGAGGTGAATGGAGCGCTTTTGTCCCGTTCCATCATTTTTGAGCTGAAGAATCTGTCCACGGAAGATATTAAGACGCTGATCCTCAGGGCGGTGAATGATAAGGAAAAAGGAATGGGCGCTTACGATGCAGTCATTGACGAGGAGGCACTGGATTTTCTTGCTGACGTGGCAAACGGAGACGCAAGAGCAGCGCTCACAGCAATTGAACTTGGCATTCTGACAACGGAGCGGAGTGATGATGGAAAAATCCATATCACACTTGAGGTCGCCAGTGAATGTATCCAGAAACGTGTGGTGCGCTATGATAAAACAGGAGATAACCATTACGATACAGTCTCTGCGTTTATCAAAAGCATGCGCGGCTCTGACCCGGATGCAGCAGTTTATTATCTTGCCAGAATGCTTTATGCGGGGGAGGATATTAAGTTCATCGCAAGAAGGATTATGATCTGCGCAGCGGAGGATGTGAGCAATGCCGATCCGATGGCACTCGTTGTCGCAACATCGGCAGCACAGGCAGTTGAGCGTATCGGTATGCCGGAGGCACAGATTATTTTGTCGCAGGCGGTCACGTATGTGGCAAGCGCGCCAAAGAGCAACTCGGCAGTCAATGCGATCTTCGATGCGATGGAAGCAGTAAAGAATACGAAAACAGCGCCGATCCCGGTTCATTTACAGGATGCACACTATAAGTCATCCGGAAAACTGGGGCATGGTGTTGGATATAAATATGCACATGATTATCCGGATCATTATGTGGAGCAGCAATATTTGCCGGATGGACTGACAGACCGGAAGTTTTACGTTCCGAGTGAGAATGGCTACGAGAAGAATATCCGCGAATATTTCAAAAAGATCAAGGGTGAAACTTACGGGGAAGAACAGCCGTAACTGATTTTGTTAGAAAGCGTAAACGCTTCAAATACATAAAAAAGCAGGAGGAATTAGAGATGAAGTCCTACGAGGAAATGACAAAAGAAGAGTTATTGAAAGAGAAGGAAGGATTGGAAGCGGAATACAAAAAATTCCAGCAGAGAGGCTTAAAACTTGATATGTCCAGAGGTAAGCCATCCCAGGAACAGTTAGACCTTTCGATGGGAATGATGGATGTACTGACTTCCGGTGTTGATCTGACCTGTGATGATGGTACAGACTGCAGAAACTATGGTGTGCTGGATGGTATCAGTGAAGCAAAACAGCTTATCGGTGATATGATCGAGTGTAATCCGGACAATATCATCATTTATGGTAACTCAAGCCTTAACATTATGTATGACACCATCTCCCGTTCCATGACGCACGGTGTAATGGGAAATACTCCATGGTGTAAATTAGATAAAGTAAAATTTTTGTGCCCGGTACCGGGATATGACAGACATTTTGCGATCACAGAATATTTCGGCATTGAGATGATCAACGTACCGATGCTTCCGACCGGACCGGATATGGATATGGTGGAAGACCTTGTGAGCAAAGATGAGGCGATCAAAGGTATCTGGTGTGTGCCAAAATATTCCAATCCACAGGGAATCACTTATTCGGATGAGACGGTCCGCCGTTTTGCAAGATTAAAACCGGCAGCTAAAGATTTCCGTATTTACTGGGATAACGCATACTGCGTGCATCATTTATATGATATTAACCAGGATCATCTGATCGAGATCTTAAAAGAATGCAAGAGAGCAGGAAACCCGGATATGGTTTACAAATTCTGTTCTACAAGCAAGATCACATTCCCAGGTTCCGGTGTGGCAGCAATCGCAACTTCTGCCAACAACTTAGAGGATATCAAGAAACAGTTGAAGATCCAGACCATCGGCCATGATAAGGTAAACCAGCTGCGCCATGTCCGTTTCTTCAAAGATATCCACGGAATCACAGAGCATATGCGCAAACACGCAGATTCTCTCCGTCCAAAATTTGAAATGATCCTGGATACATTTGAAAGAGAGTTAAAAGGACTCGGAGCCGGAAACTGGTACAGCCCGAAGGGTGGATACTTCATCACATATGAGACACTGGATGGATGTGCAAAAAATGTTGTGGCAAAAGCAAAAAAAGCAGGGGTTGTGATGACTCCGGCGGGTGCGCCTTTCCCATATGGAAAAGATCCGCATGATTCTGTCATCCGTATCTCACCATCCTATCCAAGCCTGGAAGATCTTACGACTGCGATCGACATCTTTGTTGTCTGTGTCAAGCTCGCAAGCATTGAGAAGCTTTTAGGAGAATAATAGTAAGTTTTTAACCGCTGAAAAGCAAAAGAAAAAGACCTGTGTGTACAATGTCATGATGTTCGCATGACATAGGTACACGCAGGTCTTTTTTATGGATTATGCCTCAGTGGAAGCATCCTCTGTTCCGTTTTTCCATTTGTTGAATTTCTCGACAACTGCGTCGTAGGTTCTCTGGGAAATATCCGGAAGTTTATCTCCCCATGCTTTGGTTGCCTGTTCGAAACCTTTCTTGAAAGCTTCTAACATAGCGTCTGCCTTGTCAGGATCATCACCGGATAAAGCTTTTGCAAAATCAAGAATACGGTCGGAAGTCTGCTCTACACCCCAGTAACCGTCGTCTGCGATATCTGCCTGTGCCTGTGCTTTCACATCGGCTGATACGGTAAAATCACCTTTTGCAAGGAATTTCCACATATCATCTGCGGTGCCGATCGCAACACCCTGCTTGGTCATCATCTGCTCAACGATGCTGCGGAGCTGTGCAGTGCGCTGCTCTGCGTCAGCTTTTAACTTTGCAACGATCGCTGCGTTGTCGGTCTTGCTTGTTGTTTTATTGGAAGCCTTGTCTGTCCTGGAGTCAGAACTCTTCTCATAAATGACACCGGAAGCTGTCTTGGAAGAAGCTGCCTTTTTCGTTGTCTCGGATGTCTTTTCTGCTGATTTTGTTGTTGTCTGTGTAGATGCTGCTGCGGCAGCAGTCACAGTGTTAATGGAATTGATTGCCATATGATCCTCCTTGTCTGGCGAAGCTGGATGCATTTGTTTTTACAGAAAACAAAATGTTCAGCCACCTGAATGAATAGTTATTAACCTTCCATGGTTCTGTTAATTATATCGGACTGGCAAAGAAAAAAGTTTAGTGCCGATTGACCTTTTGGACATAAAATGATAAGATACTAATTGTATACAAAAAACACAAAAAAAACAAGTTTTATTTTAGGTACAATCAATGCGTGTTAGCGACGATTTTGGTAAGGAGAAACTAACCGATGAAGGATATTTCAGTAAAGGCGCTGGCTAAGATCAATCTTGGGCTGGATGTGGTACGAAAAAGAGAGGATGGTTATCATGAGGTCCGCATGGTGATGCAGACCATTCATTTGTTTGACAGGCTGGAGATCTCGAAGAATACTTCCGGTGAGATCACGATGGAAACGAATCTTTCGTTTCTGCCGACGAATGAGAACAATCTTGTCTATAAAGCGGCAAAGCTTTTGCAGGATGAGTTTGCGATAAAAGATGGCGTGCATGTATGGCTGCACAAGTATATTCCGGTAGCAGCAGGAATGGCAGGGGGAAGCACGGACGCAGCGGCAGTGTTATATGGTATGAACCAGATTTTTGATCTGGGACTGACAAGGGAAGAACTGATGGAGCGCGGTGTGAAGATCGGTGCAGACGTTCCGTACTGCATTATGCGTGGAACGGCTTTGGCAGAGGGCATAGGAGAGAAGCTTTCGAAGCTTCCGCCGATGGTGAAATGTCCTGTTTTGATCGCAAAACCGCAGATCAGTGTTTCTACTAAGTTCGTCTATGAGAATCTGAAGTTAGGCTCTGATATGGTACACCCGGATATTGACCGGCTTGTGGCAGATATCAGAGAGAAAGATTTATATAAAATTGCAGCAGATATGGGAAATGTCTTAGAGACAGTGACAATCCCGGCTTATCCTGTGATCGCAGACATCAAAGATCACATGATGGAGCATGGCGCTGTGAATGCCATGATGAGTGGCAGTGGTCCGACGGTTTTCGGTCTTTTTGACAAGGAAGCGACGGCAGTAGAGGCATACGAGGCGATGAAAGCCTCCGGTCTTGCAAAACAGGTATATTTAACGAGTATTTATAATAACGCGCGTAAGTAGAAAGGCATGGTATCAAAGATGACAGAAGATTTAACATTGAATATGGATGCGTATCTTCCGCTGAGAGATGTTGTGTTTAACACGTTAAGAGAGGCTATTTTGAAAGGGGAACTGAAACCGGGCGAACGGTTGATGGAACTGCAGCTTGCGGCAAAACTTGGTGTCAGCCGTACACCGATCCGTGAGGCGATCCGTATGCTTGAGCAGGAGGGGCTTGCCGTTACGATCCCAAGAAAAGGCGCAGAGGTTGCAAAAATGACGGAGAAGGATATGGAAGATGTCCTTCAGATCCGTGAAGCGTTGGACGAGCTTGCAGCTAAAATCGCATGCGAACAGATTTCTGAGGAGCAGTTAGAGGAACTGGTTGCGACCATGCATGAGTTTGAGGAATCCACTAAGACGGATAATGTAAAAAAAATCGCAGAGGCAGATGTGAAGTTTCACGATATTATTTATCAGTCAACCGGAAACCCGAAGCTTGTGAACATGCTCAATAATCTCCGTGAGCAGATGTACCGTTATCGTGTAGAATATCTGAAGGATGAGAATAATTACCCGACGCTCATGAAGGAGCACAAAGACATCGTGGAGGGATTAGTCCGCAAAAATAAAATGCAGGTGACAGCGACAATGCACCAGCATGTGAAGAATCAGGCAGTCGCAGTTAAAGCTATGATCCAGGAGCAGGAATAAGAAGTGACCGCCCAAAGGACTGGAAAACTGCATAAAAAATGGAAAAACGTACAGACTAGAAAGAGGATAAGCATTTGCTTATCCTCTTTCGTATTTTTTTAAAACAATTAAGCGGCAAAACTCCAATCTTCACTGTGAATATTATGAAAAATGAACAAAATTTTCATAATTATTTACTGTATTTGGGAGTTTTGCTGGCAGTTTTTTTAATAGAAGAAACAAATAGAAAGGAAACAAACTGCAAATGTCGGAGAATAGTAAGCGTCCGGTGTCGACGGATTTAACGCAAAATATAGAGGAAATGGAATTTTATTTTCATGACTGTGCGGACATCAAAAAGAAGCAGATGAAGCTTGGCAGGAATCAGGATACCGCCTGTTATCTGACCTTTATTGAAGTGTCCGTGGACATGGGAACGTCTGCACTCGGAGAGACTTTAAAATACTTAAATGGACTGACAAGGGATGAGATTCTTTGTACACTGCAGGAAAATGCGCTTGGAATTTCGGATGCAACATATTTTCCGACCATTGAGGAGGCTGTGACCGGTCTGCTCACCGGGGAGGCGATTCTTTTTGTGGACGGTTTTGACCGGGCAGTGAAAATACCGGATGACGGTTATCCGAATATGGGGATCACAGAGGTGGATTCGGAAAAAGTAATCCGTGGCTCCAACGAAGGTTTCTGCGATTCTGTGAAGCAGAATGCGGCGCTGATCCGGAAAAGAATCCGCTCGCCCCGTGTGAAAGTGAGGGGACTGAAGGCCGGGATCAGATCGAACACGAACGTCTACCTTGTGTATGTGGAGGATCTTGCAAACCCGGGACTTGTAAAAGAAATTGAAAAGAGGCTGCAGGATTTCACAATCGATGGGATATTAGACAGCGGAATGTTAGAACAGCTGGCAGAGAAAAAATGGTATTCGCCATTTCCACAGTTTCAGACAACACAGCGTCCTGACCGGGCGGCCATGGCGGTATTAGAGGGCAGAGTGATCGTGATGTGCGATAATTCTCCGATCGGTCTGATACTGCCGACAGATTACAATTCATTTATCCGTACCAGTGACGATTATTACAGCCGTTTTGAGATTGCGACGTTCGGGCGGATCCTGCGGTATCTCGCATCCTTTTTTGCAATGACGCTGCCGGGATTTTATCTTGCAGTGACTAATTTTCATACACAGATACTCCCGACCACACTACTTTTGTCGTTTGCAGAGGCGAGGCAGGGTGTCCCATTTCCGGCAGTCGTGGAAGTGCTTATCATGGAATTATCGTTTGAACTTTTGCGGGAGGCGGGCGTGCGGCTTCCCGGTGCGATGGGAAATACCATCGGGATCGTGGGTGGCCTGATTATCGGACAGGCGGCAGTCGAGGCAAATCTGGTCAGCCCGATCGTGGTGATCGTCATCTCTTTTACTGCGCTATGTTCTTTTGCAATACCGAACGAAGAATTTGCCACAGCCTTCCGTATCCTGAAATTCTTTTTTATTGCGGTCTGTGCGTGGCTTGGCTACTTTGGCATGCTCCTCGGACTGCTTGCGGTACTCACACATCTGTCGCATCTGACAAGCTTTGGTATTCCGTATCTCATGCCGTTTGTGGGAGCAGATTTGAACAATTACGAGGATGAGCGGGATTTTATCTGGCGGCAGCCTTTCCGGAAACTGCGCAAACGTCCGATTTATGCAAATCCGAAAGAGCGGACAAAGCTGACGTTTTCAAAGAAGAGATAGATTGAGAAAAGTTTTTATCTTAAGATAAATGGAAATCTGATGAAAAAATGCGCAGATGTTAGAAGAGATAGGGGGAAGTATGTTCTCAGAAAACAATCAAATTTCAGGCAGACAGGTGTTCCGCCTTCTGACGTATGACTTTCTTGGAATGGGGACGCTGCTACTGCCGACAATGCTTGCAGATACGGCAGGGCGCGACGGGATTTTTTGCATTCTGGCGGGGATTTTGTCCACATTTTTGTACTTGAAATTATTGAGATATCTGTTGAAAGGCATGAAAACAAGTTATCCCGACTTTTTGAAGCAGAAGTGTGGAAAAGTATGCGGTTATGTGCTCTGGGGCGGATATTTTCTGTATTTTATCCTTATGGCTTCGTACACGGCGTATCTGTTTTCCACGCTGATGTTAAATGGTCTTGTGGAAAACGTCAGCTTTTATCTGGTGCTGATGTTGATATTACTGCTCGCATTTTATGGAATGGCAGGTGGGATCGAGGGCAGGGCAAGAGTGTACGAGATACTGTTCTGGTTTCTGATGATACCGCTTTTTCTGATGTTATTTGCGGCATGCAGGGAGGTGAAGCCTGCCTACTGGAGCCCGGTTTTTATGGCGGATGGAAAAGAAGTGTTAAGCGGTAGCTATTATGTGCTGTTCTGTTATTCCATGGTGTCGATCGTGCTGTTTCTGAAAGAATATGTTGCGGATCGCAGGAAATGCGTTGGCGCAGCAGAAAAAGCGGTCTGGTTTTCCGGCGGAGTATTTGCTGTGCTGTATCTGATCCTGATCGGGCTGTTTGGCGTCGAGGCACTGGCTCAGATGAAATTTCCGGCGGTCACGATGATGAGCCGCGTGCAGGTGACGGGCGGATTTTTGAAGAGAACGGATGCTTTTATGTTTAGCATCTGGTTTTTTACGCTGTATGCGATGTTAAACAGCATGGTTTTTTACAGTGGAAATCTGGCTGCAAAAGTAATCCGTGACTGCGGCGGTTATCTGGAAGGGAAAAAAAGAATGCTGCCGTATCTCATTCTGCTTCTTCTGGTGTATGGTGTGGCGGTGCTGTTTTACAGGAATCAGCAGTTTTTAGACCGTGTGACATTTCTGCTTTGGAGGATTGGAACGCCGTTTGTCGTTGGCGTGCCGGTACTGCTGTGTCTGGCTGGAGAAAAGCCGAACCGAGGAATGGAGGAGCGCAGCAGCAAAGAAAATAAGGATGAGAGAAAAAATCATAAGAAAAAAGTGCGTGTGGTGGTGCTGGCATGCTTCTTATTTGGGTGTCTTTTTTTGCAGGGGTGTAATGTCGCAGAACTCGAGGATAAGGCATTCCCGGTCCTTTTGAATATCAGAGATCAGGACGATTTCCAAAATGTGTGGCTGAATCATGAGTATGCAGGAAACAAAGAGGTGGATTACAACCATTTGAAAGTGGTGCTCATTGAGAGGTCTTTTCTGGAAAAAGAGGCGGAAGTGGAAGATATGCTATCCATGCTGGAGCAGGAAAAAGAGGTTCCGTGGAACGCTTATGTGATGACGACGGAAAGCTGTGACCGTCTGGCGCAGACAGAGGGAGAACTTGATGTGCTGCTTGGAAATTATCTGGAAGAACTGCTGGAAAACACATCGGGCATTGACCAGAAAGCGTACCCGACGCTTGGCATGCTCTATGAGGAGCGCGCTAATCACTTAGAGACACTTTATATTCCTTTTGTGGATATAGAGGGGGAGCAGTCCGGGGCAGTGCAGGATGATACCGAGAAACCGCAGATTACAGCCTACGAAGTCTGGAAACGTGGAAGGGCGGCGGGGCTTGTCGATACGGATACCGCACGTGCAGCATTCTTCACACAGAACTTTGCGGATGATTACACCTTACAACTTGCACCGGAACTTTATGTGAAAGTGGATACAGCTTCCTGTCGAGTCAAAGAAACGAAAAAAATCGGTGCCGGAGGTTTGACAGAGCAGATTGTTACAGTGACCGTGACCGGAGAAGGCGAAATCTTAAGTGGCAAAGTTTCTGCAAGGGAAAATCCGGCAAACGCAGAAGCAGGGAATACAGAAACAAACATAACTAACACTTCTTATGAAAAAATGACAAGGGAAAAAGAGCAGATCATAAACACCCGGATGGAGAACTATCTGAATGCGATCGCTGCACATGCACTTGAGAAAGAAATCGATATTACTAACAGTTACCGGAATCTCGGCGCCGATAACCGCACATGGTATTTTAAGTATCAAAACACTCCTGCCGCTTATGAGAAAGACATCAAAATCCAATATCTGGTAAAAATAAACTGGAAATCGGAATAAATGCAAAGTTTTCGGGAATCATTGAGGATAGAAGGTCGATGAGCGAAACTCGAATTTTGGTTATGTAGATTGCGAAACTCATGAAAATCTAAATTGAATTGTGAAAAATTAACAAAAGCTTGAGAAAACACTGGGTGAGCAGAAATCGAACAAGTTCGATTGATCCTTAGAAGGCAGGTGCAACTTTTTTCAATCAGGTCTGTGCATTTACTGCACAGACCATGTGAAAGTGATTCAAGTGTGAGCAAATTCCTATCTGCGAAGCAGATTTTAAATGAATTTGCGAAGTACTGCGAAGAATGAGCAGTACCGTTACCAGCGACACGTAGCGAAAGCGTGTTTTCGAAAATTTTGTTGATTTTGAACAATTGAAAGAAGAGTAGGATGAGTTTCGCAAACGCCTATATTTTGGCAAGTGAAAAGGAGATTTGAATTATGGCAAGAAAATGGATCGGATACATAGGGGTTGGAAGTCTGATATGCGCTGCATTGGGATGCGGTATTTTGTATACAAGACAGGCCAGACTGCAGCAGGCGATTTCGGACAAAGTGCTGCGGTTTCATGTGCTGGCGAACAGCGACAGCGAGGCAGACCAGAACTTAAAACTTGCGGTGCGTGATGCGGTGGGAAGTTTTATGCAGGAAAAACTGACAGCTGTGGAAAGTCTGGAAGAATGTGAGCTGGTTGTGCGCCAGAGTCTCGGTGAAATTGAGGAAGCCGCGGCAGAGACGATCGCAGAAAACGGTTATGACTATGATGTGACAGCGGAGCTGGAACACACTTCGTTTCCGGTAAAAAACTATGGAAGCTACACCTTTCCGGCGGGAGATTACGAGGCACTCCGCATTGTGATCGGAGAAGGAAACGGACATAACTGGTGGTGTGTGATGTATCCTAACATGTGTTTTTCAGACAGCATGTATGAGGTGGTCGATAAGGAAGCAGGAGAAAAGCTGCGTGAAGTACTGACCACAGAAGAGTATGAGAAGGTGCTGGCAGAAGGAGACTATCAGGTCAGAATGAAATATTTTTCGTGGCTGAATCCGTATCTGGAAAAGCTGGCTGAAAACTAAAATAAAGCAGCACACTTATAAGAAAACAATGTTTCAAAAAGCTTACGCTTGCTAAATTATAAGAAACACGCTAATATATGGCTTGAAAAGACAATGACGCGAAACAGAAAAGAGGTTTACATAAATGACAAAAGATGTACTTGTGAAAATCAGTGGTTTACAGTTTGCAGAAGATCAGGATAACGGCCCGGTAGAGATTATCACAACCGGAAACTACTATAAGAAAAATGGAAAGCACTATATTCTGTATGATGAAGTGCAGGAAGGCTTTGACGGCGTGACGAAAAGCGTTATCAAAGTAAATGATGATTTTCTGGATGTCACCAAAAAGGGTGTGACCAATGTGCATATGATGTTTGAGAAAAACAAGAAAAATATGTCATACTACAACACACCGTTTGGAAATCTGCTGGTCGGAATCAACGCCACAGACGTGAAAGTGAATGAGACAGAAGACAACATTGACATCAAGGTCGATTATAAGCTGGAAGTCAATTATGAACATCTGGCAGAGTGCAGCATTTCCATGAATATCATGTCGAAGGATACGAAGGATTTTAGGATATAAGGAGTGCAAATGAGAAGAATGCATTTATGCATTCGGCGAACGATGAATGTCAATCATGTGCCGTTTTTGCACATGATATGATAATCGTGAAGTTGAGGTAGTATATTATGAAAAATTGTAAAATGGCATTCACAATCGGTTTGGTGTTTGCAGTAATGATGTTGGTTGCAGCCTGCACAGACAGCAGCAAATCAGACAATCATATATTTGATCATGAAAGTTTGGATGTTGATGAATATGTGTATCCGTCTGATTTTGATCTTGGAGATGATTTAAAGGTCACAAATTCAGAATCTGATGCAGGATTTGAAGAATTATCAGCAATGATCGGAACGTATCATTATACTTCCGATTATGGAACAGGTCGATTAATGATTGAAGCGACAGAGGATGGCATTGATATTTCTGATTATGAATCGGAGGACACCTATAGATTTCTGGCAAATGAAACAAATGTAAAAAATGAAGAGGAAAACAAAGTATATCTGGAATACCCGGCACAGGTGTATGAAGATGATACGGTTATTTTTGAGTATTACATTTTAGAAAAAGCTAGTGATGGAATTGATGTGTATTATAGTCCATCTTCTTTTGATGAAGCTGAATTTTTGTACCACGCTGTCAGGGAAAACTAAAAGAGGATTGCGAGATATCATAGGATATGTTATATTTTATTCAAATCAATTTTAACAAAATCAATTTGAATAAAAACAAACCGAATTTGCAGAAAGGTGATTTCTATGTTTATTGGCAGAGAAAGAGAGTTAGCATCCTTAAAAGAATTCTATGAAAAAGACAGAATTGGCATGATCGTTATCTATGGGCGTAGACGTATCGGAAAGTCTACGCTTATTACGGAATTTGTGAAAGATAAAAAAACGATATTTTACACAGCAACAAAAGTTGGAAAACATAGGAACTTAGAATTGTTTTCAAGACAGGTACTGGATGTGCTGATGCCAGGAGTGGAAAACATCAGTTTTAATACGACAGAGGCAGTTTTTGATTTTATCGACAAAAATATTGGTGACGAGAAGCTGGTACTTGTCATAGATGAACTGCCGTATTGGGCAGAAAAAGATGATGCCCTTTTATCCATATTACAGAAATATATCGATACAGTCTGGAATAATAAAAAACTAAAGATTATTTTATGCGGTTCTTCACTCAGTTTCATGGAGCAGAAAGTGCTGAGTGAAAAAAGTCCATTGTTTGGAAGACGTGATTCGCAGATGAAACTGGAAGCGTTTAATTATCTGGATTCAGCAAAATTTGTTCCGGACTATTCGAATGAGGATAAAGCAATTTGTTATGGAATTACCGGAGGCGTTGCAAAGTATTTGTCAATGATCGATCCGGCAAAGAGCATGGATGAAAATATTATAAGACTTTTTTTCCGGACAGATGGCTACTTATATGACGAGACAAGAAATTTACTGACACAGGAATTTGCAGATGTATCGGTTGTAAATAATATTGTCGAGCAGATTGCATCAGGCGGGAATACGCTTAATACGATCGCAGGAAAAATTGGGGAAAAAGAACAGACGGTATTATATTCATTGGACAAATTGATCAGTGTTGGCCTGATCGAAAAAAAGAAGTGCATTACAGATGAGAAGAATAAAAAGAAAACGCAGTATGTTCTAAAAGATTATATGTTTAAATTCTGGTATGAGTTCATTCCAAAGGCTACCAGTGTGATCGAGATGGGACAGGGAGAGATTTATTATAAAAAGGCAGTAAAACCGGTTTTGCATTCTTTTATGGGTTCTGTGTTTGAAGAGATGTGCAGGTATTATACTTTGATGAAAGGCATCATGGGCGAATATGGCTGTTTTATTACATCAGTAGGCACTTGGTGGGGAGCGGAGAATGTAAGAGATAAGAATGGTGAGATAAGATCACAGTCTGCCGATATAGATGTTGTTGCATTATCCGAGACAGATAAAAAGGCGGTTGTTGGAGAGTGCAAGTTCAAGAATGAAAAGATTGACAAGGGGATTTATGAAACTTTGATCAGAAGAGGAAAACTGATCAATGCAAAATATGAGGTTACGAAGTATATTTTCTTTTCGTTGTCTGGATATACGGACTGGTTTGCGGAATTGGCGGATGAGGATGTTTTGCTGCTTACATTGGATTCACTTTATGAATGAGACACTATAATGATTGCTAGGAAATGCTAACATTTCACACTATCTCAAAGGAGCGCAATCATTATGAGTAAACGTGTTTGTAAAGAGGATCAGATTCAACTGATCATGGAATATCAGTTCGTAGAACATATAGATGATATATGGGATTGTATAGAAGTGAAGTGTGTTTCCGATACAATGGTATCGTGGGCTATACAGAGTTCAGACTTTGTTGAGGTATTGCACTCAGAACCTTTACGTCACAAGATTAAGGAAAAGTGTAAGAACTTAGATGAAAGATATAAGTAAGTTCGCATCTTTTTTTTCAAGAAGAAAAATGGTTGGTGCCAGAATATAACCCTTTTGGCAGGGGAGGAAGTGGAAGCAGTCATAGCAAGCATACGCAGTTATCTGGAGACAGTCAGGAAGAATGAGATGATCACACGGCAGTTTTTGCTGTCATTAAGGACGGATGTTACACAGATGGTGTATGTATGGCTGTCAGAGATGGGGATTTATGCCAATGCACTTTTTTCAGATAAAGAGAGTGAGAATTACATGCTTGGCGCTGTAAATGGATTTAACGAAATGATGGAGTATGTAGAAAATCTGATGCGGAAAGCGGTTGGATATAAATTATATATCACAAAAGAAGACTCTGTCGCAGATCAGATATGTACCTATATTGACAGTCATTTCAGGGAAGAGATACACAGAGATGAACTGGCAGAATTAGTCTATTTGAATACAGACTATATGTCTCGGATGTTCAAAAAAGAAAAGGGAGTATCTATAAGCAATTATATATTGCAGAAAAGGGTAGACGAAGCAAAAAAACTTTTGTGTGGCAGCAGTATTCCAATCAATACGGTTTCATTACATATTGGATATAGTAATTTTTCCTATTTTACAAAAATGTTTAAGGAGAATACAGGATTGACACCACTGGAATATAGAAGGAAATTTGGAGAGGAAACACACGTATGACAGAACAGAAATTAACAGAACTTTTGAGAGACATGTCTCTGGAAGAAAAAGTAAATCAGATGAGTCAGGTGACAGGAGGATTTTTTAATGGTGAAATCGTTGTCACAGGTCCTATGGCAGATAAGGGATTTACAGAAGACAATGTAAATCTTGCAGGATCAGTCATCGGATCCATGGGCGCTGAAACCCTGAAAAGTATACAAAAAAACTATATGGAAAAGCATCCGCACCATATTCCATTGCTGTTTATGCTAGATGTCATAAATGGTTATAAGACGGTGTTTCCAATTCCGCTTGCGCAGGGAGCTTCCTTTGAACCGGAATTGTCAGAACAGTGTGCATCTGTGGCAGCAAAGGAGGCTTCGGTCAGCGGTCTTCATGTGACATTTGCACCTATGACAGATCTGGTAAGAGATGCAAGGTGGGGACGTGTCATGGAATCAACGGGAGAAGATCCTTACCTGAACAGTCTATTTTGTGCAGCAATGGTGCGTGGATTTCAGGGAAACAGCTTGAAAGATAACTATGCAATTGCAGCATGTGTCAAACATTTTGCAGGATATGGTGCACCGACAGCAGGGAGAGATTATAATACGGTAGAACTTTCAGAACATACATTCAGAGAGTTCTATCTGCCATCGTATCAGGCGGGAATAGATGCAGGTGCAGCTCTTGTTATGACATCTTTTAATACAGTTAACGGAATCCCGGCAACCGGAAATAAAAAGTTGATGCGGGACATTTTAAGAGAGCAGATGAAGTTCGATGGTGTACTTATATCAGACTGGGCAGCCATCGAGGAGACCATTTATCACGGATATTGTGCAGACAGAGAAGAAGCAGCAGTGCGTGCAGTGGAAGCAGGCGTAGATATTGACATGATGACAGGAATTTACAGTGAAAATCTGTGTCAGATGGTCAGGGATGGAAAAATAAGAGAAGAGCTTATAGATGAGGCATGTCTTCGTATTCTGCGGCTTAAAAATAAGCTGGGACTCTTTGAGAATCCATATAAAGATGCAGATCAGAAAAAAGAACAGGAATATATTTTATGTGAGGAGCACCGGAATCTGGCGAGGGAAGCTGCAAAGAAATCTTTTGTTTTGTTGAAAAATGAGGAACATATTCTGCCTTTAGATCAACAGAAAAAGATCGCCTTTATTGGTCCGTATGTAGATAACAGAAACCTGTTTGGTGCCTGGTCATTTATCGCAGATGCAAAAGATGTTATGACGCTGCATGAGGCAGTACAGGAACAGTACGTTTCAGAAAACAGTACATTTTGCCAGGGATCACCAATGTTAGGGGCGGATGTATGTCTGGAAGGATTTGGAGAACAACAGCAGCAATCCTATACTAAGGAGCAGGAGGAACATATGCTGCAAGAGGCGGTACAGGCAGCAGAAGAGGCAGATATCGTAGTACTTGCAATAGGAGAAGACCGTTTACAGTCGGGTGAAGCAACCAGTAACGCAAATATCAGAATCCCTGAGGTACAGGAAGCATTGCTTGATAGAATTGCGGAAGTCAATCAAAATATTGTAGTGGTTTTATTTTCAGGACGCCCGTTAGACATACGTGAAATAAACAAAAAGGCAAAAGCCATCCTTCAGGTGTGGCTGCCTGGAACAGAAGGAGCGAGGGCAATTGCGGACACTTTATTTGGAAAATATAATCCAAGCGGAAAACTGCCGATGAGTTTTCCATACTGTGTAGGACAGGTACCGGTACATTATAATGAATATTCAACAGGACGCCCACATGTAGAAGGAAAAGATAAAGACAGATTCCGCTCGAAATATCTGGATATTCCAAATGAGCCATTGTATCCATTTGGATACGGTCTGAGTTACACAACATTTGAGGTATCAGATATTCATTTGAATCGGACATGGATGGATACATCGGGACAGATCGAAGCGGAGGTAACTGTAAAAAATACAGGAAACTGCACGGGAACAGAAACCCTGCAGCTTTATATCCATGATATTGCGGCTTCTGTAGTGCGTCCGGTCAGAGAATTGAAAGATTTTAAGAAGGTTACGCTTCGTCCGGGAGAGGAAAAGAAGGTAGTCTTTACCATAACAGAACAACAGCTTCTTTTCTTGACGGAGAATGGAATCTATGAGAGCGAAGCAGGAGAATTCGAAATATTTATCGGAAAAGATAGTTCGACAGATAATAAAGCTTCATTTGTATTGAAGAAATAAGGAAGAAGTGAAAAAAGGCTTCCAACCCATTCGGGCTGGAAGCCTTTCCCATTCATTCTTATTTTGTCTTAGATTTCTTAGCGGCCTTTTCTTCATTCATAGATTTTTTCTCTTTCTGAAGTTCTTTGTTGGCGCTCTCAGCTTTTCTCTTTAACTTGGTTCTCCAGCTTACTTTGCCTTCCGGTTTCTCTAATGGACCGCGGACACCGGTAACTTTCGTGATATAAATACCACTTACTGTAGCTTTGACTTCTTTTTTCACAGGGATCATATCAAAACATGCATCATCAGCGATCAGAGTCATAACCTTTGGTCCGACCTTAGCCTTTACGATCGGAAGCTTGGAACGGCGCATAAGCTTTGGTGTCTGGTCAATGACTGCCTGTGGCAGACCGGACTGGTTCAGACGCATCCTCTTCTTATCAATAATCAACATGGTAACAGTCTGTGCAGTTGCAGCAAGCTGTGCATCCTGCTCGTCTTTTCTCTTCTGAGCTTTCTTTCCGAGGAAATATAAAGCAATTGTTGCAGCAATAAGCACTGCTAAAATAACTAATAATACAATTGTTACTGGACTCACAACGAAAATCCTCCCTAATTTCAAATTCGTGTTTTATTGTAGCATTGATTTTTGGAAAAAGCAATGTGATTTTGGGGAAATACCTTTTATTTTAGGGAAAATTGTGATATGTTATAAAAGTTAGACGGCAGACTCCGTCTTTTGGATTTCCGGCAGAAAAGCCGGAAAAGGAAATGAGGAAAAGAAAGGTAAGATTAAATGAAAAAGAGAGTGTTAGCACTTTTATTGTGTGTATCCACAGCGATCAGCATGACAGGATGCGGCAGCAAAGGTGAATCAGTTGAGGCAACGGAAGCAGTAGAGAACACCGAAAGCACAGAAGAGGTGCCGGCAGTTCCGCTTGCACAATATGATCTGAAGGGATCGGATTATGTGACATTGTGTGACTACAGTGCAATCCCGGTTACGATTTCAGGAGATTATGACGTCACAGATCAGGATGTGCTTGATTATGTGGAAAAGATTTTTACACAGGGCGGACCTTTTTATACGGCTGATCCGGACAAGACAACAGTGGAAGAGGGCGACATTGTAAACGTAGACTATGTCGGAAAATTAGATGGTGAGGCGTTCAGCGGCGGAACAGCAGAGGATCAGAATATTGATGTGTCCAACAATTCTTCCGCAAGCGGTTCCGGTTACATTGATGGATTTACAGACGGACTGATCGGTGCATCAGTAGGCGATGTGATCGATTCCAATGTGACGTTCCCGGATGAGTACCCGAATAACCCGGATCTTGCCGGAAAAGAAGTTGTATTTACATTTACGGTCAATTCTATCCAGAAGGAAGTGACCATGGATACGATGGATGATGAATTCGCATTGGAACAGTTTGGCGTGGATTCCGTGGATGGAGTGTACAAGCAGGTACGCCAGTATCTGGAGTCCAGTGCAGAGAGCACTCATAAAAATGATATTTATTCCGCTTTGGAGGATTATCTGTTAGAAAATTGTACCGTTGATATGCCGGCAGATTACAGATCTGATGTGATCGAAGCGATCCGTGCCAATTTCATTGACCGTTATTGCTCCGGGGATGAGAGCCAGATGGAAACGGTACTCAGCTCTTACGGCTATACAGAAGAGAGCATTGAGCAGGAATGGTCTGACAGTGTGGAGAGCAGTATCAGGTTAGAACTGATCGTAAAAGCCATTGCAGAAAAAGAAGATATCCAGATTGACGATACGGAATTTGAAGATTATGTAAGCACGATCGTAAGCAGCGGCGGTTTTGGTGATGCTGACACATTATATAGTAACTATGGTTATGGCGATTCTGTTTACGGAAAGAATCAGATCCGTGTGATTTATCTTGCAGGATTAGTTTTAGATAAGTTGGCAGAGACAGCAGAGGTTACGGAGAACGCAGTAGAAGAAACGACAGAATCTGTGGAAAGTACAGAATCTACAGACAGCACAGAAGAATAAGAAAATGATACCGAAACAGAGGTATGAGATCATAAAAGAGTCGACAGACGTTGATGAGAGAAAGGGAGAGTAGAAAAATGGAATTAGTAAATGTAAGAGATTTATTCCGCAGACAGGATGAGTATGTGGATCAGACCATCGCGATCGGTGGCTGGGTGAGAAACATCCGTAACTCCAAAAACTTTGGATTTATCGTGGTAAACGACGGAACTTTTTTTGAGCCGGTCCAGGTTGTTTATTCCGATGTTCTGGAAAATTTTGAAGAGGTAGAAAAATTAAATGTCGGAGCAGCAATTATCGTTACCGGTAAATTAGTTGCAACTCCGGGTACAAAACAGCCATTTGAGATTCAGGCTGAAAAAGTGGAAGTAGAAGGCCCTTCTACACCGGATTATCCATTGCAGAAGAAAAAACACAGCTTTGAGTACCTGAGAACCATCTCTCATTTAAGACCGAGAACTAATACTTTTGAGGCTGTATTCCGTGTGCGTTCCCTCTGCGCTTATGCAATCCATAAATTTTTCCAGGAGAGGGATTTCGTGTATGTGCACACACCACTGATCACCGGAAGCGATTGTGAGGGCGCCGGCGAGATGTTTCAGGTAACCACACTTGACATGAACGATCTTCCAATGACAGAGGATGGAAAAGTAGATTACAGCAAAGACTTCTTCAATAAACCGACTAATCTTACTGTAAGCGGACAGCTGAATGGTGAGACTTATGCGATGGCATTTAAGAACATCTATACCTTTGGACCTACTTTCCGTGCAGAAAACTCCAACACGACAAGACATGCAGCAGAGTTCTGGATGATCGAGCCGGAGATCGCATTTGCAGATTTAGAGGATGACATGATCTTAGCTGAGAGCATGTTAAAATATGTCATCAACTATGTGTTAGAGAATGCGCCGGAAGAGATGGCATTCTTCAACAGCTTTATCGATAAAGGGCTGTTAGAGAGATTACAGCATGTTGCAAACTCTGATTTCGCACGTGTGACTTATACAGAAGCAGTTGAGATTTTAGAGAAGAACAACGATAAATTTGATTACAAAGTATCCTGGGGCTGCGATCTTCAGACCGAGCATGAGCGTTATCTGACTGAGCAGGTATTCAAACGCCCGGTATTTGTAACTGATTATCCAAAGGAGATCAAAGCTTTCTACATGAAGCTGAATCCGGACGGAAAAACAGTTGCAGCAGTAGACTGTCTGGTTCCTGGCATCGGTGAGATCATCGGAGGAAGCCAGAGAGAGGATGATTACGAAAAATTACTTGCAAGGATCAATGAACTTGGACTGAAAGAGGAAGATTACAGCTTCTATCTTGACCTCCGCAAATACGGTTCTGCAAGACATGCAGGATTCGGACTTGGATTTGAGCGCTGCGTCATGTACTTAACAGGTATGTCCAATATCCGTGACGTTATCCCATTCCCAAGAACTGTTAACAACTGCGAATTATAAAATTGTATTTCATATCGTAGGTGATTGCGAAAACAATTGTGTTTT
>OCQC01001150.1_pt1 | contig 20560 bp, 18 predicted proteins | sample 1538401 | NCBI WGS metagenome assembly OCQC01 (sample SAMN04571689, study PRJEB22368) | human gut metagenome | biome: human gut; material: stool | host: Homo sapiens | place: Luxembourg | collected 2012-08-03 | reverse complement strand
TTTTTCTCTACATTCAATTTCTCTTCAATTTGAAATCGGCTGACAGGTTCCGCATATTCCCATACAATCATCATAATTTCCTGTTCTGATTCTGGTAATTTTTTCATTTCTACTCTCCGCTTTTCTCTACTTTGATCAGATTATAGCATATTTTCCAGAAAATTGTTGCACTTTTTGGGACTGTTTTCCGCCTTCCGAAGCTAGATTCTAGCATGATTCTTGATTTTTTCTTCCGTTTCGCATAGCTAGTACATCGTTTTCGAAATAACTATACCACTCACTTGTCTGCAAATCTGATTGCACAGGCATAAAAGCCTCGGCGTAGCCCGCTACGCCTACATTTTTATACCTGCACACTCGAATCTGCATCCTGCGTGATTGGTATAGTTATTTACAAAACGATGTACTAGATTCTAGCATGATTCTTGATTTTTTCTTCCGTTTCGCATAGCTTTGAATGCACTTCAAAAGCACCGGCCAAATGGTCGGTGCTTAAATAATGGTTTCATCAAAAATGGTTCATCCTATACCACACATAAATATGCAAAATATCCTGCATAGCATAAAAGCATAACGACACCACACGTTTTCCGTAATTCCCTGTTCTTGTACGTCCCAATCCATAAAACCAGACCTGCCAGAATTGCGATTCCTGTGTCTACAATAAATTTAGTTTCAAATGGCACAGGACAGATCAGTGCGGCTGTTCCAATTACAAATAAAATGTTAAAAATATTGCTTCCGACAATATTTCCGATTGCAATCCCTGCATTTCCTCTTTTTGCCGCTGTCACAGATGTTACCAGCTCTGGAAGAGATGTTCCGAGAGCAACAATCGTCAGTCCGATAAAACGCTCACTCATTCCAAAGTATCGTGCAATCTCGGTTGCCCCGCTGACGGCAAAATCACTTCCTTTTACAACCAGGACGCCGCCTGCCACCATCAAAAGAAGACATTTCCAGACAGGATAATTTTTCGCTTCCTCCTCTTCCGGATTTTCCCCTTTTTTTGACATTACAAACAAATATCCAAGATATACAAGAAACAGTACCCATAAGACTATGCCCTCGGCAAACGTTACTTTTCCTCCTGTCATTCCGCATATCATTAAAACTACCGTAACAAACATCATAAACGGTATTTCATAAAACAAGGTAGACCTTTGTATTGCTACATTTGTTATTAATGCCGTAAGTCCGAGAATAATAAAAATATTCAAAATATTGCTTCCAACCACATTTCCTATCGTAATTCCTGCGTTCTGCTGCATCGCTGCAGTAATACTTACAGCAGCCTCCGGCATACTCGTTCCCATTGCAACAATGGTAAGTCCGATAATCAGCTGGGGAATTCCAAACTTTCTTGCTATGCTTGCAGACCCTTCCACAAACCAGTCTGCTCCTTTTACCAGAAAAAGGAAACCCACTATCAAAATCCCTGCCTGTAACATCATACGTATCTTCCTCTCTTTCTTTTGCATTCTTTGCAGCAGGTGTTATAGGCATAAAAAAAGAGACTCCTACTGCATCTACAGTAAAAGTCTCGCTATTTAATCACTTTCCGAGTTATTGAATATCAATAGCTGTACTGACGAAGAAGTGAACACGGTTGGCTAGCTACTCCCTTTTATTTTTCCAGTTTATCAAATCTCTTTCTTTTCGTCAATATTTTTGTTTCTCCTAGTTCCTTATTTCCAGATATTCTTATCTTCATTACACTTCTTTAGTATATCCAACTCCTCCTGATCATACGGAGTAAAATCTGCATGATACAAATCATGCATCCATACGGAAGTATCTACAGACGGATATTCTTTAATAAAATCCCATGCAATATGAAATTGTGTCTTTCCATTTACCAAACCGAAAAAATAACTTCCTATTTTTTCTCTTTTCCATAGCGGCAGGTGCGTCTGAATCAGACTTTGAAATGGGCGATGCATCCATTCTGTATTAATCAGCGGACGATTAAACTGTTTCAAAAACTTTACCATTCTTCGTGCATGCGTATAATCACCATAAAAATGAAATGTAATAATGTCCGAGAGTTCTATGTTTTCCCGATCCACCTCACCATGAAAACATGGGTTGTTTAGCCATTCATAATAGTTTCCCTTTACCTGCGCTCCCCACATTTCTATTGTCAATGGTTGCTTTACGTCTTCCTCCCTTAACCATCCTATTACTTTTTTAGCCATCGGAAGTGATTTTTCTCCTCTTCCTGAATTTCCCAGTTCATTCCAGATATTCCAAATGATAACCCTGTCATCCTGACCATAACGTTTTGCCAGTTCTCTTACATATTTCTCAATTTCAGGTGTCATCTCTTCATCATCTGTAATACTATAACCTACCGTGATCCCTGTCTGTGTTTCTTCGTCAAAAGAATTATCACTGGTTCCCCCAAAAAAAGCCCTCCACAGGTTCCGGTTGTGGTCCCGGAACTGGTTCTTTGTAAAATTGTTTTGCAACGGTACAATCATTGAATAAAACCGGCATGATTGTCATATGATAAAAATCCAGCAGTGAAATAAACTCCTCCAGATTTTTCATAAAACTATCGTGCTGCTGTCTCCATAATTCAAACGGCAAAAACAGGCGCACACTGTTTAATCCAAGTGAAGCCGCTAATGAAATTTCTTTTGCTGCCTCCTGAAACGCATTTTTATGATCATACTCCTGCAGCAGTGCATAAACGCCGCCTGCCGGTGTACTTGGCACAAAATTGAATCCGGAAATCCACTCATGCTCACGGAACCAACTCCATATCTCTTGTTCTGTCCACTTTCTGTTCATACTCCTGTTCCTCCACACTTCAAAATGATCGTCCTACGGTTTCAAACTTTCTGTTGCTCATTCCTTTACAGATCCCAAGGTGATTTCTGACACAAAGTATCTCTGCAAAAATGGATAAATGATTAAAATCGGAGCGGTAGAAATAACTATTTTGGATCCATTGAAGGTTCTTTATGACATTCTCCCTGCCAGCTGTTCTGTAGACAGTCCTGATTGAGACATATCGGAAATACAAATAACCAGCGACTAAATATAGGTCTGCAGTGGAAATTTTTCCGGCGTATCAATCAAAATCATTCCGTCAAAAAAGCTATTCCAGTGATTCACAATACAAAAAAGGGTAACTGCTGCAAGTGCCGGCTTCGACAACGGAATCAACATCTGTACAAGTTGTCGCGCTAATAACTGCACTCAAAGCCCTTTCCAAGACAAATTCAAAAAGAGAATTTCTATGAATTAAGGGAATTGCGCTTTCTTTGCGCATGATTTCAGTCATTTATACACAGTAAGCACAAAAACAATACTCTGCTACTTATTTTAAGCCGCATACCTCTTCAGCTCTTTCGCTACTTCATCCATATTTTTTTCTCCGTAAATAGTCAGCTTTGCCTTTTTACGAACTGCCATGCCAAGCACTCCTAAAATAGATTTCGCATCTACCATACAGTGTCCATAAGATAAATCTGCCTCGTACGGTACTTTCGACACAGTGGAAACAAAATTGATAGCATCTTCTGGTGTATTTAAATAAATGTTCATGTTTTTCATAGCACATCACTCCTTGCTTTTTCTTACTCTTATTTCCTTGTATTTCTTTTCTCTTTTTTAATATGCAATCATCGGAATTGAATCTGCTTTTTCTTCGCATGGCTCCTTCTGTCCGTCTGCGACTTCGTAGATTTCGCTGCTGCATAGCTTAATCTGTTCCATCATATCCGGGTATGGCTGTGAGCAGATGTCAAACAGGCCGATGTTATAGTTTTCTCCGTCAAAACGTCCCAGCACAAACTGATCATAGCACTGAAAATAATGACAGCCGACACCGTTTGGATGAGCCGCAGCTTTTTCACAGTAATGGCGGTAGGCAATTCCACGATCTCTCTGTGAAAGTACGCCTTCCAGACCAGTTGCCGGAAGTCCTGCGTCGAGCGCTCCAAAATGGAACTCTCCGATCATCACCGGCAGATCCACACCAAGGTCTACAATGTTCTGAATCGCGCTCGTCGGGTCAACCGCGTAGCAATTGATCGAAAAGACATCGAAATTCTCCCATCCTTCTACGAGATCCGGATCAGAAATCCAGGCCCAGCGCATACCGAGGATCATATGGTTTTGATCGACTGCTCTGCAGGCACGGGCCGGAATTTCCACATAGCGCCGCAGCATGTCTCTTGAAAATGCCCGCATATCTTCTTTTGCCGCATCAGACCGTTTGGAAATCTCTTTCTGCGGGCGGTACAGATCGGCGAAGCTTACAAAATCGGTGTTCCATGCCTTGTTTAAAGCATCGATGGACTGGTATTTTTCTTCCATCCGCGCAATCAGCTTTTCTTTGCAGCTGGTGCGCGCCGGATTGTACAGAGTCTCATCTGCCAGTACCAGATTGTCAACGAATGCCCAGCTCGGCTCATTCCGCAGGAAATAACCGATCATCCACGGATCGTTGGCACGCGGTGCTAATTCCTGTGCATTTTTCTTTGCCGTCTCTTCGTATTCCTCATTGAACACATCCGGGAAATCACGGAAAATGTTCTGCTTTGTTGTTGGAAATTCCGGAAGTGATGTTACATAAGGAATTTCCGTTGTTCCGAACAGCTCATCGCTACTCCAGTTGCCAAGGGTATTCATTCCGTGGGCTTTCAGCTGTCCAACAATCATTGGTCGCCAGTTTTCTTTCCATTTTTCTCCCCAGACGCGGTACAGATTTGCTTTAGAATACGAAAAGCTCTTAAAATTCCGTCTTCTTCCGGGGATCACATGCTGGGATTGAAAAAACACTCCGTAGTCACTATCGTCTTCGGACGGCAGCCAGTCGAGATTTTTTTCCAGACCATCGATCCGACAGTCAATTTCAGGGCCGACACAGTCCGGACCAATGCTTAAGAATGCATAGCCAAGCGGATCAACCAGCCACCACTTGCCGTTGTCTTCTTTGATCCTTGAAAAGAAACCGGTTCCCTCCGTCAGTTTTTTGCGCGTCCAACCACCGTATTTTGACCAGTCCGCAAACGGGAACGGTTTTCCCTGTTCCGCAAGCTGGCAATTCATTTTCTCTTTTAATTCCTCTTCCGAATGAATTTTTTCTTTCCATTCTTTCCGCTTGTTCTGTCCGAAGGCATCTACCAGCTTTTCATCCGTCAGATTCACCTCCGGCGCTTCTTTTACGAAGTCCAGATCTGTCAACACAATCTTCTGATTATGAAACGCCTGCAAAGAAGAAAGTTCTACTCTGGTGATCTCTTCCTGCGCAATTCTTCGTCCGTGACACACAATTTTTAAATCGCCCGCCAGGTTTTCCGGGAACAGAACGTTGCCTTCAAACCATGTACGGTCAATGCACATCTGTGTTTCCAACTTCGGCAGAATACCAAATCGGATGTTCATGACCGGCTCCGCCGGATCCTCTCCGTAAATGAGAAGATTCATGGAAACACTATGTTCCTCCAGTACTTTTACTTTAAATATAAAATATCGTTCTTTTCTGGAAAGGAACTCCGGGATCAAAATGCCGGCTCCCTCTTTGTCCAGCTCCAGCAGCGCACCTCTGTCGTTTGTCTCCAGAATTTTTGCGCCGTTTGTCAGTCTGTCTTTCCCAATACAAAAACTCATTTTTCCGTCCCTCTCTTTCCGGTTAATTTTCTATATCTGAATCACTTTTCACGCAGCCAGGCAGCAAGTGTTTTACTACTGCCTGAACTGTCATCGCTACATTGTTTTACCTTCATTTTAGAACCCGCGTACTTTTTTTCTACACCGAAATTTTAAGATTCTGTCCACTCTTTTAAGGTATTTAAAATTTTTCTCACATCTCCCATGTTACTGCTGCATTGCGGTCGCAGACAAGATTTTCTCCTTCTACTTTCAGTTCCGCCACCTGTACAACCGCTTTATTTCGATCGCGCTCCGTAAAACGTGCTTTCTCTTCGTCTGTAAAGTCGCCTTCATTTTCACCGGCATACGGATGACAGAAATAAAAGATAAACGCTCTTCCATCCTTCACGAGAACATCCGCGTGATGTCCCATTCCGGTGTCCATCGCTCTTGTGCCGGATTCCCGTAAAATATCCTCACACCGTGTCCAGTGCGTATAATCTTCCGATGTATAAACTGCAAGCCCGTTCCAGAAATCCGAAATCATCCAGATTTTTCCGCCGAGTTCAAACACATTCGGTCCTTCCTGACCGCAGTCCGCAACCTCTTCTCCAACTGCATCCCAATGATACAAATCGTAGCTGACTGCTGCGTATGTCCTGCTTTCCTTGTCCTCGTCCTTGTACCACATCTTGTATGTATGCGGTGCAATTTCATAAACGCAGGCATCAATCACGCGCTCGGAATCGAGATCAACCCGTCCTTCAAATCTCCAGTCCCAGAGGTTTGTCGAAGTATAATGCAGCATCCATCTCGGATACTCCCAATCGTTTGGAATGCCGGTGATGTAGGAGACATACATGTGATACAAACCCTCTGCCTCGATGATCTCCGGTGCCCAGAACGTATTGTGTCCCGGCTCAATATCAAGTCCCTCAAGTGTTCCGCGGTACAGCCATTTTGTGCCATCCCGGCTTGTTGCAACGCCAAGGGCTGTTCCATGCACCCAGGACACACCGATCGGAACATCCGTGGCACGGCGCTGGGTGTAAAGCAGGTACCACTGTTCTTCTTTTTCATTCCAGATGACCGTCGGATCGGTTGGGCAGTCGTAAATCGGATCCCGGAATAACGGGGATGGTAATGTGACTTTTTGTTTCTGCTCTGCTTTTATGTTCATTGTTTTGTTTCTCCCTTTCACGTTCAAAATTCCTTCTGATTTATGGATTTCCGGAAAACTGTCATCCAAACTCTTCTGTTTGTTTCTATTTTAAAAGTTTCACTCTCTTTTGGGTATGGAATATTTTCATCTGTTTTTGTCAATTTTTCAGCACCTATGGCAACGTTCCGCAAGTTCGCGTGCAGGCACGGACTTCGAATCGCTGACCGCCGAAAAAAAGAATCCCGCTGGCATACCACAGATACAGCGGCAACCAAGCGGGCTTTTCAAATGATCACAGACCAGTCGATCAGCCTTTTACGCTTCCGACCATCACACCTTTTTCGAAGAATTTCTGTGCAAACGGATACACAATAATCAGTGGCAATGCTGACAGAACCATGCAGGCAAGCTCAATGGTTTTGTAGTTTGCCGCAGAATTTGACATGGTTGTCAGGACACTCGATGCGCCGGCACTCATGGTCTCCCCAAGAGATGCTGCAGAAGCACTTGCCTTGGTAATCGAGAGCATATAATACGACAGTGTCTGAATATCTGCAGACTTTGTATAATACAACGTCTGGGTATAATCGTTCCATGTTCCGACTGCGGTAAAAATACCCAGTGCAGAAATAACCGGTTTGGACAATGGAAGAACCATTTTAAAGAAAATGGTATATTCTCCTGCTCCGTCAATTTTTGCCGATTCAATCGCACGGTAGGCATATCCTTCCCGATTTACATCCGATGAAATCAGGGTTTCGCTGCAGTTGCGGAAAAAACCGAATAATGCAGCTCTTTCATGTCTGGATTTCATCCCCTTCCTCTGACGGTCAGAAATCCTCCGGCAGAAAACGCATTCCGTGGTAAACGATTGGATTGGTAGAAATTCCATGCGCCCATGCAACCTGTCTTTCCTGTATTCCTACAGATATTTTCCTAAATCAGTTTCCTCACAATATTCCATCACCAGTTCCCCGTTTTCCACCTTCAGTGGATATGCCACATACCCCGATTCGAAGTAATTTTCCGCATTCCAGCGGTCTCCGATGTAGAGGAGCTGTCCGTTTAAGTTCAGCAGAAATGCTGCCTGGCTCTGGTAGGTAGTTTCGTCGCCAATTTTTTTCAACATGCCCCAGTCGCCTTCCATACTGTCTGCTACGGCGTATTTTCCCTGGTTCGGCGCCCAGCCGGTGCAGAAGGAGGTGATCATGTAGTATTTTTCTTCGCTTTTGATGACTGACGGTGCCTCGCGGTATTCGCCCTGCCATAGACGGTGGACGAGTTTTTCGACGTTTAAATAGTCCTCACTTAGGCGGTATACGTGGAGATCCGCGTTATCGCGTGCTGCGGAAATGAAGTACGCGGTGCCGTCCTCTTCCTGGAACAGTGTGCAGTCTCGCGACATATAGCCATATGGATTGAAGTGACCATGGTATACAAAATCTCCGTCCGGTGTGTCGCACTCTGCGATTCCGATGGCAGCGTCTGTGTAATCTTTTCCGTTTTCAAAATGTACCCATAATACAAATTTCTCCATCTTTTTGTTGTAGAGCACCTTCGGCCGCTCCAGATTTACTTTTCCGCCAGTCTCGCTTATAAGCTGCAGTTTCGTTCGCACGCGGTACGGCTCCATTTTCGATTCCGTCGTCAGAATGTGGTTCCGAAATTCCCAGTTCCGCAGGTCTTTCGAACGGTAGCAGCTCACATAATAATTCTCTCTCCGGTCCTCACCGTACCAGTAAAAATAGCCGCCGTATGAAAGCATCCATCCTCCGTGCGCGTGAATCGGGTTTCCATCAATATCATTCCATAAGGTTCCGTTTTTAAACATCTTATCTCTCCTTTTCTTTTGCATCTGTAAACTGGATATTTCTGCAGTTTTTCATACAAATCGTACCGTGAATTTTTCCGCCGCGAAAAACGAAATTCGATATTTCAGGTCCCACCGTTTCGAATTCGGTCAGCTCAACGGCATTGCAGGGAACCATATTTCTCTCCGTCGTACGGTAAAAAAATAAAGATATTTTTTCTTTCATTCTGTTATCCTCTGTGCGTCCGCCGGTACTCATTCGGCGTCACGCCATATTTTTCTTTAAAAATTTTTGAAAAATACTGGCTCTTCTGATATCCTACGCTTTCCATGATTTCATGTACCCATCGATCTGTTCCGCTGAGCAGTTCTGCCGCTTTTTCCATCTTCACATCCGTAATATACGCGGAAAGATTTTTCCCTGTCTCTTCTTTAAATGTTTTTGACAGATACGCCGGATGCAGATGCGCCACTTCTCCTAAAATTTCCAGTGAGAGATCTTCGCCCACATGCTCTGCGATATACTTTTTCACGGCCGAAATACCGTCGTCTGGAAAACTTTCTTCTTTTTCGAAAAATTTTTCCATCACATGTTCCAGTGATATCTGGAAATCCTTTTTCAGGATAGGCTTTACGAGGTATTCTGTCACTCCATAGCGGAGCGCCTGCTGAGCATATTCAAATTCACTGTAGCCGGACAGAATAATTGTTTTCGTCGGATAATTTTTCTCGTCAATATACTTCACCAGATCCAGCCCTGACACGCGCGGCATGCGGATATCTGTCACCAGAAGTTCCGGCTTTTTCTGCTCAATCAGATCGCGCGCAATAGAGCCGCCCGACGCCGTCAGTACTTCTTCGAAGCCATAGCTTTTCCAGTCCACCAGTTTTTTGAGATACTCGGTCATATAGGACTCATCGTCCACCAACAATACTTTCATAGGTAATTCCCCCATCTTTTTCTCTGTGCTCCGGAACCTTTTGTTTTTTTCTCCGCAAAAACTCCAGATTCTCACAGCCTCTTTACAGTCTTTCTTTCCCGTCAATCACAAAGAAAACGCACAATCCCTTCCAAATACTTCCTCCAAACTGCAGGCTGCTCTGTTCCCCATAATAATTGACAAGCCGCTGATTTACATTCCAGAGGCCGACACCCTCTTTTTCATCGCGGTTTTTCCTTGCCAGCCGTTCTTTCAGTGCCGCAATCTGTTCCTCTGTCAGTCCATTCCCGTCGTCTGATATTTCGAAACAAATTTCGTCTTTTACTTTTTGATACACCTTTACATAAATATGCTTTGCATTTTCCCGCTCCTCGATCGCATGCTCAATTGCATTTTCGATGATCGGCTGCAGAATCAGCGGTGGAATTTTACATGCAGCAAGTTCTGGATCGGATTCTATTTCATACTCGATGTTTTTTCGCATCGCCATGATTTCCAGATACGACCGCGCATAGTCAATTTCCTCCTGAATCGTCGTAATTGACTTTTTCCGTGTACAATAACGGTAATACTGCGACAGATGCACTGCCATCTCTGTCACGGCATCGGGATTGTCCGCCGCGGTGACAATGAAGGAAAGGCTGTTGTACAGAAAATGCGGGTTGATCTGAAGCTGCAACTGCCGCATTTCTGCTTCGTTTCGAAGTTTCTGTTCTTTTACCGTTGCCTCCAGCAATTCATGCGTGCGGCGCACCATATGGTTAAATTGACGAAATACATAGGCGAATTCATTTTTCGGCATTTTGTAAATCTGCACGGTCAAATCTCCCACTTCCACCTGTTTCAGTTTTTCAGTCAGCAGATTCATCTGCATCAAAATATTTTTTACAAACAGAGAAATGTAAATCATTCCAAAAATCAGAATTGCCCCGAGCATAATGCCTGAGATCGTCATAATATTCCGCACCTGCCGCATCATCTGCCTTGTCGGATAATAGGAAACCAGCTGCATTCCATTTTTTGTTTCATCTGAACGCACAATCTGATATTTCTGTTTTCCCACACGCACCTCGCAGACTTTTTCATTACTCTGTCGTATGATTCCTGCAATATTCTGCTCCACAGATTTCTGCGAAAGCACATTGATTTCTCCACCAAACATTAAAATACTGCCTCCCTGGTCCATTCCCGCAGCCATCTCCTTGATTTCATACAGAAAATCCTGATCCATTCGGAGCACCAGCCAGACCTCCTGATCTTCTCCCATCCATTCCACAGTTCGTCTTCGCATATAAAAAATTTCCTGTTTATTGGCTGATTTCCACTGACTTTCCTTATTGTTTTCCCAGAAAGAATCCTCAAAATATCCCTGCCGCAGCGTGCTGATCTCCCGCCCGGATTTCGGCCAGTACAGCGTCATACCACTCATTCCGACCGTTCTTCCCTGACGTTCCTGAAAAAAGCTTTTCATTTTATTAATTTGCTGTACATATTCATAAACATCGTTGTTTTCAATTGCCGCATAGAGATTCTGCATATTTTCTCCATATAAAATACCATCTGCTTCAATTTCAATCTCTTTCCCCTTTTGTTCCAGAAGCGTTGCTGCATATTTTGTCTGAAGCTGTGCCGTCTGAATCAAAGATGCTTTCAAATTTGCCGTGCTCTGCCAGGACAGAAGCAGAAAGCTGGCAAGAATGATCAACAGAAAAACGGTAAAAATTCCAAAAATTGAACGTACTCTTTTCATATGCTTCCCCTCTCATTTTCTGCCCCTATTTTATCAGATTTTTCTGCTGACGCAAACCATTGTGAGATGCAAAGGCAGGGAATCGCCATGTTTTGACAACTCCCTGCTTTTTATTTTTGACTTTTCGGATCTTTTCGATCAGGCAGCTCTTATTTTACCGACTGATACCACTCATTAACCTCTTTTGTGATATCATCGCCGCCCTGTGCTTTCCAGTCTTCTACAAACTGATCAAATGCAGACGGATCTTCTTTTCCATAGATAATGTTTGTGTAAACCTGTTTCTCCATGGTCTGGAGCTGCTCCCATTTTTTCTTCATAGTATCGGTCGGAGCCGCATTGAACAGACTGGTCAGAAGTTCATCCTGATGCTCTGCTGCAATAACATAACCTTCTGCCATCGCCGGTGCGCTCTCAAAATACGATAATGCCGTTCTCTCAGCACCTGTTGTCGGTTCTTCCCCTGCCTGAAGCTTCAGATACATTTCTACGCTTTCAACAGGTGAATTTTTCAGTACAGTAGATTTTCCAGGCATAAATGGATCTGTCACCGGCGGATCAAATTTGGTTGTATCATACACAACTTCACCGTCTACAATATCGTAATCATAACCTTCCAGATAGCCATTCACAAAATCTCCTGTGCCGAATACAGCGTCATACAACCAATCATAATAAGTAAAGAAGGCTTCCATGTTGTTAAAATTTTTGTTGAACATCAGCCAGCCATCGTTGATCTGTCCCATCTGATAAGTCGGCTCACCATTCTCCTGCAGAATATTCGGATATCCTTTTACAACCGCATTTGGATCAGCAGAAGTAACATCTGCAACAGAGTTAATTGTCCACGGTCTTCCAACAAAGATACCTGCTTTTCCTTCGGTAAACTGTGTCATGGCATCCCACGCACCCGTTGCTGCAGCTTCCTGGAAAATCCAGCCATTTTTATGCCATTCGGCCATACGGGTCAGTGCTTCTTTATTTTCCTCGTTGATGGAGCCATACTGCAAATTTCCATCTTCATCTTCCTGCCATACGCCCGGAATGAATTTCCCGGAATACGCAGAGAACACGTTGACCGGATCAGAAACCCATCCGGTATTGTAAATATCATTTCCGGAATAGGTGAATCCATACGTATCATCTTTGCCGTTTCCATCTGGGTCGTCTTCTGTAAACGCCTTGATGACAGCTTCAAACTCGTCCAGATTGGTCGGTGCCTGAAGCCCCAGATTGTCCAGCCAGTCCTGACGGATGACCATGATTTCTTCTGCATCCATGCACGGTGTGCAGGCAATTCCATACGTTTTTCCATCCTTCATAACCGGATAGAAGGTTTCCGGATATTTATCATAGATCTCTTTCAGACGATCCGGCATATATTTTTCGATATCGTCATCAATTGCTTTGACCTGTCCGGATTCAATCATATCGGAAATCATCTGTGTTCCATAAACAGGAAATATATCGGGAAGTTTTTCAGAACCTGTCAGTGCCAGACGCAGCTTGGTGTCATAGTTGCTGGCATCTCCGCCGAGAAGCGTTGTTTCCATCTTTAATCCCAGTTTTTCCTCGGTCAGACGCGTCATCGGGTTATTGTTGATGTCCTCTCCATCACCATATCTTCCTGTGTTCTCGTCCAGCTGTTTTGCAATGGTAATTGTCAGTGTCGGCTCGTACTTTCCATCTGCATTTTTCGTTGCGGTTTCCTGCTGCGCAGATCCACCATCCTTGCCGCACCCACTCATCAACATCATTGCTGCCATTGCCGCTGATAAGATTACTGTACTCTGTTTTCTTTTCATGCCTCTTTTCCTCCATCATTTATTTTATAATGTTACAGCACGTTTTTCAAACCGGATTTTTTCAGAAAAATCTCTCTCATAAAATTATTCTTTGACTGCTCCCATAACGATACCTTTTACGAAGTATTTCTGCAGGAACGGGTAAACCAGAAGAATCGGAAGCGCTCCGATAAATACCTGTGCCGCTTTAATGGTACGTTCCGACATAGCCAGCGCAGATGCCGGATCCAGCGACAGATCCTGATTGTTTCCCTGCACAACGATCACCTGCAGGAAGGATGCCAGCGGATAGTTTTTCGTATCGGACATGTAAAGGATTCCGGTGAACCACTCGTTCCAGTAACCAACCATGATGAACAGTGCTACGGTTGCGAGACCTGCTTTGGAGAGCGGAAGGTAAATCTTTCGAAGTACGGTAAAGAAGCTCGCTCCGTCGATCAGTGCCGCCTCTTCGAGGGATTTCGGAATCGACTTGAAGAAGTTCATGATCAGAATCAGGTTGTAGCATCCGAACGCTCCCGGAAGAATGTAAACCAGGAAGTTGTTTTTCAGTCCTAAAGAAACATTGACCATGTAGCTTGGGATCAAACCGCCGCCGAACAGCATCGTGAATACGAAGAACCACATGAGCGGTGTTCTGCCGCGGAATTCTTTGGAAAGTGCATAGCCTGCTGTCGTGATGACGAACATGCTGAGCAGTGTTCCAAATGAGGTTCGGAGGAATGCAATGATCATGGACCGGATGAAGTTATTGTTGTTAAAAGTTTTTACATAGGCCAGCGGTGTGAAATCGATGGGCCAGAAGGTAACGGCTCCGCTGTTTGCAGCACTCTTTCCGCTGAAAGAGATTGCCAGCAGGTTCCAGAGCGGAAGGATGCAAAGCAGTGCCATGGTTACCAGAAAAATCGTATTGCAGACAACGAATACTTTTCTGCTTGTCGATGTATGACGCATGTTTATGTCCTCCCTCTTAGAAAATTCGATATCCCGCTACCTTATAGGCGATGCGGTAAGAAGCAACAGTAAGCAGCAGACTGATTCCCGATTTGAACAGGCCGACGGCGGTACCAAAGCTGTACTGTCCATTGATCAGTGACTGACGGTAAACGTAGGTGTCGATGATATCACCGGTGCTGTAAGTCAGTGGGGAATACAGGTTGAAGATCTGGTCGAACCCGGCATTCAGGACGTTTCCAAGGCTTAACGTTGCCATGACGATGATCATCGGCATGATGCCCGGAAGTGTAATGTGCCATGTCTGTTTCCAGCGGTTAGCGCCGTCCATCTCGGCTGCCTCGTAGAGGCTCTGGTCAATGTTGGAGATGGCTGCCAGATAAACGATCATTCCAAATCCGAAGCCCTTCCACAGGTCGGACGCAACGACGATCTGTCGGAACATGCCCGCCTCGCCGAGGAAGAAAATCGGATCAATACCGAATTTCTGAAGTACCATGTTGACGATACCGTCGGTTCCGAGGATATCGCGGAGCATTCCGGCTACAGTAACCCAGGAAAGGAAATGCGGCAGGTAAACCAGCGTCTGGATTCCTTTTTTCAGTCCTATGTTATGTACTTCATTCAGAAGCAGTGCCATGATAATCGGAACAATCAGTCCCAGAATAATTTTGCTGACAGCGATGATCAGCGTATTGATGATCGCCTGATACGATTCTTTGAATTCGAAGATCTGTCGGAAGTTATCCATTCCTACAAACTGTGAACCGGTGATGCCAAGCCACGGCTTGTAATCCTGGAATGCCATCACCAGACCGCCCATCGGCACATAGCAAAAAATAATTGCCAGCACGAACGATGGTAAAATCAGTACATACAGCGGCCAGTTATGCTGAACTTCCTGCTTCCAGGTTCTCTTCTGCTTCAACGCCGTTCCTTTTCCTGCTTTTTTCATTACAGCTCTCCCTCTCTTTCTTTCCTATTCCGAATCAGGAGTTCCGCAAAAAACATTTCGCTGCCATATCTGATTCTCAATAGTTCCGTGAATTTGTTTCTTTTTCTTTGTGGTTTTATTATATCTCCGTCATAGTGCCGAAAAACACACCACAAAATTAAGGTTGTGACCACTGGATTAATGTGTTTTGGGATATTATTAAAAATAACGCATGAAATTTTCTACTCCAAATCGCAAAAATTTCATACGCTATTTTAAAATTTTTTCTTATTTTCAAATGTCTGTTTTCTGCTTTTTCAAATTCTTTAATCGTCGTTCTCTGTCACATACAATCCATGGTATCTTCCTTCATATGAAGCTGCGCCCAGTGCTCCGGTTCTTCCTTATCCTTGATAAAAACGCTCCTGTATTCTACCGATGGAAAATCTGTCCGCACATCCGATTCTTTCCGGCAAAGTTCTTCTTTTTCTTTTATCGGCACATCTGCTCAGTAATACCATGGGGAAACGCCTGCGAAGCGGCAGAAATCATAGATTACATAAATAGTTCCGCGCCGGTTTCTTCTTTTAAAACTGCCTTGGCCTGTAATATCTTCTGCAAATCATCCGCCAGATTCCGTGCTGCAATCTGAACCTTCAAAAAACCTCCAAACTGAATCACTCTGTATGATTTCAGTTTGAAGGTTCTGGTCATTCTTTATTCCAGGTTCATGCATAATCCCCAATCCTGGTCATTGGCATACGGATCGGCAAAATCGGTTTTCTGGCCGTTGACGGAATACGGATACACGTACGCACAGGTCGCTGTTCCATCCTCAAAGAACATGGACAGCACGCCGCGCAGGGAATGCTCACCGCGGATATTATATTCTTCGTTTCCGGTCAGGCGGGCATAGCGCTGGAAGGTCCGACCGTTTTCTGCGCTCCAGTAGTGCGGGAATGTGTCGCCGAAGACTCTGCGTTTTCCGAACCAGTAGCCGTCCCAGTGGCGGATTGCAGTTTCATGCAGATGGTAGTCCGGCTGCTGGCCGTCGAAGAGTTCGAGGACGGCGATCTGCTGCTCGGCTCCGCGCAGGTATTTTTCTTCCCCGGTCACTTCGTAAACCTGAAGAATGACTTCGGCCGCCGGCTGTACGATCGATTGCTCGTAATTTACCTCCGAAGCCGGATAAGCCGTTCCAATCTCAATCAGTTGATCGGCATGACGTCGGAACAGATCTTTTACTGTTTTCAGATCCTCCTGTTCTCCTGCTTTTTCAGCTCTTGACAGAGCATCACAATCGGCATTTCAATCGGATAAAAACGGAATCCATCCTGTTCATAAAATTTCTCTGTGATATGAACTGCTGTCTTCAAATCTTCTTTTTCTCCCCACAGCTTCCAGCATTCAAGAAAGAATGTCACTGCCCATGGGTAGTTGTAAAGCCGGAAATAGCTGTTGTCTTTTCCTGAGCAGTTGCAAACAAGACCTGTTGCTGCATTTACCAGCTCGCGAAGATAGAATGCATGGTACTCACGAAGGCTTTGCTCCGCTTTTTCCCGGTCTTTTAAAAGATTCTGCTGCAGTGCCCGTGCAATCAGCACACCCATACCGGTACGCTCCCGTCCGGCATTGAAATCGTTTTCCGGCGTGCAGACGAGAATTTTTTCTTCGTTATCATACGGCAGATAGGCACCCTGCAGTTCTTTGATCTTTCCATGATACTGCTGGTGATCGACGATAAACGCACACCGTTTTGCCGCCAGTGTTTCCGGCCGCTCCTGCACGAGAAGACGGCAGATGGTTTTCACCTCGTCGGCACAGATCGAAAGCACATACTCTCCTGTTTTTTCATTTTCAAACAGATATTCATAAACACCATTTTCCGTCTTTTCCAGCGACGCTCCGTTTATCGTCACTTTTTCCGCTGGAAATGTCGGCTCAATGGTTACCTTACTCGTCTCTCCCGGATAAATCACATACTGCTCCGCATCCACCAGAATCACCTGGGAAAATGCTCTTAATTTCTCCCGGAAATCTTCGCGTCCCTGATGCGGAAATACTTTCCACTCCAGCGTCATCGTGTCTCCCGGCGCAAACTCCTGTGCAGACGGATGCAGCCAGAAGCAGCCTCTGTCATTGCTCTGCAGTTTCAGATCGCGCTCAATACTGTAAGCAGAAAGACTGCCTTTTGTGAGCACCATTCCCAGATGCGGAGCCGCACCACCCATGCGGAGCGCCATAATATAACTGGTATTCTCCCCACAGAAAACATGTGCATGGCACCGGTAGTCACGGCAGGTCACACTGTCCGTGTAGCGGTCCTGCAACGGAAATGAAACCCCAATACTTCCGGCATTTGTAAAATACGGATGCGCACCGTTGTAAGAAACCACAATCTTCGTTGTCAGCACATCTCCGTCTTTCTCATTCTGCACCTCCGCTGAAAACTCCGGAGGACATTTCACTTCGGCATACGGAAAATCCTCACGCAACCAGTTCATCTGTTTTGGATCTTTCGAAAATACAATTTCTTTCACGTTTCCAACTCTCATTTTTTCTTTCCCCTTTCGTTTTTTCTTTGATCCCGCTTTTTAAACTCCATGTAAAATTTATTTGCTGCTTTGATCATACTATATCTACATGCTCTTTTCTATATCTCTTTTTCCATTACCGTTCACTCCTCTTAATCTGACAATAACCCTCACAATCCTCTTTTCCAGTTTTGTTTTACAAAAGAACGGTTCCATACGCCTGCATCATTTTTCCGTTTTACTTTATTTTTTCTTTCTTGCCGATAGTATTTTTTCTCAATTTTTGTTATACTGAAAATGTATGCGTATCAAACTCCGGCATTGCTCTTTCAAGCTGCCGACACATACATAAACTTCATAAAAGGGGGTATCTTTTTCATGGATACGTATGTCATTTTAAAAGACCTGGCAATCATTATCGTATTCGCAAAATTGTTTGGTATTCTTGCCAGAAAATGCAAGGCTCCGCAGGTTGTGGGCGAGCTGATTGCCGGTATTGTCCTTGGACCCAGTGTGCTGGGACTCGTTCAGCAGTCTGACTTTCTCGCACAAATGGCGGAGATCGGTGTCATTTTGCTGATGTTCTCCGCAGGTCTTGGCACCAGCCTGAAGGATCTGCTCCGCACCGGAGTGAAATCCCTGCTGATCGCCTGTGCCGGTGTTTTTGTTCCTCTCGTTCTTGGAGCCATCTTATACATGAGCTTTTATGGCTTCTCTGCTGTCGGAACGGAAGAATTTTACCACGCTGTTTTTATCGGTGTTATTCTGACTGCAACATCGGTCAGCATCACCGTACAGGCCTTGAAAGAACTCGGCAAGCTGAAAACAGAGGTTGGAACAACCATCTTAAATGCGGCCATCATCGACGATGTCATTGGTATCATTGTGCTGACTGTTGTCATCGGTTTTAAAGATCCGACATCCAATCCGCTGAAAGTAGCAGCCTCCACCATTCTGTTTTTTGCCCTTGCGATTGTGCTCGGTTTTCTCTGCTTTAAGCTGTTCAACCGCATGAACTCCGTATTTCCGCACACCCGCCGTCTCCCGATTCTGGGTCTTGCGCTCTGCTTCGGACTGTCCTACATTTCCGAAAAATATTTCGGCATCGCCGATATTACCGGTGCATACGTTGCGGGCGTTATCCTGTGTTCCCTCGATTCTTCCGATTACATCGAAGAAAAAATGGATATCAGCTCCTATATGATTTTCGGACCGATTTTCTTTGCAAGTATCGGACTCAAAACAACGCTCAGCGGCATGAACGAGAAATTCGTACTCTTTGCCATCTGTTTCGTCATCGTCGGCCTTGCCGCAAAAATTATCGGCTGTGGCCTGATGTCAAAGGGATGCGGCTTTACCTGGGGCGACAGCCTGAAAATCGGTGTCGGTATGATGACCCGCGGTGAAGTCTGTCTGATCGTCGCGCAAAAGGGTCTGAATGCAGGCTTTTTATCCGGCGATTTCTTCAGTGCCGTGATTCTGCTGATTCTTTTCTCGAGTATTGCAACACCGATTATACTGAAAATCTTATACGCGAAAATGCCGACGGCAAAAGATTCTGCAAAGGCATCCTGACTTTCCTTTTACCAAAACAGGGCGCTGTGCCATTTCCTGCACAGCGCCCTGTTTTTTTCGTATCAACCGGTAAGTTCTGATTTCTTCTACCACAGAATCTTCTCTGCCTCAGCTCCATCCGCAAACGGTCCCGGCATTGCTGCCACGCCGCGGTGCTCGCCGAGATAATCCTGATCGAAGATAATCGTGCTTCCGTCCGGATCTTCGAATCTCTGCTCCGGCTCGAAGGCGTATCCTAAAATATCACTGTTGATAATTCCCGTCCGAAAATCCTTCAGGAACTCATACACGTTCGTCTTGATGGAATAGTGGCCGTCTTTTTCCACAAGTTCCACCTTAACCTGGTTCTCGTTATCCATAAGATTCTCTTTTTCATTCACACACGCCTTTGCTCCGTTAAAGTAAGCGTTTCCGTTTACCCAAACCGGCAGATGGCACTTGTTGTGATACGGCTCCAGCTTGCTCATGTCGGCCGGTTTGTCCAGCTCAAAGTGGCTGATCCACTCGTCATAGGTCGGATACTCGTCGAACACATGCGTTCCGACCTCCTGGTTATCCTCCATCTTGAAGCCCATGTCCTCAACCGTTTCTGTTTCCTCAACCGGGTAATTCTGGATAAAGATGTTGTTGTAGAACCGGTCATCGCCATGCAGGAATGTCATGAATCCGGCAACCTCGGTACGGTGACGGATGTGATACGGCGTGTAACGGTCTCCTGTTCCGCCGCCAACTGCAGTTAATGAGCCAAGCATCAGATTGTGTACGCAGGCAATACCATCGGTCGCCATACGAACGCTGACCGGTGAGAGCATAATGTTGTTATCGATCAGGGTCGGACCATGGCCAACCTCGATGAAAATATCCTGACTCATCATTGCGCCCTCTGCCTTTGGTGTTCCCTCCGGCGGGCAGTTGTCGTGCAGCAGGTTCTGGGTCAGGCGTGTTCCCTGTGCCTCCCAGTCGCACCAGATGCCCATCGTACAATGATGAATGTGATTTCTTCTCATCACAACATCGATCGCTGCATGCATCTTGATACCGGAAATCTCGGCTCCGCCAAGCTGCTGCATATTGTTGATGTTGTGAATGTGGTTGTCCTCAATGATACTGAACACACCTCCCATCCGTCCGACAATACCGGTCTGCTCACAGTGGTGGATGTGGCAGCGGCGGATGATATGGCTTCCGATGTTCTCCTTCGTCCAGCCGTGATACTGGCCGCGGCACACAGCATCACGCTCCATCTGGGTCGGGCTTTTTACGTGTTTTCTGGTAAAGTAATGGTCATTCTCCGGATCGTAATATTTTCCGAGCGAAATACCGCAGCACTTGCTGTTGCTGACCTCACAGTCCTCAATAATCCATCCCTTCGACCAATGCGGACCGATCATACCGTCCTGATAAGCAGCCGGCGGCGCCCATGTCGTTGCCGCCTTGCTGACATCAAATCCACTGAACGTAATATAATTTACGCCTGTTTTCGACGGC
>OCQC01001112.1_pt1 | contig 21189 bp, 13 predicted proteins | sample 1538401 | NCBI WGS metagenome assembly OCQC01 (sample SAMN04571689, study PRJEB22368) | human gut metagenome | biome: human gut; material: stool | host: Homo sapiens | place: Luxembourg | collected 2012-08-03 | reverse complement strand
GTTACAATAATAGTAAAAATAGGTATTACCATTTTTCTTTGTAGTAGCTTTACCACCTAATATTCGATTGCATTTAGGACATTTCAGTTTTTGCAAATATAAGTATGTCAATGTTCTTTGATAACTTCTTGAATTTTTCCTTTTCTGCACTTGGCAATCTTCCCACATTTTTTTAGAAACAATAGGCTCGACTACATCTTCATAATAGGTAGGGTGTTTAGTTCTTTTACCGTGAACAAAATCGCCTTTATATATTTCATTTTCTAGAATAGTCTGTATTGTAGAATCTCTCCAAATATCTTTTCCTAGTACTTTTTCTTCATTGAATAAATTGCTTATTTTCTGATAAGAATAGCCATTATAGTATAAATTGAATATTCTAACTATAATATCTTTAGTTGAATAATCTATTACTAGTTTTTTATCTTCATGTTTATAGCCTAAAGGAGCAACGTGTGGAATATGACCGCATTTAATTGCACCAGCTAAACCTACTTTAGTTCTTTCACTTGTCCTTTCGATTTCATTTTGACTTACACTCATTAGAAGCCTTGAAATCATTTTACCATTTGCACTTGTTGTATTTATTTCATCATTAACACAATCAAGATATGCATTATTTTCATCTAAAAATGTCATTAAATTTTCCCAGTCATAAATACTTCTAGTTATTCTATCTAGTTTTAAAGCAACTATTGTATTTACTTTTTTAGCTTTTATATCATTTTTTAATCTTTCAAACTCTGGTCTATAATTACCAGTTTTAGCACTTATTCCAGCATCTTCGTAATAATCTATTATCTCATAACCTTTGAACTTACAAAAAGACTCTAATCGTTCTTTTTGTTCTGGAAGGCTAAAACCTTCTCTTGCTTGGTCTTCGGTTGAAACTCTTAAATATAAACCACATTTTTTCTTCTCATCATTCAATTTTCAAAACCTCCTAACAAAAAAGAGACATCATAATACACAATGGTACTAATGACATCTCCTAAATATTTTTATTTTAAAATACAATTTTTCTAAAATCATATAATCATCTCCTAATAAACTCAAATGTTTACATAAGACATTATACCATGATTTTAAGAAATGTCAAATACTGGTATTTATATGTTTTTTATATATTCTTCTAATTCAGATAATTTAATCTTTTTAGTCAAATTAGAAATATACACATCATTTGAATAATTAAAAACTAAGAGTGTAATATTTTTAATTATTACTCTATGTGGTTCAATATATGTAAGATTAGTTTTTTCAATTTTTCTAATACTACCATTAATAAAAGTAGGAGTAACTTTAGAAAATTCACATATAAATTCTAGTCTTTGCTTTAGACTTTCTTCAAATTGTAATTCTTGCTTAATTATCTTCATTTACTTGCACCATCCTTTCGTTTGGACGATTTTTATATTGTTTATAAACAACAAAAAAATCAACCAGATTTTATTTTCTGATTGATTTTGTATCTATCTATTAAATTTAGTTCGAACAGATACGTCATTGGTGCGCCCGGAGGGATTCGAACCCCCGATCTCGAAGTTCGTAGCCTCGCATTCTATCCAGCTAAACTACGAGCGCATTACCTTATCTATTATACTGTGAATTTTGGGATTTTTCAAGTATATTTGGAAAAAATTCCAAAATTATTTTAAAATAATATCAAAGGTTCTTGATACATATCCACGGCTAACATTAACAGAAATAGTATCTCCGGGCAATTTTGTATAGATATATTCTTTTAATTCAATCATATTATTAATAGATTTTCCGTCTATAGAAGTTATTATATCTCCAACTTGAATTCCGCTTGAAATTGCTGGGCTATCGGAATTTATATGAACCAGATATATTCCAGATGAAAAGTTAGGAGCAGAAGAAAGATAAGGAATAACCTCTTTATCATACGCATAAATTCCTAGATAAGCTTCATTAAAACTATTATTAGTTACAAAATTTTCAATCACAGGTTTTACAACATTAACAGGAACCGCAAAACCAATCCCTTCAGCAGAAGTTATTTTAACAGTATTTACTCCAATAACCTCGCCATTAGATCTTAACAGAGGTCCGCCACTATTTCCTGGGTTTATTGAAGCATCTGTTTGAATTAAATCAGTCATATAAACTACATTATTATTTTCTTCAAATCTGATGGATCTATTAGTAGAACTAATAATTCCAGAAGTAATTGTTTTTCTAAATTCATATCCTATTGGATTTCCTATTGCATAAACTGTTTCGCCAGCTTTCAAATTAGAAGAATCTCCAATAGTTGCATAAGGAAGGTTTGTTGCATTAATTTTGGTAATAGATAAATCTAAATCAGAATCGCACCAAACAACAGAACCTTCATAAGTATAACCATTTTCCAAAGTGATATAACATGTTGAAGATTTTTTTCCTGTAACATGGCAATTGCTTAAAATATATCCATTATTAGAGACAATAATTCCTGTTCCCAACCCTAATTCATTTATGGAATTACTAGAGGAAAAGATTGAATTAGATTTTGTTTTTATTTTAGATATTCCAACTACACTTTGTGAAACTTTTTCTAACATATCTGCCACAGATTGGCTTTCTTGAGTGACATTTTCCACAGTTTGTAAAGGAATTGTGGATTCAGTTCTCTTAATTTCGTATTCAGGTGTAATATCTATTTTTTTGTATGTAGAGTAAATGTAATAAGAAACTCCTGCAAGTATAAAAAGTATTAGCAAGATTGTAAAAAAATTTTTGATTTTATTTAAAACCATATTAGTCCTCCACTGAATTTTTATTAAGTATGAAACATAAAATTAAAATTTATTCATATATTTTTTCAGCAAAATTTAACAAAATTCGCCAAAAAAATTGCAAAATATGTAAAATAATGTTACAATATTAGAGTATGAATTATACACAAGTATATAATTATAAAAAAGGATGTTAAGAAAATGGGGAATTTAACAAATGCTCAGAAATCAATCTGGGTTACAGAACAATACTACAGAGGAAGTAGTATAAACAATATATGTGGTAGCGCTGTAATACAAGAAAAAGTTGACTTCGATAAGTTAGAGGAGTCTATAAAATTAGTGTGTAAAAAACACGATAACTTTTGGTTAGAGTTCAAATTAGTGGATGGAGAAGTAAAGCAGGTGTTATCTGAAAGGAAAAAAATTCAGATAGACGCTATTAATATTGCGGGACAAAATGACCTAGAAAATGAAATAAATAAGATTTCAAGAACAACATTTAAATTAGAAAATTCAAAATTATTTAAATTTTATATCTTTAAGTTTAAAGATGGTAAAGGAGCCTTTGTGCTTAATATACACCATCTAATTTCAGACGCGTGGACACTTGCGCTTATTTGTAATGAAATTATCAAAACATATTCAGCTTTAAAACAAAATAAAGAAATTCAAGAAAAGGCTATATATTCTTATATAGACTATATTAAATCTGAAAAAGAATACCAAAAAAGTGAAAAATTTGAGAAAGATAAAAAATACTGGGAAGAGAGATTTCAAAATATACCAGAAGTTGCAACAATACCAGGAAGTATAAAAGAAAAAAATGATACAAACAATCCAGATGGAGAAAGAAAAAAATATCAAATAGAGAAAAAAGATATTGCAAAAATAAAAGAATATTGCAAAGAAAATAGAATATCACTATATAATTTCTTTATGGCTGTTTATGCTATATATATAGGCGAAATTTCAGGATTAGATGAATTTGTTATAGGAACACCTATATTAAATAGAACTAATTTTAAAGAAAAAAAAGCAGCTGGTATGTTTATTAACATGGCGCCATTTAAGATTAATATGGATGAGAAAATTGGATTCCAAAAATTTGTTAAAAATATAGCAACAGATTCTATGGATATGTTGAAACACCAAAAATATTCATACCAAGCTTTAATTGAAAATTTGAGAAAAAGAGATAAAAATATTCCTAATTTATATAATATTTTGTTATCATATCAAATAACAAATGCACAACAGACAGAAGGAGATATAAAATATAAAACAGAATGGACATTTAATGGTTGTTGTGCAGAAGATATTGATATACAAATATATGATTTAAATGATACAGGAAGTTTGAATGTTGCATATGATTATAAAACGAGCAAATATGCAGAAAAAGATATAGAAGCAATTCATAAGAGAATTTTGAATATAATAAATCAAGTAATTGGCACAAAAAATATTCTTTTAAAAGATATTGATATTGTTACAGTTGAAGAAAAAGAAAAATTGCTTGTAGAATTTAATAATACAGATTTAGAATATGATGAGAATATACCATTTATAAAATATTTTGAAGAACAAGCGGAAAAAACACCAGATGAGATTGCAATTGTTTTTGAAAATAAAAAGATGATATAGAGAATTGAATGAGAAAGCAAATAGTTTAGCATATTTGCTAAGAGAAAATGAGGTAACTAATAATACTGTTGTGGGAATATTATTAGAGCGTTCATTTGAAATGCTAATATCAATGCTAGCAGTGTTAAAATCTGGTGGAAGCTATATTCCAATTGCATCAGATTATCCAAAAGATAGAATAGAATATATGCTTGAAGATAGTGAAGCAACAATAATATTAACAAGTCAAAATAGAAGAAATTTAGCAGATAAAAAACTTATTAATGTTAAAGACAAGAAAATATATGAAGAACATAAAGAAAATTTAGAAAATATTTCTAAACCAGAAGATTTATCATATTTAATATATACCTCTGGTTCGACAGGTACACCCAAAGGAGTAATGTTGAAACAAAAAAATTTAAGCAATTTTTATAATTCAATGAAAAACATAATTGAATATTTAAAAGATGGAAAAAATCATAAAATCCTTTCTATTACAACTGTTTCATTTGATATATTTGCATTTGAAACATTAATGTCATTAACAAGTGGATTAACTGTATATTTAACAAGTGAAAATGGTCAAAAAATGACATCAGAAATAGAAAGAATTATAAAAGAAAATAGTGTTGAAATAATGCAAACAACACCATCTGTAATGAAATTTCACTTAGAAAATTTGAATAATAAAGATAGTTTAAAAAGTTTAAAATATATAATGTTAGCAGGTGAACCATTATCAAAATCATTAGTAGATAAAATTAAGGAGATAGTGCCAGATGTAACAATCTATAATGGATATGGACCATCTGAGACTACAATATTTTCAGCAGTAGGAAATGCAACAAATCAAGAAGAAGTTACAATAGGAACACCTATTAATAATACACAAATATATATCTTAAACAAAAATAAAAAAGTATTGCCACAAGGTACAAGAGGAGAGCTATACATTTCTGGAGATGGTGTTGGAAAAGGATATATGAATAAAGAAGAACAAACAAATTCAAATTTTATCCCAAATCCATTTATAGCTGGAAAAATCATGTACAAAGTAGGAGATTTAGGGTCTTTTGATGATAAAGGAGAAATTACTTGTTATGGAAGAATCGACAATCAAGTGAAAATAAGAGGATTAAGAATAGAACTACAAGAAATTGAGAAAAGAATACAATCTGTTTACAATATTCATGATTGTGTTGTTGTAAAAAAAGTTGTAAAAGGGAAAGATGCATTATGTGCATATTATGTGGAAAGAGGACATGTAATAAAATCAGTTTTAAAATCAGTTTTGTATTCAAAATTGCCAGAATATATGGTTCCACAATATTTTGTAAAAATGGATCAATTACCACATACTCCAAATGGAAAAGTTGATAGAAAAGCATTGCCAGATCCAGTTATAGATGAAAAAGAACTTGAAATTGTAAAACCTAGAAATGCGATTGATAAAGAATTAATAAAAATAATAGAAAAGATGTTACAAGTTGATAAAGTTGGAATTAATAATACTTTAATAGAACTTGGAGGAGACTCTTTAACAGCAATTACATTATCAACAAAGATATTATCAAAATTTAATGTACAATTAAATATAAAAGACATTTTATCAAATTATACAATAAAAGATATGTCAGATTATATAGCAAAAAATAAAACTGAAGACATATCAAAAATAAAAATAGAAAAAGCACCAATTCAAGAAACATATCCATTATCATCAGCTCAAAAGAGAATTTACTATAATGTTAAAATGATTGGGGAAGAAAATGTTGTTTACAATATTTCTTGGGCTATGCTTGCAGATGAGATTTTAGATAGAGATAAAGTTCAAAAAGTATTTGAAAAAATAATAAAAAGACATAGTACATTAAGAACTGAATTTATAATTCAAGATGGCAAGGTTGTTCAAAAAATAAAAGATAATGTTGAATTTTCAATACCAATATTTAAAAATACAGAAAATGAAATTAACAATATTGTTAATAAGTTTGTAAAACCATTCCAAATTGATAAAGCACCATTGATTAGGGTAGAACTACATTATATAGATAATCAAAAAACATTGTTATTACTAGACACACACCATATAATAATGGATGGAACAGCGCTAAATAATTTAGTTATAGAATTTAATAGATTATATAATGGAGAAGATTTGAAAAATATTCCTATTCAATACAAAGATTATGCAGTGTGGGAAGAGAATTATAATAAAAGTGATTCTATAAAAGTACAAGAAAAATATTGGATAGATAAATTTAAGGATTGTGAATTTATGCAATTAAATTTACCATATGATTATAATATGCCAAGTACAAGAAGTTATAATGGAAATACGATAACAAACATTATAGATGAAAAAAGTTTTAGAAAAATAGAGAGATATGCAAAAAAAATGGGTGTATCACCATATATGTTCTTTGTATCAGCCTTTTTCATATTATTATATAAATATACAGGACAAGATGATATAAATATAGGTAGTCCGATGGCAAATAGAAACAGAAATGAAACAAAGAGAATGTTTGGAATGTTTGTTAACAATATAGTTTTAAGAGGAAAAATAGCTCCAGAAGAAACTTTTAAAGAATTTCTTGATAAAATAAAAGAACAATTATTAGAAGATTTAACATATCAACCATATCCATTTGATATGTTAGTAAAAAAATTGAAAATTGATGTAGATACATTGAGAAATCCGCTATTTGATGTAATGTTTACATATCAAAATAAACAAGAAACAGCTGTAAAAATAAATGATAAAGAAATAAAAGTAATACCAATTAGCAATAATATTGCAAAATTTAATTTATCATTAGAGGTGCAACCTAAAACGCATACAATTAATATAGAATATCGTACAGATTTATTTAAAAAAGAAACAATAGACAGATTATTTAATCATTATATAAATGTAATACATTTTGTTATGAATAATATAGATGCAAAAATTAAAGATGTAGATATACTTTCAGAAGAAGAAAAAAATAAGATTGTATATAGTTTCAATAATACTAAAAATGATTATCCTGAAAAAACATTTTCAACTCTTTTTGAAGAACAAGTGGAAAAAACACCAAATAAAATAGCAGTTGTATTTGAAGATAAGATGTTAACATATAAAGAATTAAACGAAAAAGCAAATAGTTTAGCATATTTTTTAAGAAATAAGCAAAATGTTAAAAGAGAAAGTACAGTTGGTATAATGGTAAATAGGTCATTAGAGATGATAGTAGCAATATTAGGGGTTATGAAAGCTGGTGGAGTATATATTCCAATAGATCCAAACTTTCCGGAAGATAGAATTAATTATATGCTTGAAACATCATCTGCTTCAATATTACTTATAAGTGAAAAATTGAAAGATAAGGTTAATTATAAAAATAAAGTTTCAATTGATTTAGAAAACAAAGATATATATAATTTGCCAAATAAAAACTTAGAAAATATAAATGAACTATCAGACTTGCTTTATATAATTTTTACATCAGGTTCAACAGGAAAACCTAAAGGTGTAATGCAAACACAAAGAACTCTGGTAAATTTTGCACACTATTGCAATGATTATGTAGGATATTTAAAAAAACCAGAAAATCAAGCAATTGCAACAATTGCAACAATAAGTTTTGATATATTTTCATATGAAGCTCTTATACCATTACAAAAAGGTGTTAAAGTTGTTATAACAAATGATAATGAAAAAACAACATCAAAATTGTTAAATGATTTAATGGAAAAAAATAATGTTACAGCAATGCAAGCAACTCCATCTGTAATGCAAATATTTGCTAATGATATAGAAAATATGCCATATTTGAAGAACTTAAAATATTTAACTTTAACAGGAGAACAAGTTCCAATAAGTTTAGTAAGAAAGTTAAAAGAATATGGAGATATGACTATATATGATGGATATGGACCTACTGAAACATATTATTGTACATTAACAGAAATAAAAAATGATTTTATCACAATAGGAAAACCATTTTATAATGACCAAATGTACATTTTAGATAAAAGTTTAAAACCAGTTCCAGTTGGAGTGGTTGGTGAAATTTATATTGCAGGAGATGGATTAGCAATAGGATATTTGAACAATCCAGAGCTAACAGAAAAAAGCTTTATTGAAAATCCATTTGTAAAAGATGCATATATGTATAAGAGTGGTGACTTAGGAAAATATATGGAAAATGGAGAAATTATATGTTTGGGAAGAAGTGATAGTCAAATAAAAATAAGAGGTCTTAGAATAGAACTTCGGAGAAATAGAAACATTAATTGCTAAATATCCAAATATAGAAAAAGTTGCTGTTGTAAAACAAAATGCAAATAATAGAGATTTTATTTCTGCATATTATGTAGCAAATAAAAGAATATCTGTATATGAGTTAAGAAAATATTTAGCTAAAAGCTTACCTAGATATATGGTTCCAACATACTATGTTCCATTAGAAGAATTTATATATACCCCTAATGGAAAAATAGATAGAAAAAAACTACCATTACCTAAAAATTTATCTAAGATGAGTAATGAAGAATATATTGCACCAAAAAATGAAATTCAAAAAAAATTAGTAAAAGTTTTTGAAAATGTTTTAAATGTTAAACCAATAGGGATAAATGATAACTTTTTCGAACTTGGTGGAGATTCATTATTAGCAATGAAATTAAGTGTAGAATTATTAAAAATTACAAATAAAATTTCTTATTCAGATATTTTTAAATATTCTACAGTAAGTGAGATGGAAGAAAAAATAAATTTAAGCAATGAAAAGACAGTTCATAATAGAATTGAAGAAATACCAGAAAGCACATTGAAAATATTAAAAGATACTATACAAGAAAGCGAAATTAAAGAATATCATCCAAGAAATATTTTACTTACAGGAGTAACAGGATATTTAGGAATACATATTTTAGAAGAGTTTATAAAAAATGAAAGTGGAAAAGTTTATTGCATAGTTAGAAATGAACCAGGATTATCAATAAATACAAAAATAACACAAAAATTAGAATATTATTTTAATGGAAAATATAAGGACTTAATAAATAAAAGAATAATTCCTATTCTTGGAGATATATGTAAAGAAAATTTTGGACTTTCAGCTGAAGTGTTAAATAATGTTACAGGTGATATTGATGTTGTAATAAATAGTGCTGCAAATGTTGCACATTATGGAAAATACGATAATTTTTATAATACAAATGTAAATAGTGTAAAATATATGCTTGAATTTTGCGAAAAATATAATAAGAAGTTTTATCATATTTCGACAACAGGGGTATCTGGAAAGAAACTAAATTCAAATTATAGTACAGAAAAAAATAAAGAATTCAAAGAAAATTCATTATATATAGGTCAATATCTTGACAATGTATATACATATAGCAAATTTGAAGCGGAAACAAAGATTTTTGAGGCAATTTCAAAAAATGTAGATTCATATATTTTACGATTAGGTAATTTAATGCCAAGAATATCTGATGGGCTTTTCCAAGAAAATGTTTATGAAAATGCATTTGTAACCAAGATTGCAACATTTATGAAATTAGGTATAATTCCAGAATCATTATCAAAAAGTGATCTTGAATTTACTCCTGTTGATGTAGCAGCTCAGGCAATATATAAAATTGTGACAAACACATCAAAAAAGAATAGAGTATTCCATGTATATAATAATAACTTTATTACATTAAAAGATTATATAGAAGATATAAAAGATTTTGGATATAATTTAAAAATTGTTACAGAAGATCATTTTAGAAAAGAAATATTAAAAATATTACAAGACGAAAAACAAAAAACAATATTACAAAATATAACGAGTGACCTTGATAATAATTATAATTTAAATTATAATAGTGATATAAAATTAAATTCTGATTTTACAATTAAATATCTAAATAAATGTGGATTTAATTGGCCTATAATTTCAAAAGAATATATAACACAGTTTATTAGATTGATAGGAAAGGGGATATAATATATGTCAACATCAGACACAATAGTATTTTTGATATTAGTTTTTGTATCTGCTATATTAATATTTTTCTTAAAAAGGCTTATAAAGCCAAAAGAAAAAAAGAATTTGTCAAAAATATTTATAATAATTTTTGCTTTAATGTTATTTTGGTTAGTTTGTATGATATTACAAATAATTTTTCTTGATAAATATAATATCAATTTGAAATACTTTTTCGATTTGTATTATATAAGTATTGTATTTTTACCAGTTGCATTTTATTTTATGACTATCATATTTGAAAATGGAAAGGTAAAATTTAAATGGTCATATATTTTATTATTTATAATACCAATAACATCATTAATATTACTTTGGACAAATGATCTTCATCATTTATTTTATAAAGAATATTCAATGAATATATCAATAACATATGGACCATGGTTTTATGTACATACATATTATACATATTTGCTTTTTGTAGTATCATTAATAAAATTACTAAGATATTCTATTAAAAATTCGGGATTTTTCTCAAAACAAGCGATATTACTTATTGTAGGTTCTTTGGTACCAATAATTGTAAACATGCTTGGAAGTATTGGAAGTATAAGTATGTCAATATATGCAACTCCAATAGCATTTTCAGTTACTATAATTTGTTTTACTATTGGAATATTTAAATTTGATTTATTCAAAATTGCACCAATAGCTTTACAAAAAATAGTTGATAGAATATCAGATGGTTATGTAGTATTAGATGATAATAATATTATAATAGATTTTAATAAAACATTTTTAGATATTTTTAAATTGAAACCTGAAGATATAAGAAGTAAAAATTTTATAAAACTTTTACAAGAGAAAAAAATATCAAGTCAAACAGTAGAAAAAATTAGCAAATCAATAAAAAAAGCAAATTCAGCGGAAATAACAGTATCATTTGAACAACATTTTTCAGAAATAAGAAAATATTTTAGAATAGAAATAACATCCATAAATTCAGATAATAATTCATTAGGAACATTATTTTTATTCAAAGATATAACACAACATAAAGAAGATATGGAGACAATAAGAAATAATCAAGATATATTAATGGAAAGAGAAAGACTTGCAGGGTTAGGACAATTAATAGGTGGAATAGCACATAACTTAAAAACACCTATTATGTCTATAGCTGGTGCTACACAAGGATTAGAGAATTTAATAAAAGAATATGATGAATCAATAGATGATCCACTTGTAAATTCACAAGATCATCATGATATAGCTAAAGATATGGAAGCATGGATTCCAAAAATAAGAGCTCATTTGGAATATATGTCAGATATTATAACAACCGTAAAAGGACAAGCAGTAGCATCATTATCAACAGATGATTCAGAAGAATTTACTATTTCTGAATTAGTAAAAAGAGTAAATATTTTGATGAAACATGAACTAAAAAATGCATATATTTATTTAAATATATTAATGAAAGTTGATGAAAATACAGTAATAGATGGGAATGTAAATGTTTTGGTACAAGTAGTAAATAATATAATTTCAAATGCAATTCAAGCGTATGATGGAAAACATGACCAAAATATACAATTTGAAATTTCACAAAAAGAGAACAATATGATTTTTTCTATTACAGATTTTGCAGGAGGACTTTCAAAAGAGGTTCAAGATAGATTATTTAAAGAAATGGTTACAACAAAAGGAAAGAATGGAACTGGATTAGGATTATATATGTCTTACTCAAATATTAAAGCTCATTTTGGAGGAGACATTACATATAAAACAGAAGAGGGAAAAGGAACAACATTTAATATTGTAATCCCAATAAAAAAATAGTTTTATAAGAAAGAAGGAGCAAAAGATGAATAAAAATGAATTTTATTATTTATCTGCAGATGGAAAAACACAAATCCATGCAGTGGAGTGGATTCCAGATGTAAAGCCAAAGGCAATATTACAAATTGCACATGGAGTTACAGAATATATTTTAAGATATGAACAATTTGCAGAATATTTAGTAGAAAAAGGAATTATGGTTGTTGGAAATGACCACTTAGGCCATGGAAAATCTATTGTCAAAGATTCAGAACCTATGTATTTTGGACCTGTTGGTAGCTGGGACTGGGCTGTTAAAGATATGTACACATGTACAGAAATGATAAAAGAAAAATTTCCTGAAGTGCCATATTATATGTTAGGATTTTCATTAGGCTCATTTTTACTAAGAACATATTTAATAGAATATCCAAAAGCTATTGATGCAGCAATAATAATGGGAACAGGTGAAACACCACCTGTTCAAATTGCTCTAGCTAAATTTATTGCAAATAAAGAAGCTAAAAAAGTTGGAGAAAATCATACTAGTCCAATGATAAAAAAATTAACATTTGACACATATAATAAGTTTTTTGCACCAAATAGAACAGATTATGATTGGTTATGCTCAGATAATGAAGGATTAGATGAATATATTGCAGACCCAATGAGAGGTGGAAATCTTTCTGCAGGATTGTTTAGAGAAATGTTAAGTGGTATGAAATTTACATCTGAAATTAAAAATTTGAAAAAAATGAATTTAGATACACCAATTCTATTTATATCTGGAGATGAAGATCCAGTTGTTGAAAAGGGAAAAGGAGTAATAAAAGCTTATCATAAATTTCAAAACATAGGAATGAAAGATGTAGAAATAAAATTATATCCAAAATTAAGACATGATATATTACATGAAAAATGTAAAAAAGAAATATATGAATATGTTTATAATTGGATTGAAAAAAAGCTTAAATAAACATATTCATAATAGTAAGAACAATAGTGGAGAAAAAAGCTTTTAAAGAAAAACGGAATCCACGTCTAACAAAGACTTCAGCATCTGTAAGGCGGTTTTCTCCAATAATAGTTAAGGCGACACAAGGTTCGTCTACTTCTTTGTATTCGACCATTGCTGTTGCTTCTTTTGTTTTTTTTATTTCTTCTTCCGAGTTTATTTCTTCAGAAGGGTTAATTTGATTTGGTTCTTCGACAACATCTTTTAAATCTTCCATATAATCCTCCATATAATTTTAGTATATCAGTCGGAATTTGAAAAATCAAACAAAAAATTAAAATGTAATATAAAAGAAATAATATTGTAATAAAAATGCAATATAAATCTGATTTTTAGTATTGTTAATAAGACTAAAAGAAACAATTAGAATGATAAAATTTTAGGCAAAATAAGTATAATAAGTTATATATAATAAATTAAATAAAAAGCCTTGATTTTTATTTAATAAACTATTATAATCTAGGTAAAATTAATTATTACTAGAAGGGGTAGAGGTAATTAATGAGAAAAGCATTACAAAATCAATTAAATGGAGAAAGAAAATATAGGATAATTGGAGTAGATGACGAAAGTGGAATATTAGACTCATTAACAGTGCTTTTTGATAATTCAGAATATGAGTTTGAAGGTGTATTAGACCCAGTTGAAGCAATAGAAAGAGTAAAAATGGAACATTTTGATTTAATGTTGCTAGACTTTATGATGACACCATTACATGGAGATGAGGTTGTAGAAGAAATCAGAAAGTTTAATAAAGAATTGTATATTCTATTATTAACAGGGCACAAGGATATGGCTCCACCACTTGAGACAATCAAAAGATTAGATATACAAGGGTATTGTGAGAAGAGTGATAAATTCGATCAATTACTTCTATTAGTTGAGTCTGGAATAAAATCAGTAAAACAAATGGATGAAATAAAAAGAATAAATGAAGAACTTTCAGAATCAAATGAAAAGTTAGAAAAAGCATATTTAGATATGGTTCAAACATTGAGATATACAGTAGAAGCTAAAGATACATATACAAGAGGACATTCAGATAGAGTTTCAGAATATTCTGTTTTAATTGGTGAAAAATTAGGATTACCAGAAGACCAAATAAAAACATTAAGAATTGGTGGACTTTTCCATGATATTGGAAAAATAGGAATTCCAGATAGTATATTATTAAAACCTGATAAACTTTCGGATGATGAATATTCACAAATAAAAAATCATCCCTCAATAGGAGCACATATTTTAGGTTCAGCTGAAATATTTAAAGATATAATTCCTATTGTAAAACATCATCATGAAAGATATGATGGAAATGGATATCCATCAAGATTAAAAGGCGAGGAAATACCATATATAGCTAGAATTGCTGCTGTTGCAGATACATTTGATGCAATGACAAGTAGAAGAAGCTATAGAGGTCCTATTGATATTGAACATGTAAAAGAAGAAATTAAAAGATGTGAAGGAACTCAATTTGACCCTCAAATAGCAGAAGTATTTCTTGATATACTAAATAATGATTATGATAAAATAAAAGATATCCAAGAAAAATATCTTAGTGAATAAAAAAAGACTGGATTTAGGTTATAACTAAATCCAGTCTTTTATTATATTTTCATAGAAAGTCCAACTTTTTTACGCTCTTGGTCAATCTTTATAACTTTAACTTTTACGATATCACCAACAGAAACTATTTCAGATGGAGATTTTACATAAGAATCACTCATCTCAGAAATATGAACAAGTCCATCATATTTTACACCAATATCAACAAATGCACCAAAATCTATAACATTACGAACAGTACCTGTAAGAACCATTCCTTCTGTTAAATCTTCAAATTTTAGAACATCACTACGAAGAACAGGCTTTGGCATATCTTCTCTTGGGTCACGACCTGGTTTTGATAATTCTGATATTATATCTGCTAAAGTCATTTCACCAATTTCAAGTTTTTTAGCAGTTTCTTCGACATTAACAGATTTTAAATTTTCTCTTAAAGAATTTAAGTTATCTTTATTTTTTAAGTCTGCTATTTTAAATCCTAATAATTCTAATAATTTTTCTGTTTGCTCATAGCTTTCTGGGTGAACTGCTGTATTTTCTAATGGATTTTTTCCATCAGGAATTCTAATAAATCCTGCACATTGCTCATAAGCTACTTTTCCAAGCTTTGGAACTTTTAATAATTCTTTTCGTTCTTTTAATTTACCATTTTCATCTCTATATTTTACAATATTTTTAGCAATTGTATTATTAATACCAGAAACATAAGAAAGTAGGGAAGGGGTAGCAGTATTTACATCAACACCAACTTTGTTTACACTGTCTTCAACAACACCTGTTAAGCTTTCTGATAATTTCTTTTGATTAACATCGTGTTGATATTGACCAACACCAATAGCTTTAGGGTCGATTTTTACTAATTCTGCAAGTGGGTCTTGTAATCTACGTGCAATTGATATTGCACCTCTTATAGATACATTTATATCTGGGTATTCTTCTGTTGCAAGTTTTGAAGCAGAATATACAGAGGCACCAGCTTCACTAACAATTACATAACAAATATCATATTTAACCTCTTTTATCATGTCAGAAACAAACATTTCAGATTCACGAGATGCTGTACCATTTCCAATTGCAATCATATCTACATGATCTTTGTTTATTAAATCTAATAAAGTTTTCTTTGCTCCTTCAACATCATTTTGTGGTGCTGTAGGGTATACTGTTGCAATATCTAAAACTTTTCCAGTTTCATCAATTACAGCAATTTTACAACCAGTTCTATAAGCTGGATCAAATCCCATTACAGTTTTTCCTTTTATAGGAGCACCTAGTAATAATTGTTTTGCATTTTTACCAAATACTTCATCGGAGATTTCAGTCTTTTCGTTTTTCTTTTTCTTCAGCTTTTTCAGTTAAATCTGAACGAATTTCTCTGTCAACAGAAGGTTCAATTAATCTTGTGAATGCATCTTCAATTGTATTTGTAAGCATTTCAGTAAATTGTGTTTTACCTTTTATTATATCTCTTTGAATATAATATAGAATTTTTTCAACAGGTTTCTCAATAGAAACTTTTAAAAATTCTTCGCCTCTGTTAATTGCTAAAATTCTATGACTTGGAAGTTTGTGTACTAATTCTGTAAAATCATAATACATTTCATAATTAGACTTTTCGTCAGGCTTTGAAGCTTTTGTTACGATTGTTCCTTCACGGTAACAGATTTTTTTGATATATTTTCTATATTTAGCATTATCAGAAATATTTTCTGCAATTATATCCAAAGCTCCTTGAATTGCATCTTCTGCAGATGCTACAACTTTATCTTTATTTTTCTTATCTTCTTCAGATAGACTATCTATGTTAATATATTGTTTTGCAATTTCATTAATATCTTCTTTTTCTTCTTGTGCAATTATTATATCAGCTAAAGGCTCTAATCCTTTGGCTTTTGCAACAGTTGCTCTTGTTTTTTTCTTTTGCTTAAATGGTCTGTATAAATCTTCAACTTCTGCAAGAGTTTCTGCAGATGCTATTCCTATAGTTAATTCATCTGTTAGTTTTCCTTGTTCATCTATTGATTTTATAATTTCTTCTTTACGTGTTTCTAAATTTCTTAAGTAAGTTAATCTTTCGCCTAAGTCTCTTAAAATTTCATCACTTAGTCCACCAGTAGCTTCTTTTCTATAACGAGCGATAAATGGAATAGTATTTCCTTCATCAATCAATTTCACTGCGTTTTCTACTTGAGTGTTTTTTACATTTAATTCTTCTGCAATCTTATTAATAATTTTATCCATGATTTCATCCTTTCAATTTGAACTTTTCAAATTATATATTCAATTTTGAAAAAAATCAAGACTTATTTTAATAACCTGTTACAGGTAATTTTGGAGGTTCTTCAATTTTAGGTTCTTCTATTTTTGGCTTTTCAACTTTTGGTTCCTCGACAGGAGGTGGGGGAGTTTGAGATTTATTTTTTATTTGAACTTCTACAATTTGTCCATTATTTGAAATTTCTGCTGTGAATTTAGATGAATTTAAAACGTAAGAAGTTTGTGTTTTAGTTTCTTTTATAGAATAAGAACCTTTGGGTAAAGCTTTTGTAATTGCAATTCCTTTTGAATCAGTTGAGATTGTATCTACTAATTTACCATTTGAATCATAGATTTTGAATTCTACATTTTTTAAAGGAGTACCTGCTTTATCACCTGTAATTAAATTATCATCTTCACTAGTTTTTATAATTTTTATTTTTCCTTTGATTTTTTCATTTGTGATTTCAAGTTCAGCATTTTCGTTGTACTTTAAAGTTAATTCTTTTTTGCTAGAATCTAGTACATATTGAGACTGAGTTTTAATTTCTGTTACAATAACTTTTCCTGGTAATAGATTTGAGATATTAATAATACCATTTTTATCTGTTTTATAATTTCCGATATTTGTTCCATCAGAATATTTAAAATTAAATTCTACATTAGAGATAGGTAAAGAGGTTTCTGAATCTTTTTTTAATAGTTTAATACCAGATTTATGAGCATTTACATCAAATGATATTTCTTCTCCAATAGTATTAAATGAATCATAAGTAAGAGCATAATCTTGTAAATTACTATCATAACTTGAACCGTAGAAAACTGGATAAGTTTTTACAGTAGTATTTATTTTAATTTTCCCTGTAAAATTTTCTAAAATATTTTGAGTAGGGATAAGTATTTTAAAGTGTTCATTAGCTGAAAATGTTGATTTGGGATTATTATTTGAATCTGCAGAAAAGCTTCCTTGAGGTAAATTTTCGAGTTTTTCAATAGTGTAATTACTCATTTCTACAGTGCTATTTACAGAGAATTCTTGAGAATAAAAGTTATTAGAGACTTTAGATAATTCTCCAACTTTGTTGATTTTTAAAACATTGGAATCATTTGGTTTCGAGGTTCCTGTTCTTGCTTCTTGTACAATATTTATTATAGCATTAGTAATTTTCCAACCTCTTTCATCTACACCACGATAGCGAGCGGAAGCATCCCAATCATAGATAACACAATAAATTGCTTGTTTTGTTGCTACAAAAGCATCTTCTTCATTTTCTACACCTAATTCAGCAGGACTTTTGTAAGGAAATCCATTAATTATGCCTCTCCATATAACCTCATTATTTAGCATTTCTGATATTTTTACAGAATAGTTTTCATGACTTCCAACACCGGGTCTTTCTCTTTGCATACAATATGCATAATGCAGTGTTCCATTAATTCTATATCCTACCATTGTTGTGATAATATAACTCCATATATTGTCACTTTCTTTCCAATATTGTAAATGTCTTTCACATTGACCTAAATCTTCTATATATGCTTCATCTAGATTAACAGCTTTAACTGTTGTTTGAAGCATATTTAAAAGAATTAGTACGATTAATAAAATACTAATTATTTTTTTCACTTTCATAAAAAATCCTTTCTTTGCATGATATATCTAAATTTTTAGCGTATTTAATAAATATTTATCGCGCGCAAATAAATATATGTTGTGTTAAATGGTGATTTGTAATTCTTTGAAAAAATTATAAAATAACATAAAAATATAGATTAAAAATTCTATAATCGAACTAAAAATTTAGTATGTAAACATATTAACATAAGATTAAAAAGTTTTCAAGTATTTCGTAAAAAAATATCGAACAACTTGTCGACAGAATTCGACATATTAATAAAAATATGAACCCAGCTCATTGTGAACTGGGTCTCAACTACTTATGCAGTTTCCAACGTAAAAAGCTGAATGATATTGATGTGAGATTTCTTTTTAGCTAACCTTACAGGGTAGCTGTTAGAAGAATAAGTGGTATTACTATGAGATAAGATGCATTGAACGGTTTCATAATGATTGCAAACAATTGCATTGCAAAGAGCCGAATCAGCACATGCATGAAGATCTGCACCACTTTTAATAAGAAAATCTACAACTTCAGTTTCTCCATAATAGGCAGCCCACCGAAGTGAAGCAGAGTCAAGAGCATTAATAAATGCTCCTTTTTTTAATAATAATTTAACAGTTTCAATTTTTCCATTTTCAGAAGCACACCGAAGTGCCAAATCATTATTAGCGTGGACATTATAGCCTTCAGAAAGCATATGAGTGAGAAGAGCATTCTCACCATTTTCAGCGGCCACAAAGAATCTGTTGTAATCAAAGCCTTTCATTTTACGTTCCTCCTTTAGATGCAATAAAAAGTAGTTACATACAACTGAACATTGTCTAGGACTTAACTATTATAACAGGATATTTTTTTTATAAAATAAATATTATATGAAAAGCTCTAAAATAATAGCAAAAAAAATTTCATAGTCTTAAAAATGATATTCATAAAATCGTTGACAATTAATAATATTATTAATATAATTGCAAATAGAAAAGCATAATAAAAATAACTAAAGTGTTAATAATATACAAGAGAAAGGAATGTGAATAAATATGATGGATTTTGAGCAATGGAAAGGGTTTGAAAAAGGTGAATGGAAAAGACAAATTAATGTAAGAGACTTTATACAAAAAAATTACACACCTTATGTTGGAGATTCAAGCTTTTTAGCAGGAACAACAGAAAAAACTAAAAAATTATGGAATGAGGTTTTAGAATTATACAAAAAAGAACATGATGCAAAAGGTGGAGTTTTAGATATTGATACAAAAACAGTATCAACAGTATCAGCACATGATGCAGGATATATAGATAAAGATCTAGAAGAAATTGTAGGTCTACAAACAGATGCGCCTTTAAAAAGAGCAATTATGCCATTTGGAGGAATCAGAATTGTAGAAAAATCATGTGAAGCATATGATAGAGAAGTTGACCCAGAAACAGATAGAATTTTCCATACAGTAAGAAAAACACATAATGATGGTGTATTTGATGTATATACTCCAGATATAAGAGCAGCAAGAAGCTCACATTTAATAACAGGACTTCCAGATGGATATGGAAGAGGAAGAATTATAGGTGATTACAGAAGAGTTGCACTATATGGTGTAGATGCATTAATCGCAGAGAAAAAAGAAGAATTAGAAATACTAGATGTAGATGATTTCTCAGAAAAAGTAATTAGAGAAAGAGAAGAAATTGCAGAACAAATAAAAGCATTAAATGAATTAAAAGTAATGGCAGCAAAATATGGATTTGATATAGCTAGACCAGCTGGAAATGCTAAAGAAGCAATTCAATGGTTATATTTTGGATACTTAGGATCAGTAAAAGACCAAAATGGTGCTGCAATGAGTATTGGTAGAACTTCAACATTTTTAGATATATATATAGAAAGAGATATGAAAAATGGAACATTAACAGAAGAACAAGCACAAGAATTAATGGATCATTTTGTAATGAAATTAAGATTAGTAAGATTCTTAAGAACACCAGAATATAATGAATTATTCAGCGGAGACCCAGTATGGGTAACAGAAAGCATTGGGGGAATGGGAATAGATGGTAGAACATTAGTTACAAAAAATTCATACAGAGTATTACACACATTAGAAAACTTAGGTCCAGCACCAGAACCAAACTTAACAGTTCTATGGTCAACAAGATTACCAGAAGGATTTAAACGTTATACGGCAAACTTATCAATCAAAACATCTTCAATTCAATATGAAAATGATGATGTAATGAGAGCAACACTTGGAGATGACTATGGAATAGCATGTTGTGTATCACCTATGAAAATAGGAAAACAAATGCAATTCTTCGGAGCAAGAGCAAACTTAGCCAAAACATTATTATACGCAATAAATGGTGGTAGAGATGAAAAAACAGGAAAACAAGTAACACCAAAATTTGCACCAATCACATCAGAATACTTAGACTATGATGAAGTAATAGAAAAATTTGACCAAATGATGGATTATGTTGCAAAAATATATATAAAAGCATTAAATGCAATTCATTATATGCATGATAAATATTCATATGAAGCTTTAGAAATGGCTTTACATGATAGAGAAATTTTA